>Ga0256828_1000563_pt1 | contig 24405 bp, 20 predicted proteins | sample CV88metaG_FD_185993 | JGI IMG/M metagenome (GOLD analysis project Ga0256828, IMG submission 185993) | Hydrothermal vent microbial communities from East Pacific Rise, Pacific Ocean - CV88 | ecosystem: Environmental > Aquatic > Marine > Hydrothermal vents | place: Pacific Ocean: East Pacific Rise...
ACATTATGTAAAAACTGATGGGGAATTTTTATATCGTGCAAAAGATAAAACAAAAGACCAAAGTTATTTTATGTTTGGTATAGATAAAGAGATTTTAAAAAAAACTATTTTTCCACTTGGAGATTATACAAAAGATGAAATAAAAGAGATAGCAAAAGAGATAGGACTTGAAATTTTAGCAAGTGCAAGAGAATCTCAAGATATATGCTTTATTCCAACTAATTATATTGATGTTTTAAAAGATTATTTTAGAACAGATTTAAAAGGAAAAATTGTAAATACTCGTAGAGAAGTGATAGGAAATCATAAAGGATATATGCACTATACTATTGGACAAAGAAAAGGTTTTACCCTTTTTAAATCTCATATTCCCCATTATGTGATAGGGATAGATAGTGATAAAAATCAGATAATTGTAGGAGATAAAAAACAACTTGAAAAAAGTATGGTATTTTTAAAGCAATGTAATTTATTTATCGATAAAAAATCTTTTGATTGTGAAGTAAAGGTAAGATATAGAACTGAACCTGTAAAAGCAAAAGTTAAAATGGATGGAACCAAAGCAACGGTATTTTTAGAACAACCAGCGAGTGGAATAGCAAAAGGACAAGCTTGTGTATTTTATGAAGGTGATAAGCTTCTTGGTGGTGGATGGATAAGAGGGGCTAAGAAATGATAAACAAGGAAAAAAATTTGAATAAAATAGAAAAATATATAAAACTTGGTGAATATAATACACTTGAAGTTTATAAAGAAGTAGATTTTGGTGTGTATTTAAAAAGCGAGGAAGAAAATGATGAGGTATTATTACCTAAAAGATATGTACCATTTGGGACTAAAATAGGGGATATTTTAGAAGTATTTGTATATAGTGATAGCGAAGATAGATATGTAGCTACTACGGATATGCCTATAGCAAAAGTTGGTGAGTTTGGAAATTTTGAAGTGGTAGATACTTCTAAATTTGGTGCTTTTGTAGAATGGGGACTTCCTAAAAACTTATTTGTACCATTATCTACTCAAAAAAGAAATCTAAAAGTTGGGGATAAAGTTATTGGAAAAATAAAATATGATGAAAAAACTGATAGACTTTTTTTAGATGCAAAAATAGGAAGAAACATTGAACCAGCTAAAGGGTTTGAAAGAAATGATAAAGTAGAAATATTAGTAATGGCAAAAACTCCTCTTGGATACAAAGTAATTGTGAATAATAAATATGAGGGAATGCTTTTTGATAATGAAATATTTGAAGATATTAAAGTAGGTGATAAAAGATTTGCTTATGTTAAAAATAATAGAGAAGATGGAAAGTTAGATTGTATTTTACAACCTATTGGAAAAAGACAAAATAGAGATAATGGATATTATAAAGTTTTAGAAAAACTTCAAGAAAAAAAAGAGATAAATCTTTCTTCAAAATCTGATGCAGAAAAAATAAAAAAAGAGTTTGGAATTAGTAAAAAAGCTTTTAAAGCAGTAATTCAAAAACTTTTAAAAGAGGATAAAATAGAGCTTAATAAAGAATGGATAAAATTAAAATGATTTGCCCTTGTGGAAGTGGAATAGATTATAAAAAATGTTGTCGCCCTTTTCATAAAAATAAAAAGAAAGCAAAGAATGCTTTGGAGCTAATGAAAAGTAGATATTCAGCTTATGCTATGAAAGAGGTTAAATATATTATTAAAACTACACATAAAAATAATTTTGAATGGAATAATCCAAATTGGGAAGATGAGATTAAATTATTTTGTCAAAGTGAATTTAAAAAACTTGAAATTATCTCTTTTGAAGATGGTGAAAAAGAGGCTTTTGTGGAGTTTAAGGCTTATGTTGATGATACTATAATCCACGAAAAAAGTAGATTTTTAAAAGATAGAATTTGGTTATATGAAAGTGGAGAAATTAAATAAGGAGTAATTATGATAAAAATGTATGGAATACCAACTTGTGGAAGTGTAAAAAAAGCAAAAAAATTTTTTAATGAAAATAATATAGAGTTTGAATTTATTGATTTCAAAAAAACTCCAGTTGAATGTGAAAAAATAGATGAATGGCTTGAACAAGTAGATATGAAAACTCTTTTTAATTCAAGAGGAACTAAATATAGAACTTTAAAATTAAAAGAATTAAATCTTGATGATGAAGGTAAAAAAGAGTGGCTTTGTAAAGAAAACTTACTTATTAAAAGACCTGTAATTGAATATAATAATAAAGTTATTGTAGCTTTTGATGAAGAAAAATATAAAGAGCTATTTTTATAGTTCTTTATTCATTAGTATCAATTCTTGTAACAGAATCAATATAGTCTAATTTTCTATCTAATCTATTATATTCTCTACAGGCTGTATCACTTTTTAATTGACAAGCTTTATTATAAAATACTATAGCTTTTTCATTATTTTTAGGAACACCTTGTCCATTTTCATACATTAATCCTAAATTATCACATCCATCTGGGTTATTTAATCTGCAAGCTCTTCTATAATATTTAATTGCTTTTTTAAAATTTCTTGGAACTCCAAGTCCTACATAATACATATAACCTATATTATTACAAGCACCAGGATGGCTAATATCTATTTTTTTATCATTACAACCTTCTCTATATAAAGCAGCAGCTTTTCTGTAATTTTTTCTTGCTCCTCTTCCATAAAAATACATATTTCCGAGTTTATAACAACCTAATGCCCAATGAGCACAAGCCATATCATATAATTCTCTTGCTCTAAAGAAACTTTTATCTACTCCTTTTCCGTATAAATACATATCACCCAAATCACTACAAGCCCACATATCAGATGATACACCATTATTACAAGCTTCTTTAAATAATTTTAAAGCTATTGGATAACTTTTTTTTACACCATGTCCATAGCTATACATTAAACCTAAATTTGCACAAGCTCTTAAATCTGGACTTACATCATTATAACAAGCTTTTTTGAAATAAAATGCAGCTTTATTAAAATCTTGAGCTACATTTTTTCCATCTCTATACATATCTCCAAGTTTAGTACAATAATTAGATACTCCCATATCACAAGATTGTTCTAAAAATGATTTTGTAAGAATTTTATTGTAATGATTTCCTCTTAATGGGTTGTTACTTGGATTGGCAAATAAATTTGTTAAGAAAATTAAAATTATATAAAATAGTTTCATTATCTCTCCTATTATAGGGAATTTTTAATTCTACAAAACAATATCGGTAAAAAAATAAAATTAAATAGTATAATTCGCGAAAAAAAAAGGAATTTTATGTTTCAAATTAATAGTCCTAAAGCAAATATTAGAAATATTATGCATGGATTTTTTTTGGCAGTTGCTGTAACAGTGGCTGAACCTTCTACAATTTTACCTTTAATTGTACATCATTTTAGTGATAGTGTAATAGCTGTGGGAATTTTTGCATCACTTTTAAAAGGTGGAGCTATAGCTGTTCAAATGTTTGCTGCATTTTATGCTCAAGAATATACAAGAGTTATGCCTTATATGAGAATAGTATTTTTCTTTAGATGGTTTAGTTGGTTTTTAATAGGAATAGCTATTTATTTTGTTGGAGATAGTAATAAAACATTAACTTTATGGCTTATAGGAATAGGGCTTTTTGGATTTAGTTTTACAGCTGGATTTGGTGCTATATATTTTAAAGAACTAATTGCAAAGGTTTTTTCTAAAGAGTATCGAGGAAGAACTATGGCAAATCGTCAAATTTTTACAGCAATAGGTAGTATTTTAAGTGGAGGAGTAGCTGGATATGTACTTCAAAATTATCAAGCACCTTTAAATTATGCTTATCTTTTTATGGTAAGTAGTTTTTTAATGGCTATAGGTTTTATTGCTTTTGGAACTATAGAAGAGCCAGAAAAAAAATCTATTAGAAAAAAAGAGGATAGTTTTTTAAAGTTTTTAAAAAATTCTTTTGCTCTTTTAAAAGAAGATATTAGATTGAAAAATCAAATAATAGTAATTTTACTTGGATTTAGTTATTTAATATCATATCCATTTGTGATTTTAAAAGCAAATCAAACATTTGATTTAACAGGATGGATGATAGGTGGATTTATTACTATTCAGATGATAGGAAGTATTATAGGAAGTTTTTTTATTTGGAGAAAAATGAGTAATTATAAATTGATGCTTAGACTTAGTTTTATTTTTGCAATTGTTTCATTTATAGTAGCTTTTTTTGCAAATAATTTCTATATGTATGCTTTTACATTTTTGTTTTTTGGATTTGCTATGGATGGATTTAGTATTAGTGGAATGAATTTAGTTTTTGAAATAGCACCAGAAGATAAAAGACCAATTTATACGGCACTTCAATCAAATATAACTTCTATAGGACTTTTTTTCCCTATTTTAGGTGGTATTATTTTAAAATATTTAGGTTACAATGTTTTATATTTAATTACTATTTTTATGATTTTTCTTGGTTTATATCTTACAAAAAGGTTATAATTACGAAAAATTATTAAGGAAATAAGGAAAAAAAATGAGAGGATATAAAATTTTTTCGGGTACAGCAAATCAAAAATTAGCAAAAGATATAGCTGAACATTTAGGAATGAGTGTAGGAAAAGCTGATATAAAAAGATTTAGTGATGGTGAAATTAGTGTACAAATTCAAGAAAGTATTAGGGGTAGAGATGTTTTTATAGTTCAACCAACATCTGCACCAGCAAATGATAATTTAATGGAACTTCTTATTATGACAGATGCTTTAAGAAGAGCAAGTGCGAATAAAATTACAGCAATTATTCCTTATTTTGGATATGCAAGACAAGATAGAAAAGCAGCTCCAAGAGTTCCTATTACAGCAAAATTAGTAGCAAATCTAATTGAAGAAGCTGGTATTGATAGAGTAGTTACTATGGATTTACATGCTGGACAAATTCAAGGATTTTTTGATATTCCTGTAGATAATTTGTATGGAAGTATTTTATTTAAAGAGTATATAGAGAAAAAAAATCTACCAAATCCGATAATTGCATCACCAGATGTTGGTGGGGTAGCAAGAGCGAGATATTTTGCTGAAAAACTTGGGCTTGATATGGTAATTATTGATAAAAGAAGAGAAAAAGCAAACCATAGTGAAGTTATGAATATTATTGGAGATGTTGAAGGTAAAGATGTTATTTTAATTGATGATATGATAGATACTGCTGGAACAATGACACATGGAGCAAATGCTTTAAAGGAAAAAGGAGCTAATTCTGTAATGGCTTGTGCTACTCATGGAGTATTAAGTGGACCAGCATTTGATAGAATTAAAAATTCTAATTTAGATGAACTTGTGATAACTAATACTATACCATTACAAAATGATTGTGAAAAAATTACTTCTCTTGATACAAGTGAGTTATTTGCAGAAGTTATTAGAAGAGTTTATTTTAATGAAAGTGTAAATAAACTTTTTGACTTATAAAATAATAAAAAGGAAGCTAGTATGTTAAATAATTTATTTATTGATAATAATAATATGGGAGTTATCCAGTCAACGGGTGAAACTTTTCAAATGAATGAAATAGCTAAAGAGATTATTTCTTACTTAAAAGAAGGATTAGATAAAGATTCTATAGTTAGAAATATTGCTGATAAATATAATAAAAAAGAGGAAGATGTTTTTATTGATGTAACTGATTTTTTTATGAAACTTAAAATTTATGGGCTTATAAAATGAAAATAGCAGTTTCAGGTTTGAATAATACGGATAATCCAGCACCAGGTTTTGGTGTTGCTAAATCTTTGAAAAATTATGAAATTATAGGTTTTAGTTATGATGTAAATGAACCAGGAAATTATTTAGAAAATTTCTCAAAAAAATATCTTATGCCTTTTCCTACTTTAGGATTTGAAGAACTAAAAGAAAGATTAGAGTATATTATTTCAAAAGAGAATATAGACTTAATTATACCTTGTTTAGATGCTGAGTTACCTTTATATATCAAATATCAAGATGAATTAAAAGATATAGGGATTAAGACTTTTTTGCCTACATTAGAGAGTTTTGAGCTTAGAAATAAAAATAAATTGGCTAAATTATCTAAAGAAGTAGGGCTTAGTTACCCAAAAACTTTTGAAATTAACTCAATTCAAGCTATGAAAGTGTTGCTTCAAAAAAAAGAGATAAAATTTCCATTTATGGTAAAAGGTAATTATTATAAAGCTTATAAAGCTGGTAATTTAGAAGAAGCAATTGAACATTTTTATACTATATCAAATGAATGGGGATTTCCTATTTTACTTCAAGAGATGGTAAGTGGTGAAGAGATAAATTTAGTGGGGGTAGGTGATGGAAAAGGTAATTTAGTTGGAGCTGTTAGTATTAAAAAATTAACTACTACTTCTATAGGAAAGATTTGGTCTGGGGTTACAATTTATAATGAAGAACTTATGCAAATAGCAAAAAAATTTGTAAAAGAAACAAAATGGAGAGGTCCATTTGAACTTGAATGTATTGCAGATAGAGAAAATATTCATATGATAGAAATAAATCCAAGATTTCCAGCTTGGGTACATTTTGCTACAGAAGTTGGAGTTAATCTTCCAGAAATGGTTGTAAAACTTGCAAATGGTGAAGAAGTTGAAACAAAATTAGAATTTCCTATTCAAAAAATGTATGTAAGATATGTAGAAGAAAAAGTAGTTGATTTTAGTGAATTTTTAAGTTTATTAAATACAAAAGAGTCGTAAGGAGAAAAAACTATGAGTTATCAAAAACCTGTAATAAATAGAGTAGATTTTTCTTTAAGTAGTAAATATGGAAGTCCTCTTAGAAATCAAAAAATTAGAGATAATATTGATGGAATTAGTGTAAGGGAGCTTACAGAAAAATATGGAAGTCCTGTATTTGTATTTAGTGAAAGACAAATAGAAGAAAAATATAATAAATTATATGATGTTTTTAGCAGTAGATATCCAAATGTTCAGTTTGGATGGAGTTATAAAACAAATTATTTAAATTCAATTTGTAAAGTATTTCATAAATTAGGAAGTATTGCTGAGGTTGTAAGTGAATTTGAATATCAAAAAGCAAGAGCTTTAGGAATTGATGGAAAAGATATTATTTTTAATGGACCATATAAACCAAAAGAAGCTTTAATGGTAGCAGTAAAAGAGGGTGCTAAAATTCATATTGACCATCTTTTTGAAATAAATGACCTTGAAGAGATAGCTGATGAATTAAGAATTCAAATTCCAGTAGCTATTAGAATAAATATGGATACAGGAATTTATCCTCAATGGAGTAGATTTGGATTTAATTATGATAATGGTGAAGCTTATGAAGCTGTAAGAAGAATTCATAAAAATAATAAACTTATTTTAAATGGGCTTCATTCACATATTGGGACATTTATGCTTGATGCAAATGCTTATAAAGTAGCTGCTACAAAAATAATGAAATTGAAAAATCAAATAGAAGATGATTTTGGATATAAAATTGAATATATTGACCTTGGTGGAGGATTTGCAAGTAAAAATAATTTAAAAGGGATTTATCAAGCTCCAGAACTTATTGTACCAACTGCTGATGATTACGCAGAAGCTATTACTAGTGCTATTTATGAAAATAGTGAAGGAAAAGAGTTACCAAAACTTTTTTTAGAAACAGGAAGACATTTAATTGATGAAGCAGGATATTTACTTACAACAGTATTTGGATATAAAAGATTTCCAGATGGTAAAAAAGGGTATATTTTAGATGCAGGAGTAAATTTACTTTATACATCGACTTGGTATAACTTTAATATTGAACTTGACAAAAGATATGAAGGGATAAATGAGCCAAGTATGCTTAATGGTCCATTATGTATGAATATTGATATTATAAATGAAAATATTATGCTTCCACCACTTGAAAGAGGCAGTGTTATTACTATTTCTCCAGTAGGAGCATATAATATTACTCAAGCTATGCAATTTATCAGATATAGACCAGCAGTTGTATTGATTGATAAAGACAAAAATGTACATTTGATTAAAGAAGCTGAAGATTTAGAAACTATTAACCTAAAAGAGGTAATTCCAGATTATTTAAAATAAGGTAAATTATGAAAAAGTTTTCAATATTATTTAAACCTTATGCCTCTTTATTGTTTTTAAATAATGAACTTGTAGGTTTTATTTTATTTTTAGTTAGTTTTATCAATCCAAGTGTAGCAATTAGTGGATTAGCAGCATTAATTTTTACGATAGTATTTGCAGAATTTATAGATTTTAGAGAATCTTATTTAGAAAATGGATTTTATTTATATAATTCTTTATTAGTAGGTATGGGAGTGGGATATTTATTTTCTCCTACATTTTTAAGTTTGTTTTTAATTATGGTTTTATCGGTATTTACTTTTTTATTATCTTATGTATTTTTTACAATTTTTTCTAATTATAAGATACCTATATTATCTTTACCTTTTAGTATAGTTACTATTATTATATATTTAGCAAGTTTACAATATACACACTTATTTTCTAATTTATCTAATAATAAAGCTATTTATGATATACAAATTACCCCTTTTATTGATGCTTTTTTTAGAGCATTTGGAACTATATTTTTTTTACCTAATGTATTAGCTGGTGCTATTATTTTTATAATGATTTTATTTTTCTCTAGAGTTATGGCTTTTGTTAGCTTATTAGGTTTTAGTGTAGGAGTTTTTGTTCATTCATTAGCTATTATAAATTTTTCATCTGCTTTGAATGACCCTTATAGTTTTAATTATATTTTAGTTGCTATTGCTATAGGAGGGATATTTTTATTACCTACAATTAAAAATTATATTTTAGCAATAATTGGGGTTTTAATTAGTGTAGTTTTAGTAGATGCTATGGTTATAGCTTTTAATTATTTTTCTTTACCAGTTTTTACAGTACCTTTTAATATAGTTGTTATGATGTTTGTTTTTGTTCTTGGTAAAATGAGATATAAAGAGTTTAATTTTGATATAAAAAATACTCCAGAAGAAAGTTTTAGTGCATATTTAAGTAATACTTTTCGATTTGGTTCTAATAAAATTAAAATATCTTTACCATTTTTTAATGAATGGAGTGTGTATCAATCTTTTGATGATGAATGGACACATAAAGGTAAATGGAAATATGCTTATGATTTTGTGATAAAAAAAGATGGTAAAAGTTATAAAAACGAAGGGCTTTATCCAAATGATTATTATTGTTTTGGAGAAAGTGTAGCATCACCTATAAATGGTTATGTTGTAGCTATTAAAAGTGATTTAAAAGATAATATAATTGGTGAAGTTGATAGAATAAATAATTGGGGAAATTATATTATTATTAAAAGTGATTTTGGATATTTTGTAGAGATTTCACATCTTATGCAAAATTCTATTATTCCTAAAATAGGAGAGTATGTTTATCAAGGTCAAATTATTGCAAAATGTGGAAATAGTGGTTATTCTCCTGAACCACATATTCATATTCAAGTTCAAAAATATGGATTTATTGGAAGTGAAACTTTACCATTTGTATTTACAGAATATTATAAAGATAATGAATTGTTTTTTAATGATTTACCAAAAAAAGATAGTATAATTAAGACTTTTATTACAAATAAATCTATGCAACTTAGATTTAATTTTATTTTAGATGAAGAATATAGATATGATGTTATAAAAAATGATAAAAAGATATCAGAAATAAATTTTAAAGTAAATATGAATGAAAAAGGGGAATTTTATTTTGTAGATGATAATGATAATAGATTATATTTTTATAACAATGGATATATGTTTTATTTTTATTTTTGTACAGGTGATAATGAGTATTTTAAAGAGTTATTTAAAATAGCCCCTAAAATCCCTTTTGTTGTACAGAAAGTAAAATATAAAGATTTTTTACCTATATATCTTTTAGAAAATAAATTTAAAACTATTTTTATAGAATTTTTTTCTGCATTTTATAAAGATTTATATAAAAGAGAAAAAAAATATGAGTTAAATAGAATATATTTAAAAAGTGAATTTGGTGAAATATATTTTTCTTTGTATAATAAAGGATTCGAACGAGTTTTATTTAAAAATATGGAATTAAGAAGAATAGAATAAGGAGTTATTAATGATTAAATTATTGATAAGTAGTATTATAAGTATGGTGTTTTTATTTGCAGAATCACCTGTAACTGTTTCTGTATATGGTGGAGGATTAAAATTTAATCATTCTAAAAAAACTACAGGAGGGGTAGCTGGAGCATATGTTATGGGGTTTGATTCTCCATTAAAAGTAGAAGCTAATATAGAACATACTAATATACACCAAAAAGATGATAATGATACAATAAAACAAACTGATTATACATTATTATTACATTTTTTTGAAGGATATAATTTTGCTTATAAAGTAGGGGTTCATAAAATATCTACAAATGATGAATTAACAAAAGGAGGAACGATTTATACAACAGGGCTTATGTATTATAAATTGGGTAGATATCAAGTTAAAACAAATTTATATTATAGTGATTATTCCAATTTAAAAACAAGTCCAAGAGCAATTCAAATTTCTCCAGAAGCTGGTTTCGCATATGGAAGTTTTTATTCAAAAATACCAGCTTTTTATATATCTATGAAAGTTGATTATATTCATCCAACAAAAAATAGAAAAGAAAATTCTTTAAAGGAATCTTATTTATCTACATCAATAAATATAGTAAATCATTTTAATAAATTTACAACTTTATTTCACAAATGGTATGGTAATAGAGTTTTAGCAGTAGAAAATGAAGGATTTATAGTGGCTAATAATGTAGATGAACAATTAGGTGGTTTATTAATATCAGAAAATTATCAGTATGATAAAAATCAACATATCAAATTTGCTTATTCATATACAACATTTCAAGAAAAAGATAACAAAAAAGTATCGAATTCTAACTTATTTTTATTAAGTTATTTGTATAATTTCTAAATAAAATAGTATAATATCTTTATATTTCATAGTTTATTTATTTTAGACGATATTATGGTGTATTTAAAAATTCAAGGAGATATTCCGAATGGATCTTTTTCAGAAATTAACAGAAAGTGAATCAATTATTATTGAAGGGGAAAGAAAAGTTGGTAAATTAACAGCAGCTTTATATATGCTAAGTAAAAAATTTACAACTATCACTGTAGTATCTCCTTTTACTAAAAATAAAATAGCAAAAAAAATTTCAACATTAATAAGTTCTTTTACAAATTTAGAAAATATAAATGAAACATTAGATGTATATGCATATAGAGAAGATTGGGTGTCTATAAAAAATGAATATGGTTTTGGATATTTGTTAAAAGATTTAGAATATTTTATTTCTAAAACTACTGATGAGGTTATTTTATTTCACAGAATAGGAAGTTTGTTTGAATATGCAGATAGAGATTTAATTGAAGATTTTTTTACTGAATTATTAAGTTATGGTATAAAACATAAGAAAAAATTAGTCTTTACTTTAAATACAGATTCTGTTAATTATGATTTAATTAGTTATTATTTACTTGAATTAAGTGATTTATATATGAGAATAGAAAAACATGGAGAATATAGAGAAATTAATATATTATTTGCTTTAACTCCAATTGAAACACCTACTTATATCTTTGTATCAATAGATAAAAAGCTTTTATTAGAAGAAAAAGATAATTCAACATATTTAAATAAAGATATTTCTGTTATAATGATAGCAAAAGATAATTATATAAAAGCATTTCATGAATATTTATTATCAAAAGAAGGAATTGAAATTACTATTGTTGATTCAATAGCCGATATTTTAGAGTCAGTATTAAAAAATCCAGACTATATTATATTTTCGGAAGAAGGGAAAGATAAAGATTTTTCTATTTGTGAAATACCATCTAGGTATGATTTATATACAAAGATGTTATATTTAGTAGATAAAGATTTCGTAAGAATAGATGACAGATTAGAAGCTATTCAAATGGGATGTGCAGATTTATTGAATTTTAAATTTCAGAAAATTAGATATGTATTAGAACTTGCTAAATATTTACATAAGGCTTTTTATAAAGTAGATGTAATATATAATAAAGAACATCCAAATAATAAAGAAGAATTAATAACTTTTATTAAATTTTTATTGTCAGAAAGAACATTATTTACTATAATAAAAGTTGATGATGATATAAATCCAAGAGATTATTTAAGACCTTATGATAAATATATGTATTTAGAAGAGGAAGGATATGGAGTTTTAGTGTTGATAAATTTAGTAAAAGATGAAGTTTCTGATATTTTATTTAAAAAATCTCAGGAAATTTTTGTTTTAGAAATGCAAGATTGTATAGATATATATACAGGAGAGAAATTATGTATAGAATAATGATTATATTTGTTGTAGTTATAAATCTAATGGCTTTAAATGTAGACCCAAATTTAGAAAATAGTTTATCAAAATATGATATACAAAATAGACTTTTATTGGTTAGATATTATATGAATAAACATAATTATCAAAAAGCTCAAAAGTTTAATGATGAAATTTTAGCAATTGACCCAAAAAATTCTATAGCATTATTAAATAAAAGAAGGATAGAAGCTTTTTATAATTTAAATAATATATTAAAAGGGGAAGATGCAAATACTTTTTATAAAAGATTATATTATGCAAAAAATTATAAAGCTATTAAAGCATTAACTCCTTATTTAGCAGTTATAAAAAGTGATTATCCTAAGATTATTACTGCTAAAATTTATATGAAAGAGGGAAAATATAAACAAGCAGATGATTTATTAAAATTAGTAAAAAATAAAAGAAATAATCAATATAGAGAAGTTAAAGGTTATACTTGTTTTGCATTAGGTGATTATAAATGTTCAAAAAGGATGTTTTCAATTTTATTTAATACTACAGGAAATGTAGATTATGCATATAAGCTTATAGATTCTATGATGTATTTAGGAGAAACAAATAGAGTAAATATGTTATTAAAAAGATATCCTAATAATGCTAAATTTAAAAAATTAAAAGAAATGATAGAAAAGAGAAAACAAAGTCAATTACAAAAGTTAGAAGCTCAATACAAAAAAACACATAGTTTTAATACATTACAAGAAATAGTATATATTTTATTTAAAAACAATCAACAACAAAAAGCATATAAAATGTTAGATGATTATATATTGCAGTTTCCTATGGATAGAAATGCCAAATATTGGTATGCAAAATATTTAATGTGGTATGGTCATAATGATGAAGCTTTGAAATTATTAAATCAAATTGTCACAAAAGAAGATTATAAAACAAAATATTTAATGGCTCAAATATATGCTTGGACTGGTAGATATCAGGAATCTTTTGGAATTATTGATGATATTATGAAAAATGCAAAAGATAAAAATCTTATTTTAGATGCAGCAGAATTAAAAGCCTTAATGTATTATTGGCAACATAATTATGATAAAGCTAAACCTTTATTAGAAGAGGTACTAAAACATAAAAAGTCTAATGATGCAAAAGAAGCATTAATGGTAATAAATGGGGATTTAAAACCTTTAATTAAAAAATATAAAGAATTAGCAAATAAAGATATAACAAATGCTACATATGCATTAAAAGTAGCTCAATATGCAGAATTAGATAAAGATATTCCTACTGCTATTGAATATTATGAAAAGTATTTTACATTAAAGCCTGATATGAATATTGCACATAAATTAGGAAAATATTATTTAACACAAAATAATTATAATAAAGGATTTGCATATTATAGACAATGGGCTTATTCACAAAAAAGTGTTGAAAGTTTATATGAATTAGCAAAAAGTTATTACTATTATGGATATTCGGATAAGGCATTAAAAGTAATAAAAGATATTTTAGCACTTCAACCATATGAACCAGCTGTTAAATTAAAAAGAATTATATTAAGTTCTCCTAAAAAATCGAATTGTAGAGCTTATTATAAAAAAGGGTTAATTTTAGAAAAAAATGGACAAATAGAATTAGCAAAAAAAATGTATAATGATGGATTAAAAGTAGCAGAACCTAAAAAACATATTCTAAAAAAACCAAAAACTAAACATGTACCATTATTTGTGCAGTCTTTTATAAATCATTGGAAACATGCTTGGGAATCTAAGAAAATTAGTAGATATAAAACTTATTATGATTCAAGATATAGAAAAAATAGAAGATGGTTAAGAAAAAAATCAAGAATTTTTAGACATGCTAAATATATAAAAGTTGAAATTTTAGATTTAAAATTAGTAAGAAGTTATAAAAGGGGAGGAAGTAGATACTATATAGTTAAATTTTATCAAAAATATACAAATGGAAGAAAAAAAGATGGAGGTTATAAAACTTTAACTATTAGATGCAAAAATAATAAATGTAAAATTTATAAAGAATATTGGAGAGCAGCAAGGTATATTCCTCCTAAAAAAATAACATATCGTTATCCCTCGAAACCAGATACAAGATGTAAAGAGTTAATAAATATTAGATTGTTAGCTTTAAAAAAAGGTAACTATTATGCTCTTTCTAATCTGAAAAAAAAAAAGGATAATGACGGTTATTTAACTGAAAAAGGGATTTGGTTAATATCAAAAAAAAAGCTTGAAAAGTTAGAAAAGGTATTTGGAATAGTAGATATAAATCTTACTAAGAAATTAACTTTTCAAAAAGGTAATGTTAAATATAGACCTTCTGGTGTATTTAATGGAAAATATGGAGTAAAAGGATACTATTATACAGATAAAGAAAAGATATATGAATATGATAATGGGGTTTATTTTGATAATAAATATGTATATTTAGATTTTAAGTATTGGAAATTATGGAAATTACATGAAAAAAGATTTGGTAGATATACTACTATTAAATTTAAATATGGAAAAATAATAAAATTAGGTGCAGAAATAGGAAGTTATAATACTAAAAATGATAAACATAATTTGATTTTTTATTTACATCCTAATTTAGAATATAAGACAAAAAATGGAATTAAATTTCAATATTTTCAATCTGTTACAGGTAGGGTTAAACAATCTTTTTGTGCTACGGATAAAGGTTTAAAGACAGATACTTTATCTATTTCTAAATATGTTGGAAGTTTAAACTTGTATGATAAAGATATTACAAAATTTTTATATGCAGTAGATTTATCAAAAACACAAGATAATATTACATTAACTCCACAATTTATTTATAGATTTAAACCTTATAATAGATTTAAAAAATTAGAATTATATTATTTTCTAAGTGGTTGGTATCAGGCTAATTCTAAACCAACAGATTGTTATTATTCTCCAAAATTATATGATTCAACTTTCGTAGAAATTCATCCGGTATATGGTAAATTCGAACTTATAGGAAAAGTTGGTTATTCTATTAAAAAGAAAAATGTTTTAAAAACTATAGGAATGGATTATACAGGTGAAATTTTAACATTAGGATGTAGAAAAAATTTTACTTATAAAGAAGGAAAAGATAATTATTGGTATTTAGAATGTTATTTAGATGCAGGAGTTAAGTGGTGAGATTAGTAGTTTTTATAGTATCTATAATATTATTATCAATTACTGCTACATATTATATTGTAGATGCTAAAATTATTACATCTTTCCAAAATATGTTTACAAATGTAGCCATTATAGCATTAACTATTTTTACATTTTTTATTATTTTTCGTTATTTATCTTTTATGTTTTTTTCCCTTATTAAAATAGGGCAGAAAACTATTGATTTTGAACTTAATGACCCAAATTATCACCCTAAAGTAACTGTTATAGTTCCTGCTTATAACGAAGATGTAACAATTGCTATTACTATTAAATCTTTAGTTCAACAAACTTATAATAATATGGAAATTATTATTATGGATGATGGAAGTAAAGATAGAACTTATAAAATAGCTAAAAAATTTGAAGGTATATTTAAAGGTAAAATTATTAGAGTTTTAACTAAACCAAATGGAGGTAAGAGTAGAGCTTTAAATTTCGCTATAGAAAGGAGTGATGGAGAGTTTATTATGTGTGTAGATGCTGATTCTAAATTAGAACCAGATGCAGTTGCTTTAATGGTTAGATATTTTAGAGACCCTGATATTGCAGCTGTAGCAGGAAGTGTATTAGTTAGTAACAAAACTAATATTCTTACAAAATTACAAGCTCTTGAATATATTGAAGGACTTAATATGGTAAGGAATGGTCAAGCATTTTTAAAGCTTGTAAATATTATTCCTGGACCTATTGGAATGTTTAGAAAAAAAGATATTTTATCAGTAGGTGGATATGCACATGATACTTTTGCAGAAGATGCTGATTTAACATTAAGATTAATTAAGAAAAATTTAAAAATTGAATTTGAACCAGATGCGATTGCTTGGACAGAAGCACCTACAGAACTTTTAGATTTATTAAAACAAAGATATAGATGGACAAGAGGTATTTTACAAGCTATCAGAAAACATAGTCATAGTTTATTTACTATTACAAAAGGAGAGGGAAATTTTAAAGGTGTTTTATGGTATATGCTTTTTGAAGCTATATTTTGGCCTTTTGCAGATTTGTTTGTAGCTGTTTTAGTTGTTTATGTATCTTTATCTCAAGGAGTAAATACTTTATTAATATATTGGTGGTTATTATTTTCTGTAATGGATGTAGCAGGAGCTTTATATACAATTTTAGTAACAGGACAAGAAAAAAGTTTAGCATTTTATGCTATTTTATATAGATTATATTTTATTGGAATAGTAAATATAGCTAAAGTGTTTTCAACTATAGAAGAGTGGGCTCAAATTGAAATGAGTTGGGGAAAATTAGATAGAACAGGAGGAATTTAATGAATTTTATCGCTTTTATGAGTTTTTCAGTACTTGTAATTATTATTTTAACATTGGTATTTGGAGTTATTTCTTATTTTTTATATAAAATGAGGGAAAGACAAAAAAGGAAAGGGCATGAAGTTATTACATATGAAGATTTAAAAGAAGATGAAGGTAGAGAATTTTTATACTTAGAGGAGGTTGAAATAAAATGAAAAAACTATTTTTAATTTTATTTGGATTTATGTATCTTTTTGCTGATATTTTTATATTAAATTCTAAAGCAAATATAGAAAGATATAAAAAATTACAATTAGATATAAAACTTTATAATGCAAGATTAAATTTATTAAAAGATTATATATCTTCACAAGGATTTAGTGTAGATATTATAAAAGAGGATATGATACATCTTTTACAACCAGAAGATGTATTATTTATTATAGATTCTTTTGCTTTATCAAAAAAAGCTCAAAGTGAGATTAAAGTATTTGTATCAGAAGGAGGAGTAGTAGTTTTTAATTTTAAAAGTGGATTTTTAGATGAAAATGGTAAAATTACAGCTAAATCATTTTTGGGAGATATTACAGATTTAAAACAAGTAGGATATGGTACATCACTTGGTACACATGATTTATTTTTAATACCTCATCTACTTTCTCCAATTTCTACTTCTAAAGAAGCTAAAAGATTGGATATGGTTTTATATGATAGTATTCCAATATTTTCTGGAAAAACTCCTGATATGGAATGGACAAATTGGGGTATAACATTGCCTCTTAGATATCAAGGAAAGTTTGTTCCTAGTGGTAATATGTGGGATGGTAAATTTTATAAAGGGGGATGGATATATTTTTCATTTCCTTTTTATTCATTTTTAAATGCTGAACAAGTTGTTGCAGATAGATTTAAATATTTAGTAAATAATATTATCAAATATTCACATGAAGGAATTGCTATAGTTAAATGGCCATTTTTAAAATATGATAAAATGGTTTTTATTTCAGAAGATACAGAATATAAATTTGACCAGTTTGAAAATTTTATTAAAGCTTTACAAAAATATGATATGAATGGAACTGCTTTTTGTGTTGGATATTTGGCAAAAGAATACCCTGAGATTATGCAAAATGCTGGAGAATTAAATAATTTAGAAATAGCTAGTCATAGTTATTCACATACAAAATTGACTGATAAAACTGTAAAAGAATTAGTTGATATTGAAATAGATGGAAATAATAAATTATTAAAAACTTTATCAGGACAAACAGTAAGAGGTTTTAGACCTCCTAGAGAAGAAATAAATAAAAAAATGTTAAATATAATAGAGAAATCTACAATAAAATATGTATTAACTAAAAATTTATCTCAATTACAACCAAGATATAGAGATGGTTTATTAGAATTTCCAAGATTAGGTACAGATGATTATGGTTATTTAGTAACTCTTGATTGGACAAAACCACAAATTGTACAAAGAATGAAAGAAGAAGTTGATTTTATTACAGGACTTAATGGAATGTATACATTAAGCACACATACTCATTTAATGAATTATAAATCTAATGTAACTATGTTAGAGGATTTTTTAGCTTATTTAAAAGAAAAACATTATCCGGTTTTAAAGGGTGTAGATATTGCAACATTAATTAGAAAAAGAGATAATATATTTATTGATTATACAGCAACTAATACAGGCATAGAAGTTAATTTAGATAATGAAAATATTCGTAGAGTTAAAGAATTTATTTTTAGAGTTTATTTTTTAAGAAAAGAGATAAAAAGTGCTTCAAGTAAAGATGTAAAAGTTAAATTAATAACATATCCATATGAAAATTATGTAGATATAAAAGTATTTAATTTAAAACCATCTAGTCAAGCTAAAATTATACTAAGGTATTAACATTGAATGAAGAAAATATTATTTTTATTATTTTTTAATTTTTTATTTGCAAATGAATATACTAAACAGCTAAATGAGTTGTTTAGTTTTGCAAATAGTTTTTTTCCTACTAATAATCTTTCTTTAGATATCTTTAATGATAAATGTGATATTTCTGATTTTAATACTTCTAATAAATTAGATTTTGCAAGATATAAATATTTTAGTGAAAATTTAGGGATTTTTGTAGATGGAGGAGCTGATATTGATGGGGATTTTAAGAGTAGCTTTTCTTTGGGAGTTAGATGGAATTTATTAAATAATGGGTATCAATCTAATAAAAATAAAGCAAAACTGATAATATTAAAAAATCAATTAAAAAATATAGATAAAACAGATGAATTTCATTATTTTTTAAAATATAATAAGATTATTTATTATTTTAATCAACAAAAAATTAAATTACTAACAAAATATTTGGAATATTTAAAATTAAAATTTAACATTTTTAGATATAGATATTGGCTACATACCACTACATTGGATAAATTACTACTTATTAAACAATCAATAAAAAATAATGAAAATTTAATAAATACATATAAAATTTTTAATTCTAAGTTTGTATGTAAAAAAGATTTTATAGGAGATATTTTTGATTTTGATTTAAATTATAATGAGATAATAGAAGATATTGATATAAATCATTCAAAAAAAATAGCTTTAAATAATAAAATTTTAAATATTGAATTTGATAAATATAAACAATGGAATTTAAATTTATATGCTAAAAAAAATTTTGAAACGGGTAAAGAAAAATTGGGATTTGGTTTTTCTATTCCTTTAACTCCTAAAACAGATGAAATAAAAAAATTAGAAAAGTTAAAATTTATAGAAGATATTACAAAAGAGGATATAAGATTATTTTTATATATTCAAAAAAATTATTATACTTTTAGATATAAGCTTAGTGATTTAATAAAAATGAAATTTAAATTAGCTTATGTTCAAACACAACTAAAAAGAGCTAAATTAAGATATAAATTTCATATAGGTAATGATAATTTAGATAGAGTTATTTCAAATGTAGATGCTATATTTGCAATAAAATTACAATTGTTAGATTTAAAACAACAACTTGTATTACAAACTTTTAGTTTATTAAATAATTTAAAATTAAAATATAAACCAAGTTATATAAAAAAAATAAAAATTGATACAAATTTGCAATTAAGAAAGGGAAATAGAAGTTTATATATTTGGGCAAATGGTTTTAAAATGTATGAAAACAATATTTTAATAGAATTTTTAAAATTAAAAAATCTAAAAAATGTTATAGTTTCTGTTTCGCATAATCAAGATTTTAAAAAATTAAAAAAATTTATAAGTTTAGCTAAACAAAATAATATAAAAGTTGAATTTTTAATATTTGATAATGCTTGGTTATTTCATAATGACGAAATTGATGAAAAAATGATTTTTTTAAATCAGTTTAAAAATTATAATTTAAATATTTTTCTAGCTTCTGATGTTGTGTATAAATATAATAAAAGATTTATAGAAATAATAAAATATCTCTCTTATAAATATCCTAAATACAAATTAAATATAACTATTCCTTATTTAAAAGATGATATACTTAAACAAATAAAACCTTTTGTAAATAATATTTATAGTTTTGATAAAAGATATATAGGAAAAGATGTGAATTTAATATTAAATTGTGAAAAATATAAAAATGAATTAGAATTAGAATTAGCTATCGATAAAATAGTAACAAAAAATCATAATATATCTTTATATGATTTTAAAACTTATATAAAAGAGTTAAAATGAGATATTTAATTATAGTAGTTTTTGTTATGAATATATTTGCAAATGAGATTTACATTTGGTCAAAAACATTTCATAAATTAGATAATAATAAAATTATTAAATTTTTAAAAAAAAATAATATAAATAAAACTATAGTATCCTTTAAAGATGAAAATAAATTTAGAGAGTTTTTGTCTTTATGTAAACAAAATGGAATAGAAGTTGATATTTTAATAGGAAATAATAGTTGGATTTATAAAAAAAATAGGGAAAAAATTGATAAAAAATTAAATTATCTTAAAAATTTTAAAAATTATAATATTCATTTAGATATAGAGCCACATGCAATAAAAAGTTTAAAACATAATAGAAAGTTATATTTTAAAATGTATGTAGAGATGTTAGAATATATTCACAATAAATTTCCAAAATATAAAATATCTATCTCTATACCAACTTTTTATAAAATAGATTTTAAAAAAATATCTTTTGTTAATAAAATTTATTTGATGGCATATCAATATAAAAATCTTAATCAACTTTTAAGAAGAGTAAATAGATATAATTTTTTAAAAAATATAGTGGTTGTTTTTAATTGTAAAGAGTTTGACAATAAAACTATTTTATTAGATGATGTTAATTTTATTAAAATGTATGGTTATAAAAATATAGCTTTTCATAGTTTAAAAACTTGTTTGAGGATATACAGGTGAGGTTAAGAAATAACAAAAATGTAATTATGAGAGGCAAAGAAGGAACTCCTAAACCTGAAAAAACAATAGATATTTTTAGGAAATTTTATTACTTACTTTTATTTGTTTTTATTGGATATTTGATTTATTATTTTATTTTTACTAAGTTTATAGTAAGGGGAATGGGTTATGTAGAGTTTGATGTAGTTAGTATTTATTCACCAGTTACAGGAAAAGTAATAGATTTAAATATCACTAAAAAAGTGAACAAAAATCAATTTTTATGTAATATTCAAGAGAGAATAAAAAATAATATTCCTGCTCCAACTCCACAAAAAATAGTAATAAATGATAAAATTACTGCTCAAGAATTAAAACTTATAGATTTAAAAGCTAAATATAAAATGTTACAAGAACAAAAAAAACTTTTAGAGAAAAAATTAAAAAAATTAACTCAATATCAAATTTTAGAACTTTATAATTACAATGAAAAATCTCAAATAGATAATGTCAAAAATCAATTAGAAAAAATAAAACTTCAAATGAATATGATTAAGATAGAGATAAAAACTTACAAAAATATTCCTAAACCAAAAGTAATTATTAAACCAGCTCCTAAAATTCCGTTATATTCATATATAAATCATCCTATTTATTCACCAGCAAGTGGTATAATGGTTAAAAATGTGGAATTAAATAATACAGTAGTAAAAATACAAGATGTTTTATTTAAAATTCAAACAAATAAAAATTTAAAAATAGTTGCTTATTTCTCTCAAAAAAATATAGCTTTTTTAAAGAAAAATGATGAGGTTAAATTATATTTACCTGATGGAAAACTTGAAAAAGGGATTGTAACACAAATAGCAGTAAATAATTTTAATATGCAAGCAGAGTCTTCTCAGAAATTAAAAGTAATTATTATTCCCAAAAATAAAAATATTAAATTTTGGGATAAATATAGATTTTTAAATATTAAAATAAGGAAATATAAATGGCAATAGTTGATAGTAATAGTAATTTTGATAATTTAGTTGATGAAAAAGTTTTTATTATTCCTTATACAGGAGAAAATGAATTAAATGAAACACTTTTTTTAATAAAAAAACACCCAAAATTAGATATTTATGCTAAACCAATTTTATTATTAAATCAGTTTGATTTAGTAATTCCTCCTTATTTTATTCAAGCAGTTGATAAAGTTATTGATAATAAGTATTATGAAAGTTTTATGTTTGAAAAAGATGTAATGGTTTCTGAAATAAATGGAAAAATAGATTTTTTAAAAAAGGCGAATTATGATAATCATAATGTAACTTTTAAAATATTAAGATATTTGTATGTTAGAAATACAACTTTAATGCCATATCAGACTATTAAAAATAATTACGGATACACATATCCAAAAATTGACCATTTTTTAAATGAGGGGGAATGGAAATTATTTGAATCTTTTGATTTTTTAGTTAAAAGAAATTTACTTGAGCCTGTATTTGTAGATAGATGCCATTTTTGTTTGGAATGTCATAGTGCTTTTTTAAATTTTAAAGAGGTATGTCCAAGATGTTATAGTGTAGATATAAAATCAGAACCTTTAATTCACCATTTTGAGTGTGCTTATGTTGGATTAGAACACGAATTTAAAAGAGGTAAAAGATTTATATGTCCTAAATGTGATAAAGAACTTTTTCATATAGGGGTTGATTATGATAAACCTTCATTTTTATTTACTTGTAATAAATGTCAGCACGAATTTCAAGAGGCTCTAATTCAATCAACTTGCTTTAATTGTAAATCAACTTTTGATGTGGATAATTTGATTTTAAGGGATATTTATGAATATAAATTAACAATTTTATCAGAAAATACTGCTTTATTTGGCTTTGAAAATCTGTTTAATTCTATGTTAGATGAAAGTTTAGAGATTTTACCAAATCATATATTTGATAAATTTATGGAAATTGAACTTATGAGAATACAAAGATATAAAAAAAGTTCATCTACTTTAGTTAAATTAAATTTAGCTAATTTAGATGAAATTTATGATGATGTGAATAGCTTTGAGAAAATTAAAAAAATATTTTCACAACTTGCAGATTTAATTAAAAATTTTGTTAGAACAAGTGATGTAATTACAATTTATAATGATGTTATTTATGGGATTTTACTAATAGAAACTCCTTTAGATGGAGCAAAAATAGCTTCAAGTAGATTAAAAGAACAAATTGAGGAATTATTTGAAGTGAATTTATCTACAAGTTATGAAATAGAGCTAAGTTTAAAAGAGATAACACCAGAAAATAGTTTAGATGAATTAGTGGAGTTTTTTAAATAATGTTTGAAGTTTTAGATGGTTATTTTAGATTTTTAGCAGAAATTGATTCAGATAAATTTTTTCAAATGTTTTGGCATTTTATTGTATTTGAAGCAAGTAAATATATTTTTTTAGCAGCTATTGTATTAGTTTATTATATGTTTCAAAGAAATAAAACTAAACAACTTGAAGATTGGGCGAGAATACAACTTTATAGAGATTATCCTTTAATTTCAGTTATTGTGCCAGGTAAAAATGAGGGTCCAAACATTTATAAATTGGCAAAATCACTTTCAGAACAAACTTATCAAAATTATGAACTTATTATTGTTGATGATGGTAGTGATGATAATACCTATTTAATTTGTAAAGATTTATTAAATAGAGGAATTATTGATATGTTTATTTCAAATCCCGATAGGGGAGGAAAAGCAAGTGCAGCAAATACTGCTTTAAGATTTAGTAAAGGAAAATATATAGTGCATTTAGATGCAGATTCTCATCTTAGATATGATGCAATAGAAACTATTTTATTACCTTTTTATATTGATGAAACAATAGGAGCAGTTGGAGGAGATGTAAGAGTTAATAATGTAGAAGAGAGTTTAGCAAGTGCTTTGCAAGGAGTAGAGTATCTTAAATCTATATCTATTGGAAGATTTGTAGCAGATAAACTTGATATTATGAGACTTATTTCTGGTGCTTATGGAGCTTTTAGAAAAGATGTATTAGATAGACTTGGTGGTTGGGATGTAGGACCTGGTCTTGATGGAGATATTACTTTAAAGATTAGAAAACTTGGATATGGAGTTGTTTTTAATATAGAATCTGTTTGTTATACAAATGCACCTACAAAATTTAGAGCTTTAGCAAAACAAAGGTTTAGATGGGATAGAAGTATTATTCGGTTTAGACTTA
>Ga0256828_1000564_pt1 | contig 24312 bp, 25 predicted proteins | sample CV88metaG_FD_185993 | JGI IMG/M metagenome (GOLD analysis project Ga0256828, IMG submission 185993) | Hydrothermal vent microbial communities from East Pacific Rise, Pacific Ocean - CV88 | ecosystem: Environmental > Aquatic > Marine > Hydrothermal vents | place: Pacific Ocean: East Pacific Rise...
CCATAGAGGGCTTGACTGATACTCTAAGACTAGAACTTCTTGATACAAATATAGATGTTACACTTCTAAATACAGGGCCTATTACAAGTGATTTTAGAAAAAATGCAATGAACAAACTCATACAAAATATAGATATAGAAAATTCACGATTTACTCAATCTTATCACAAAAGTTTAAATGCCAAAAAAAGTGAAGTCCCTTTTAACCTAGAATCTATAGAAGTAGCAAAAGTAGTTGAGCAAATTATTCAAAGCAATAATATAAAACCAAGATATTATATCACAAAAGCTACATATCTTTTGGGATTTGCCAAAAGAGTTTTATCAACTAAATATTTAGATAAGATTTTAAATAGGATCTAAAATGGCAAATAAAATATATAAGTTATACAATATACTATATGATACTTATGGACCACAAGGTTGGTGGCCGTTTATTAATAATACTCCTAATTACCATTTGTTAGATTATAGCTTTCCAAAAAATTCAAATGAGATTTTTGAAGTATGTTTAGGATCAATTTTAACTCAAAATACCACATTTACATCTGTAGTAAAATCATTAAATAACCTAAAACAACTTAATTGCTTAACCCCAGATGCTATTTTAAATATAGATATAGATATATTTAAAACTGCTATTAAACCATCTGGCTATTTTAATCAAAAAGCAAGATATATTTTAGAATTTATAAAATTTTATAAAACACTCAATGGCAAAATTCCAAATCGAGATGAATTGTTAAATGTCAAAGGGATAGGGGAAGAAACTGCAGATTCTATTTTGCTTTATGGATATAATCAAACTCAATTTAAAGTAGATGCTTATACCAAAAGAATTTTTTTGCATTTGAATTTTATAGATGAAAGTTATAAATACAAAGATATAAAAAACTTAGTAGAATCAAATTTGGAAAATATTATAAGCAACAAAGACAAATTAAGGATAATTTACCAAGAATTTCATGCTCTTATTGTACAACATGGTAAAAACTTTTATTCAAAAAAACCTTATGGGAAAGGATGCTTTTTATTCAATGATTTGCAAAACTAATTTTGTACTCTTTTAAGTTGCAAAAGTCCTATTCCCATAAGTATAAAAAGTCCACCTGTAATTTTATGAAACCAAGCCATTTTATTTTGGTCACTTAGATATTTTTTGGCATTTTTAGAAATATATCCATAACAACATAAACTACAAAAAGATATAAACATAAAAGTAAAAGTAAGTATAAAAAACTGTGGCATAATAGCATAAGATGTATTTAGAAATTGAGGAAACAATGCTATAAAAAACATAATGGGTTTAGGATTTGTAACTGCTAAAAAAAAGCTTTCAAAAAATATTTCTTGATTAGTTTTTTTAATTTGAGCTTTTTCATCTATAAGTTTTGATTTTCCAACATTTTTAAATTGTTTAATACCTAAATATAATAAATAAAAAGCACCAATAATTTTAACACCCATAAAAAGGGTAGCTGAAGTTGTAAGAATTATACCAAGACCAGATATAGATATACTTGATAGTACAAAAAGTCCCAATATGTTTGCAAAAGATGAAATAGCAACAGCTTTCATATTATGTGTTAAACCATTTGCAATAGCTAAAAATATAGCAGGTCCAGGAGAGATAATATAAAAAAACGCTACAAAAAAATACATTATATAAATATCTAAATTCATATTATCCCTTTTATATATAAAGTTATTGCGATAATTCTAGCATAAAACTAATAAAATCATCCTCTTAGTTGATATGTAATATCTCCTGCTCCGACACCTAAAATTATCCCTTTATCAATAATTTGTATAATTTTTTGATCTTTTATTATCTCTAATTGATTGTTTATTGATCTGATATTATCTGCAAAAATTGGATTGTATTGTTTAAACTCTTCGGCAAAATCTATATCAAGTATAGGTTCAGCTACTGTCCATACAGGTAATATAATAAGCTGATTACACCCTTTAAAACAATTTTTAAAAGCTTCTAAATTATCTTTTGTTCTGCTATATTTATGTGGTTGCCATATTATTGTTATGGTTGGTATATTTATGAGTTGTTGATATAATTTTACAGATTGTAGTGTTACTGTTATTTCTGTTGGATGGTGTGCATAATCATCTATGATAATAAAATCATTAAGTTTTTTTATTATATCAAACCGTTTTTTAATCCCTTTGTATAGTGTTAGATTTTGTTTGATTGTATCTATATCCATAGTATGTGTTGCTGCTAATATTGCACAAGAAGCATCAAGTGCAATATGCTCTCCAAATCCCCATACCTCAAAATTACCTAAATCTTTTAATTGGAATTTTGTGTATGGTTCTCCATCTTTTAGAAAAAATTCTATATTTTTTATATCTGTTTTTGGAGATATTTTAATCGCTTCTTTTTTATAATCTTTTAAAAATGGATCTTCAATATTTATTACTCTAATTGTAGCCAAATCAAGAAATTTTTTATAAGCATCATAAAATCTTTTTTTATCATAGTTATAATACTCCATATGTTCTGGCTCTGTATTTAATACAATCGAACAATATGGATTTGACAATATAAAACTTTCATCACTTTCATCTGCTTCAAAAGCTAAAATTTTATCTATATATCTAAAATTTGAATTAAACTCTTTTGATATAGCACCAATAAGTGCAGAACTTTGCAATATAGAGCTTAACATGGCAGTTGTTGTACTTTTTCCATGAGCTGCACAAACACAGTAATTTTGTGTATCTTTTAATATTATAGGCAGTGCATCTTTTCGTGGTAATATTTTTAGACCTTGTTTTACAGCTTCTAATCTTTCTGTATTGGTTGCTGTAACTGCTGCACTATATATTACAAGGTCTTGCCCACAAATTGCACTTGCACTGTGTGGTATAGTTATTTTGATGCCATTATTTTCCAATGATTGAGTAATAGGAGTGGATTTTATATCACTACCACTTATATTATGTCCACTATATTTTAAAAATGATGCTAATGCCGATAAACCAATTCCACCAATTCCTATAAAATGTATATTCATCTATACCCCTAGAAGTGGTTTTAATTCTGTATAAATATTTTTTAGATTGGTTATATTTTCTTGAAGATATTTTTGTGTATCAAATTTAAAATCTAATAAAAAATATCCATATCGTTCATCTCTGGCATTTTGTTGATGTTCTACTTTTGTATCATAAAATTGTTCCATATCTTCATTGTTTGCACAAGCTAATAGTTTGATGTTAAGAGCATCTAAAAGTAAATCATCATCTACAATTTGAGTAAGTATAAAAAACAACTCTTTTGCCCCTTTAAAATCATCTCTACTCCATTTCTCTATACTATGTTCATAAAATGCTCGGATATAAAATAGATCATCACTGTTTAAAATAAGTTTTTTATTGTTTTTTAGTTTTGTTTCTATGGAATTAAAAGCTTCAATTAATATTGCTTCATATATTTTATTAATTCGTTGTTCGTCAAGGTCTAGTATAAGTAAAGAATCCAATACTTCATAAAGCCCTTTTATATCTTTTGATTCTAAAACCTCTTTTTCTCTTTGTTCCAAATATTTTAAAAATTCTGGATCTGTACTTGCTTTTATTATCTCTTCTTGTGTCATTTATTTGTATTCCTCTATAAATTTTTTTAATCTTAATAATATATCTTTTGTTTTTGTTGTAGTTTCTACAAGAGCAATTCTTACATAATTATCTGCAATACCACCCCTACTAAGATAACTTCCTGGTAGCACTTTGATATTTGTTTGTTTATATAGTTCTTGAGTGAATTTAAGATCATTATCTACTTTTAACCATATATAAAATGTAGCATTAGGTATATCTATCCCTAAAATTTCATTTGCTAATATAAAATTTTGTTTATAAATTTCTCTAAAATTATCTACATGAGAATCTTCACTCCAAGCTATTGTAGCAGTTTTTTGAAGGGGTACGGGAGAAGCTGCACCTACATAAGTTCTGTATTTCATATATTCTTGTAATATCTCTTTATCTCCTGCTATAAAACCACTTCTTAATCCAGGGGCAGAACTTCTTTTTGATATACTATTTAGTACCAAACAGTTTTTAAAGTTGGTATTTCCTATTTTGGTACATACTTCCAATAAAGATATTGGTTTTTTATTATTATGAAAATATAATTCACTATAACACTCATCATTTATAAGGATAAAATCAAATTCCAAGGCTTTGTTTATCCATTTTGTAAGTTCTTTTTCATCTATTGTTGCACTTGTAGGATTGTTTGGATAGTTTAATATTACCAAATCACATTGTTTTAGTTGCTGATCATCAATAGTGGGGATAAAATTATTTTCAGGTAATAAATCAAGATGTATAATATTGGCTCTGCTTGCAATTGCAGCACCTTCATATATCTGATAAAATGGATTTGTAAATGCCATAGTTGGATTGTTTTTATCAAATAGTGCAAATTGTGGAAAATTAAATAACACTTCCCTTGTTCCAAAAGTAGGTATGATTTGTTGATAATTTAATTTTACATTAAATCTTCTTTGAACAAAACCTATCATGGCATCTTTTAGATACTCTTCTCCCGCACTTTTTGGGTATTTGTTTAACAATGATGTTGAATTTTTAAGTTCATCTTGTATAAATTGTGGGGTTTGAAACTGTGGTTCTCCTATGGTTAAACTTGCAGGTTCAAATTTTGGATTTGGTGTAATATTTTCTAGTAATTTATTTAGTTTTTCAAATGGATATTTTTCAAATTGCATTTTATAGCCCTTTTTCCTCTTCTATTATTGGTATTAATATTTGATTGATATAATCTATATCATAAGACAAAAGATCACTGTTTGTTGTCAAAAATTTAAATGGATTTGATCCAAACATATCTCTTCGTATCGGTAATATTTGTAATATCTCTTTTTTTGATTTTAAAGTAGATATTGGATTATTATGGTTTGTATCTGTTTTTATTTGTATATTAAAAATTTTTGCCAAATTTGCCAAATGTTCTAATAATTCATCCCTATTTGCATCCCCTATTGGATCAGAATTGATTATATTGATATTATAATTTAATTGAGATGCAATATCAAATACTATAGGGGATAATTGTTCATAATGTGATACATCATTGAGAAGAGTTACTATATTTTTTACTTTGCTTAAATTATCACTTCCAACTTTGAAAATAGGAAGTTTTAAATCCAATAAATTAATATAAATTTCTCTATTTTTTAATAATTTTGATGTAGTAACAACCATCCCTATATCAAATTGTTTTTTATCCTCTTTTAGTATTTGAGAAATTTGACAAAAATGATAATCTATCTCTATAGTCACATCTAGTGAACTTGTTATTTGTTTTATCTCATTGATTAGTGCTATAGTAGTAGGTCTTGTTATTCGTATAATTAAAGAGCTGTTTTTAATCCGTTGTGTAAAATCTCTTGCTTTTTTTGCACAGTTAATAACATCATAATGTGTTTGCTCAAACATATTTAAAAATAGGTAGATATTTTTTCCAAATGGCATAGGGAAATGTCCGTAAGTTTTTGATATTACATTGTATATTTGTATTAAAACTTTTGGTTCACCAACAACCAAGATAATATCATTTGGTTTTAATATCAAAGAAGGTTTTACATTTACTAAAATATTATTTCTATATAGTGCAAATATTTTCCATTTTTTTTGTGAGATACTGCTGATATATCTATAAGCATAAGAACTACCAAAAGGGATTTTAATCTCCATGATCTCACCTTGTTTTAATCCTATATTTTTGGCTGTAATAGGTATATTTGGTAATCTTTCAATTAATCCATTTGATAATACATCCAAAGCGTTATAGTCTTGTATATGTTCATTGTCAAATTTTAAATCCCATTCATTATAAACACTAAAATACAAACTAGGAGCGATATTAGATATATTTTCAATAACAGCTTGTGTGTCGTTTTTATTTGATAATACCACAAGTGCTTCATGGTGTGTATATGTTGACATTACTAATTTTAGTTTTGAAAAACTTGTTGGATCAAATTTATAAAATGTAAAATTGCTTGGTTTATCTTCAGGAATAATATCATCATTCATATAAACAATATCATAAGAGCTGTGAACTGTATCTATTTGTACCAATCTTTTTAATAATGATTTGGCAATAGCACCATCTAGTAAAATTAATATCTTCTTCATTATGATATTTTATCCAAAAGATAATTTAAACTTGATTATGTTAAAATAATTGTTTTAAGGGAGCAAAATGGAAACAAGACCAATCCCTAAATCAACTATGATATATATGGTTATCTTAGTTATTTTAGGTATATTAACATATTTTTTAACACAAAATGGAAAATCACAAAAAGTAACACGAATATTAAACCAATTGGGTTATACAAAAGTGGCCAATGTAAAAGTATATGGTATAACTAAAGTGGAAGATGAGGTTACAAGAGTACAAGGGTTTAAATATTTTGTAAAATTTGAAGATCTTTTGGCGCATAAAGCATGCAAAGGGTTTGTGTATAAAGATTTTAAACAAAAAGTTGATAAAGATATAATTTGCAAGGACAATAATTGATACAATTAAACAAAGAGATAAATTTTTCACTATGGTGTGATTTTATAGAAAGAGATTTTTTAGAAGATGGATTTAAACAATTAATTCATAATAATACAATTCAAGGCGCTACAAGCAATCCCTCAATATTTGAGCAATCTATTACAAACAGTCAAGCATATACTCAACAAATTGATATGTTGCAGGCAAACAATGAAAAACGAATATATGAAGAATTAGCAATAGCAGATATAAAAAGAGCAGCTAATCTTATGCAAGAACTTTATGATGATAACTCAAATAATGGTTTTGTATCTATTGAGGTTGATCCTTTTTATTGTGATGATGCAAAAGCAACTATTGAAGAGGGGGAAAGACTTTATCAAGCTATTGGTTGTGATAATGTTATGATAAAAGTACCAGCAACAAATGCAGGATATATAGCTATGCAAGAATTAACATCTAAAGGGATAAGTGTAAATGCAACATTAATTTTTAGTGATAAACAAGCTATAGAATGTGCAAAGGCTTTAGATGCAGGGATTAAACAAAGTAATCAAGATACAAAAGCTGTAATATCAGTATTTGTAAGTAGATTTGATAGAGCATTGGATGAAGAATTAGAACATCTAGGGGTAACACCTAGTAAAACAGGTATTATTAATGCAACAAAATGTTATCATGAGATAGAAAAATTTGAAAATCCAAATATAAGAACATTGTTTGCAAGTACAGGAGTAAAAGGGGATAAATTACCTGTTTCATATTATGTAGATAATCTTGTTTATCCCCATAGTGTCAATACAGCACCATTGGGTACAATAAATGGATATATCCAAAATGATATATTTAAAAAATCTGATATTTTAAGTGAACAAGAGTGTGATGAATATTTTGATACCCTTTTAACACATAAAATAGATATAAATAAAGTAAGTCAAACTTTATTAGTAGATGGATTAGAAGCATTTAAAGTTTCATTTGCCAATATGTTAAAAAAATTAAAGAGATAAAAATGAACAAACAAATATGGACACCAAATAGTTGGAGAGATTTTCCTATAAAGCAACAACCAATTTATAGTGATATGTCAAAATTAAAAAAAGTAGAACAAGAACTATCATCATATCCTCCACTTATTTTTGCAGGAGAAGCTAGAAATTTAAAAGATCAATTAGCAGCAGTATCCAAAGGGGAAGCTTTTTTACTTCAAGGTGGAGATTGTGCAGAATCATTTGAAGCATTTAACGCCAACAATATAAAAGCTTTGTTTCAAGTGATGATGCAAATGGCAGTTGTGATGACTTTTAGTGCAGGAAAACCTGTAGTAAAAGTTGGTAGAATTGCAGGACAATTTGCAAAACCACGAAGTAGTGATTTTGAAGAGATTGATGGGGTAAAATATCCTAGTTATAGAGGGGATATTGTCAATAACATTAATGCTTCTGTAAAAGATAGGGAACCAAATCCAAAAAAACTTTTAAAAGCATACAATCAAAGTGCTGCAACATTAAATTTACTTAGAGCATTTGCTAGAGGTGGTATGGCAGATTTAAATCAAGTACACCAATGGAATTTGGACTATATGCAAAATCATAAACTTGGTGAAAAATATGATGAATTAGCAAATAAAATAAGTGAAAGTTTAAGATTTATGGAGGCTTGTGGAATTAATTCTTCAAATACTCCAAATTTGAGTCAAACTACACTTTATACATCACATGAAGCCTTACTTTTGAATTATGAAGAAGCACTTACTAGAAAAGATAGTTTAACAGGTGATTATTATGATTGTTCTGCTCATATGTTATGGATAGGGGATCGTACACGAGCCTTAGATGAAGCTCATATTGAATATTTCAGAGGTATTCATAATCCAATAGGTTGCAAAGTTGGTCCAACTATGCAAGAGGATGAATTGATAAAATTAATAGACGCACTAAACCCCAATAATGAAGCAGGTAGATTAAATCTTATTGTTAGAATGGGTGCAAATACTATAGCAGAGAAATTTCCTGCATTGTTAAAACGGGTTGAATCTGAAGGTAAAAATATCGTATGGTCATGTGATCCTATGCATGGAAATGTTGAAAAAACATCAAATGGATACAAAACTAGAGATTTCGCAAATATATTAAGCGAAGTAAAACAGTTTTTTTCTATACACAAAGCTCAAGGAAGTGTAGCAGGTGGTATCCATTTGGAGATGACAGGAAATGATGTTACAGAGTGTACAGGTAGTGAATCTTGTAATATTACAACTGAGGATTTAACAAGTAGATACCATACCCAATGTGATCCAAGATTAAATGCTGATCAATCACTTGAATTAGCATTTATGATAGCAGATGCTTTAAAAGAGGCAAATTAAAATTACAATTATTGGAATTTTAGTTTAAAAAAAGTTATGATATAATTTAAGATTAAATTTTATAAGTTGTTAGACTATTTATTTATAAATATGATAAGGGAAATTAGATGGTAGAGAAAAAAGGTTCATTACTTAGTGTGAGAGAAGATATAAAAGTTTTTGATTGTACAATTAGAGATGGTGGTTTGGTAAATAATTTTCATTTTACAGATGAGTTTGTAAAAGGTGTATATGATACTTGTGTAAAAGCAGGTGTTGATTATATGGAAATAGGTAAAAACAATTCCCCTACACTTATGAGTGAAGAGGAGTTTGGTGCTTGGAATTTTTGTAAAGAAGAAGATATAAGAAGAATTGTAGGGGATAATCCTACAGATATGAAAATTGCTGTTATGTCTGATATTGGTAGAACTGTTCCAAGTGAACTTTTACCAAAAAGTGAATCTGTAGTAGATATGATAAGAATTGCAACATATATGCATCAAATTCCAGCAGCTATTGAATTGGCAGAAGAAGCTCATGCAAAAGGTTATGAAACTACTATAAATATTATGGCTGTGGCAAAAGCATTTGATAATGAACTTGATGAGGTTTTGGATATGTTAAGTAAAACAAATGTGGATGTTATTTATATAGCAGATACATTTGGATCTTTTTATCCAGAACAGATAAATAATCTTACAAAAAAATATATGGAAGTAGCACAAAAAAGTGGGAAACAAATAGGTATCCATGCACACAATAATATTCAACTTGCATTTGCTAATACTATAGAGTCAATGATGTATGGTACAAGCTTTTTAGATGTAACAATTTCTGGGCTTGGAAGAGGTGCAGGAAATTGTCCTATGGAACTTTTAATAGGATTTTTAAAAAATCCAAAATATAAACTTATGCCTGTATTGGAATTTATAGAAAAAAATATAGTACCACTTGAAAAAGAATTGGATTGGGGTTATAGTATCCCTTATATGCTTACAGGTCAGCTTGTAGAACATCCACGAGCTGCTATAAAAGCAAGAGATGAGGGAGATACAAATTATACAAAATTTTATAGAACACTTTTAGAGGAACAATAAATGAAAAAGGGATTCTCTCTGATCGAGCTTATTTTTGCAATAGTTATTATAGGTATTATTGCAACAGTTGGAATCCCAAAACTTTTATCTTTGAATACTAAAGCAAGTGTATCAACTATATCTCAAGATGCAAATTCTATACTTTCATCAGTTCAAAGTTATTATATAGTAAATAAAAAAATAGATAAAATTACAGATGCAATATCTTTGAACAGTTCAGTTTGGAATATAGAAGATAAAACAGTAAAATATATGGAAAATGGTAAAGAGTGTATTAATATTACAGTAGTAAATGATACTGTTGTATTAACGATTGATGCAAATGCAGGTTCAATATGTAAAGAGTTGAAAGCAAAAGGGATCAATAATACTACTTTGCCGTTGAATTAAATGGAATTAAACTTAACAAATCTATTAAGACCTGAAACTTTAGATAAATTTATAGGTCAAAAACATATCATAGGGAAAAACAAACCTTTATATAAATTAATTTTAAAAAAAGATATACCTCATCTATTTTTTTATGGGAAACCTGGAACGGGAAAAACAACATTGGCTAAGATAATAGCAAAAATGATTTCAAGTGATTTTTATTATTTTAATGCTACTTCTTTGAAAATTGAAGATCTTAGAAAAATATTTACAAGATATAAAGATAGTTTTATAAAACCTCTTATATTTATAGATGAGGTTCATAGATTATCAAAAAATCAACAAGAGGTATTATTGCCTGTGATGGAAGAATATCAAGCTATTATTATAGGTGCTAGTACAGAAAATCCTTTTTTCTCATTAACCGAAGGGATACGCTCTCGAGGATTTATTTATCAATTTTTACCACATAATATTGATGATTTAACAGAGTTATTTACTTTTGCTTTAGAAATATTAGGGGATATTATTGTAGATGATGATGCAAAAGAGTATATAATATACTCATCAAATGGAGATGGAAGAGCTATGTTAAATTTGCTTGATTTTGCACAAAAAGTAAATAAACATATCTCTTTGGATATTGTAAAAGAATTAAGAATTGATTCTATAGGGGATGGTGTTAGCTCTGCCCAAACACATTATGATTTGGCAAGTGCATTAATAAAATCTATAAGAGGTAGTGATATTGATGCGTCATTGTATTATTTAGCTAGGTTAATTGAAGCTGGTCAAAGTGTGGAATATATAAGTCGAAGACTTGTTATAAGTGCTAGTGAAGATATAGGAAATGCAAATCCACATGCATTAAATCTTGCAGTTTCTACACAAACAGCAACATCAAAAATTGGTTGGCCAGAAAGTAAAATTATATTATCTCAATGTGTGGTTTATTTGGCATCTTCCCCTAAGTCAAATAGTAGTTATAAAGCAATTAATCAGGCTTTGCAAGATATAAAAGATGGTGTGATTTTGGATATACCAGAACATATCAAAGATAAAGCAACAGGATATAAAAATCCCCATAATTTTACAAATTACCAACAACAAAACTATTTAACTAAAGATTTAAAATACTATAATAGTAAAAATATAGGGTTTGAACAAACTTTGAATCAGTGGAATAAAAAAATAAAAGGATTATAATGGAATATTATTTGGATATATTAGCTTTTCATATTTTATCGGTATTATCATGGATGGCAGCTTTATTTTATATGCCTAGATTATTTGTGTATCATCAAGAAAACAAAGATAAAAAAGATTTTACAGATGTTGTAAAAGTACAAGAAAGATTAATATACAATGCTATAGGATTTCCTGCGAAGATTACAACTATCCTTAGTGGTAGTGTTATGTTGTATCTTAATCCCAATCTTTTGCAACAAAATTGGATGGTAGCAAAACTTATTGTTTTGGTATTGTTAATTGCATTTAGTTTTAGTATGAACCATTATCGTAAAAAATTATTAGAGGATAATTGTACAAAAAGTGGGCAGTTTTTTAGAGCTTACAATGAGATTCCAACTATATTGGCTATATTGATTGTTGTGTTTGTAATAACAAAATCAATCCCTGTTTATTTTAGTGTAGGTATTACTACATTTTTCTTATTTGTGATGTATAAAATTTTGACTAAAAAGATTTGATATGTTTGACAAAGTTTATATTTTGGATACCAATATTATATTGGAAGATTGGACAAATATAAAAAAACTTTCACAAGATGGAACAAATTTGATAGTTTTGCCAGAAACAGTATTGGATGAAATTGATAGCAAAAAAAGTGGATTTGATGAGATCAATTTTCAAGCTAGAAATTTTGCAAGATTTTTGGAAAATAGTCAAATTATGAATTCTAAAGAACAAGATGATTATAAAATTATTGATATAAAAATTCAAGATATATCTATCCAAATAGTTTCTAAAAATAATTATAAAACAACTATAAAAAACAATACACTAAATATTTATAATGATAGAAAAATATTGGAAATTGCAAGTTTTATAAATATTATATATCCCAATGTCCAATTTATTTCAAATGATATTATGGCAAGGGTTAGAGCTACATCTTTTGATATTGCAAGTAGTTTTTTAAAAGGGGATGGAGATGATCAAGAAAATTTAGAATTTATCAGAACTATTACCATAGATTTTGATCAATTAGAATCTTTGCATAATAGTGATATAAATTTGTATGATCAAGAATATAAAAATCATTATTTTTCATATTGTTTCAAAATCAAAAATAGTGATCAAATAGTCTTAGGAGCTATAAGAAACGGTAAAATTGATATTTTAAATGAAACAGTTTTAAGAGAGCAGATAGTCCCTCCTCTAAACAAAGAACAACTATTTTTTACAAATGCACTTATGGATGGTTTTTTTAATGTTATTGTTAGTGAAGCAAAAGCAGGAAGTGGAAAAACATTATTGTCATTAAGTTGTGCTGTTAAATTAGTAAGAAAAAAACAATTTAGTAGGATTATTTATATTAGAAATTCTATTGAATCGTTGGATAAAGGGGAAGATGTTGGGTATCTACCTGGATTGGAAGAAAAATTTGCTATATATAATCATCCTCTTATGGATAGTTTAAGATATATGGCTCGTGCCGAGCATAAAAAAAAGCATTCAAGTAAAAAACAATATATTCAGCCAGATGATAAACTAATAGAAGAAAAAATTGCACAAACTATTGAAAATTATTCTATAGAAACTATGTGGGTAGGAGAGATGAGAGGAAGAACTTTAAGTGATAGTTTTATTATCATAGATGAAGCCCAAAATATGTCAAATAAAACTATGCAAATGGTGCTAAGCCGAATTGATAGTAGCTGTAAAGTTGTGATATTAGGAAGCAATAAACAAATTGATAATTTTTATTTAAATAAATATACAAACTCTTTAACAACTCTTTTAAAATCAACATTGCATAAAACTGAATTTGTAAATATCTTTGCTATTAAGTTAAAAAAAGTGCTTCGGGGACCTATTACACAGTGGGCTGAATCTATATTTTAAAGCGAAACAATAAAATTTGATTTTTTACATAAAAAAGATGGTAAGTAAATAAAACAATTTTATGCTATAATAGACAAAATAGACAAAAGGAACAATAGATGCAAACAGTAACAGCAAGTAATCTAAAACAAAATAGTATGATTTTGCAAGAAGCTTTAAGAGAAGATTTATTAGTTACAAAACGGGATAAACCATTTGTGGTAGTTATGGATTTTAAAAAATATAAAGCATTGGAAAAATATATAAATACAATAGCTAATGATGAAACTTATACAGCTATATCAAATCTTGAATCAGATAATAAAGAAGTTATAACATATACCTCAAAAGATGAATTATTTAATGATTTAGGTTTATAGATGCTAATTGTAAAATTAGATAAGAAATTTAAAAAAGATATTCAACGAGATAAAAAGTCTGGCAAGTTTAACAAAGCTGATTTTATTGAATTAAAGCAAGTAATGGAAACTTTAATAGATGAAATAGAATTGGATGAAAAATATTTAGACCATAAACTTATAGGTAATTTTAAAGGATTTAGAGAGTGTCATTTAAAACCAGATTGGCTTTTACTTTATAAAGCAGATACCCAATATATTAAATTCGCAAGACTTGGAACTCATCAACAGATATTTAAAAAATATTAGAGATATGTTATTTTGGTTTGATATTGTGGATTACTGAAGCTTATACCAACCAATTAGATATAATTTGTTCTTTATCAAACAAACTAGCTTTTTTTCTTGCAGCAATAGCGATAGAAATTAATTCTTTTGCAGCAGTTTGAAGATTATCATTAATAATCAGATAATCATATTTATCAATACTTTTTATCTCATCTTTTGCATTTATAATTCTATTTTTGATGATTTTTGCATCGTCTGTTCCTCTTGAATATAGTCGTTGTTCAAGAATTTCTAAAGATGGAGTAGTAATAAATACAGAAGTTGTAAGTTTATCAACTTTGGCACGAACTAAATCATGTCCTTGAACATCTATATCAAATATTACAAGTTTACCTTGTTCAAGTGCTTGATATACAGGTTTTAAAGAAGTTCCATAATAATTATCATGTACTTGAGCATATTCTAAAAAATTATTTTGTTTAATATCTTCTTCAAATTCTTCTTTTGATACAAATAAATAATCAACTCCATCTTGTTCCCCTGCTCTAGGAGCTCTTGTAGTAGTGGAGATAGAAAAATAATAATTGTCTATTTGTTTGTATAATTCTTTTAATAAAGAACTTTTACCACATCCACTAGGACCAGACAGAATTAAAATTGCACCTTTGTCTAATTTCATTTTTCCAACCTTAATTGCAATAATATATCTTTACCATCTGTTAAACTATCTATGATATTTTGATCAAGTTTATTAAATAAAGTAGATAATTCTGTTATAGAATATTTATTAAGTATTAGTTTAATAGGTTTTTGGGTGTCAAATTCATATTCTGAAATATCATCAATAGCTTGATCAATAATATTTGATAAATCAACCCAATTTTCTTCATCATCTTCCTCTTGCTGAGAGATTTCATCATCATCTTCATCATTCACTAGAGTATAAAGTTTAGATAACTCATCTTTATCCAATACCCCTCCACTACCTAAATCTTCTTTTCTTATAATTAAATTTTCATCATCATCTTCAAGTTGATTATAATCGTTATGTTTATCAGGTTCAATTTCATCAGTCATATCTGATACAAAAGATATAAGCTCTTCTACCCCATCATTGCTTGTAGTTGATATTTGAGATGTTGTAGAGTTTTGTTTTGTATATATTAATTCAAGTATATTTTGTAATTGAGATGGTAAAAATGGTTTGTTTAAAACAAATTCATAATTAGAACTGTCGCCTAAATATAATATATCTTTGGCATATTTTGTATAATCTATATTATTTTCTTGTTCATCTATTGCTATTATATCTACTATATCATCAATAGCTTGAGGATTATCTATTATAGTAAAATTTATAGATAATTTTTTAGCTACCAATGTAAAAATTTGTTTTACAATATCAATATCAGAAACTAAAAGTAAACTTTTCATTTTAATTGTTCCAATTTTTGGTTGTTTAATTTATACACTTTATCACAAGCAAATGCTATATTTTCATCATGTGTAACTAAAATCATACCACTATTTTGCTTTGATACATACTTAAAGAGTATATCTATGACTTCATTTGCTGTTTGTGTATCTAAATTACCTGTTGGTTCATCGGCAAAAATTATTTTTGGTTTTTTTGTAAGTATTCTTGCTATAGATAAGCGTTGTTGTTGCCCTCCACTAAGTTCCCCTATACCTTGGTCCAAAATATGTTCTATATTTAATGTTTTTAATAATTCATTATCAATAGGTTCTCCACTTAAAAGTTGTGCAATTTGTAAATTTTGTTTTGCATTAAATCCTCTAAAAAGATAATGAGCTTGAAAAATTATACCAAATTTATCTCTTCTTAACTTTAGCATTTGTTCATGTGTTAAAGAAAATATATTATTGTTTTTATAATATACTTCCCCCTCTTGAGGTTGCAAAAGTGAACAAAAGATATTTAAAAGAGTAGATTTACCACAACCACTAACACCAATAATAGCAATTGTTTCTTTTTCTCGTAGAGAAAAATTTATATTATTGAAAAGTTCATAATCAAATTTATGAGATATATTTTTTGCTTCTAATAAAAAAGGGGCTAAGTTGTCATTTTCATTCATACTTAGCCCCTTTCCTTTTAATATTTTTATTAACTATTTTGCCATTTGTGCTGCAACTTCAGCTGCAAAATCTTCCTCTTTTTTCTCTATACCATCACCTAGTTCATATCTGATATATGTAGTAAGTGTGATTGAAGAATCAGTATTTGCAATAGCTTCTTCTACTGTTATTTTATCATCCATAACATAAGATTGACTTAAAAGTGCATTTGTTTTGTCTAATTGAGTATTATCTTCAATCCATCTAGCAATTTTACCTTTTAAGATATTTGGGATAATTTTTTCTGGTTTACCCTCTGCTTTTAATTCTTCTGCCATTTTGTCTTCTGCTGCTTTGATAGCTTCAGGAGTAAGTTGTGACATAGAAACATATTCAGGGATATTTTTTTCTGGTTTACCAAGTCTGTGTAGTTCAATATTTTCTTTTTCAATATCAGCAATAATAGCTTTATTTTCAGATTCTACAAATTCAGGATCCAAATCTTTATAGCTTATAACTGTAGGTTTCATAGCAGCTGCATGCATACCTAAAGATTTAAGAAGTGCAACAGTTTTTTCTCTTGCTTCTGGTGCACAAGTTGCTGCTAAAATAACACCAACTCTACCATTTGTATGAACATATCCATTTACAACTTGATCTTCTACATTTACCATTTTTCTAGCAACAATATTTTCACCAATAACTGCAATTTTACCATTTAGGTACTCTTCAAAATTAACACCATCAATTTGTGTTTGGTTTAATTCTTCTGTTGAGTTTACACCTGTAGCTTGAACATGAGCTGTTATCTCTTTTGTTAAAGCGATAAAATCATCATTTTTTGCAACAAAGTCTGTTTGAGAGTTTATTTCTGTCATTGTAGCTTTTGTATTGTCATCATTAATTAATACAGAGATTAGACCTTCAGCAGCTACATTTCCAGATTTTTTAGCAGCTTTTGCAAGTCCAGATTCTCGTAAAAATGCCATAGCTTTATCGATATCACCATCACATTCATTTAATGCTTTTTTACAATCTAACATTCCAGCACCAGATGCTGCTCTTAATTCTTTAATTAATTTTGGTGTAGCACCTGCCATAATTATTCCCCTTTTTCTTCTGTTGCTTCTTGAGCTGTAGCTTCTTCTACAATCTCTGCAACTTCATCTTCACTTACTGTTACTACTTCAGCTTCTCCAGCATCACCATTTAGTGCTGCTTTACCTTCATTCATAGCTGCTGCCATTTCATTACAGAAAAGTTGAATAGATCTAATAGCATCATCATTTCCTGGAATTGGATAATCAACTAAATCAGGATCACAGTTTGTATCAAGTGGAGCAATTACTGTAATACCAAGTCTTCTAGCTTCTAAAATAGCAATTTTTTCTTTAACTGCATCAATTACAAACATCATATCAGGAAGTTGTTTCATCTCTTTGATACCACCAAGGTAGTTCTCAAGTTTAATCTCTTTTCTTGAAAGCATTAAAGCTTCTTTTTTAGTAAGAAGATCCATTTGACCATCTTCTCTCATTTTTTTGATAATTTCAAGTTTTCTGATAGATTTTCTCATTGTAGGGTAGTTTGTAAGCATACCACCTAGCCATCTGTGATTTACATAAGGCATATCACAATCAAGTGCTGCTTTTTTGATAGCTTCGCTAGCTTGTTTTTTAGTACCAACAAAAATCATTGTTTTACCTTGTGCAGCTGCATCTCTAACTACTGTATATGTATATCTAAAGTATCTTAATGTTTTTTGTAAATCTATGATATAGATATTTTTTCTAACACCAAAAATAAATTTTTTCATTTTTGGATTCCATCTTCTTGTTTGGTGTCCGAAGTGTACACCACACTCTAATAAGTCTTTCATTGTAACCATAATTGTTCCTTCTTTTTTGCCTTTTTGGCAGATTATTTTGGGGTTTGTTTTGATATGAGCATAACCCTATCAACCTCTATAGCCATCCATAGATAAAATATCTACAACCCTTTAAGAATTGCTATATGTGGGTTCCTAAATAGAAATAAATTCTAAAAAGTTCGTGATTTTATCAAAAAAAATATTAAAGATAGTTTAATTGTCACTTATTATATTGTTTAAAATCTTTGTTTTATTGATACAAAAATGACCATCTTTTTCTATAAGTAGCAGATCGTTTACTCTTCCTCTTTGGGTAAATATTTTTGCACTTTGTATCTCTATATTAAATTGATCCAAAACTTGAGCTATATATCCAAAAAGTCCTTTTTGATCTTTTGTTTGGATTTTCATTTGTGCTAATTCTTCTGTATGATTACAATCAATTAAAATCTCATTTTTATTAATAAGTGGTTTTTTGTATTTGAACTCTTTTGACATATCAAATGAATGGGTTATAATCTCTTTTATAAATGGTATATCTATATTATCAATATTTTGTGAAAAGGTTATTTCAAAATATTTTTTATTGTCATAAAGTTTAAAAATATTCATACTGCTTATATCTAAAAAGCTTAATTTACCAAGTAAATATCCTAAGTTTAATGGCAATACCCGTATAATTTTGATTTTTAGATGTTCATCATTTTCTATTTCATAGGATAAATCAGTTACATCTTTTGCTTGTAATGCTAGTTTTATAATATCATCAGCTTTTTTCATCAAAAATATATGGTTTGATTGAATATTTAGTATTTTCTTTTTGATTGTTTTTGGAAGATTTATAAATAATTTGCTTTTTTTGATAGTGTTTTGTTTTTGAACTCTTCTTCCACTATCTTTTAACAATTCTTTATTGTCAAATGCACCTATACTTTGCAAATAAAGTTCTTTTAATAAATTTGCAGTGCTGCTTTTATAAATATTTTTACCTACGGAATTTATATCTGCATAGGTTAAACATAGCAATATATCCAATGTTTCTTTTGTTTGAAGTAATCCTGTAAAATTTAAAATTACTTTTTGAGCATATATATCTTCACTTGTGGCTACTTTTGTCATCATATTATGGTATAAAATAATTTTTCCACCTAACTGAATATAATGCTCATTTATACCAAATGATTTTGCAAATTTTCTATATAAATCTTGCCCTACTATATGGTGGTCTTTCCCTCTTCCTTTGCCTATATCGTGAAATAATGCAACAATATTCAAAAAAGATTTTTGTTCTAAATTTAACTGATTATAAATATCCAAAATAAAATTATCTTGTATATTATGAATATGTTGAAGTGTTTTTATACTGTGAATATCTACAGGATGGGTATGGTAACCATCAAATTGTGGTTGGTTGATAATCTTTTTTGTTGATGGCAATATGATTTGAAATAGATTTGCATTGTATAATAATTTTATAATCGGAGCTAAATTTTGTTTTTCAAGTAGTATTTTAACTTGATTTTTTAGTTTGATTGAAAACCTTTTTGGTAGCTTTGTTTGTTGGATATAATGTAAATATGAATTATCAAAATATTGTATATGAGTTGGCAAATCTATCAATTCTTGCAATACATAAGATAATTTATCAGCTTTTCTAAAATATGATGTAAATAGTTTATTTTCATAGATATAAAGATTTTTTTTGTATCGGTATTTTGGTAAGCAACTTATATTTTGTGATTCATATAGGTATGGACGGATGATTTTTTTAATCATAACTGAACTAAAATTGTGAATAATATGTAACGATTCAAAAAGTTTTGATATACATTGTCTTTCTTTAACTAATCTTGGAGTATCAACAAATCCTAATTTTCTACTAAGTTCAGGTAATATATCAAAATTAACACTGTCTAATTTCTTTTTTGCAATAAGATGTAAAGCATTTCTTACCCTAAAAATATATTCCAATGCACCTCTGTATGAACGATACTGTGATTCTGTGAAGTGTTTGTTTATCAAATCTCTTGTATTTTTTACCCCATATATTACATTTGCTATCCAAAAAAGCATATTGGATTCTCTCATCCCTCCATAACCATCTTTTATATTTGGTTGCATAGTAAGTGGATATTTTAAAAGTCTAGTTTTGTGTTCAGCTAGTTTTTCTAAAATAAACTCTTTTTGATTAGTTCTTTGTATTTTTGATAATTTATTTTGTAACATATACCATAAATGTTTTGATCCAAAAATCATTCTTGATTCCAAGATAGATGTTTTTATAGTAATATCTGTTTTTACAGCATCTTGAATTTGATCTATTTCATGAACTCTTGAACCAAGTTTTAATCCACTATCCCAAGCTATAATCATAAGTTCTTCAATAATTGGTTTTAGATTAAAACCTTTTATATCTTTGTATAATACCATTATATCAATATCACTGTAAACACATAGTTGTTCTCTTCCGTATGAACCTAAAGCTACTAAAACTATAGGGATAGAATTGCTCATAGGTAAAAAATCGCCAAAATGTTTTCGCAATAGATATTTATAAAGTACTTTTATAAAATCATCTATTTTTTTTGTATGTTTTACAAAAAAATCTTTCCCTTGTGTATCATTGAAAATATCATCCAAAGAGTTTAAATACTCTTTTATATTTGTTTTTAGTAATTTTGCTATCTCAAAATCTGGTGCTTGATTTGATATGAGTTCCTCTATTTTGATATTTAAATCTGAAATTTTTGTTAACATTATTCCCCTTTATACAAATATCACATATAATGATTTTGAGCCATGCGCTCCTATTACCAATGATTGTTCTATATCTGCTGTTTTTGATGGACCACTTATAAATACTCCGTAACTACTATTTGTTATATCAATTTGTTTATAAGCTTCATAAAGGTTATTGACTAAATTATTTTTATCTACGATTATGATTAAATTTTCTGCTATAAAATACAATGCTCTGTGTTTATTTTGGTTGTTTTGTATCCAAACAGCTCCATTTTGTGCAACTGCAAATTCCCCTTTTACTATGGCTAATTCAAGATTTTGCAAATCATGTGGATTGGTGTATATATTTGGATCGATTGTTTTTAAATTTGGAATTTTTATATTGGAAGCTATTTTTGTAGCTTTTGGATAAAGTTCTAAAATAAGGTTATTTAATTTATTTATATCAGATTGGAGTGCTTTCCCCCCTGCATTTTCTATAGTATTGGCAAATTGTTCAAAAATATTTTCATATATTTCATTGATATTTGGAATTTCAGGCAATGGGATTTGCTGGATATTTTGATTTTGTTTTATATTGTTTAAAATAATCTCTTTTGAGGTCATTGTTTTTTCTCTTTATATATTTGTTTAAAACTTTTTTTTGGCATTTTTGGCATTTGTCTGTATTTCCCCCATATATTTGACTTATTATATACAATAAAATCAGGAAGTAATGGTATTGTTTTTCTTATAATTATACCCATAAAATCAACAATTTTTGGATAATTCATCATCAATGCTGTAGTTTTAAGTATAAATTGTTTTTTCTTATTTAATAATCCTGCTTTTACTATATCTTCTCTATGATGGTATAGTTGTTTGTGAAGATCTATTTTGATAGGGCATACATCACTACAAGATGAACATAAAGTACAAGCAAAAGGTAAATCACTATGGTCTTTTTGTTTTTTGAATGCACCTAATGTTGAACCAATAGGTCCTGGTATAACATATCCGTAAGAGTGTCCCCCACTTCTTCTATATACAGGACAACTATTCATACAAGCTCCACATCTAATACAATTAAGTGATTTTTGATATTTTTTATTTTGTAAAAATTGAGATCTACCATTATCTACAATAATTATATGAAATTCTCCATTATCTTTTGGTGCTTGATAATGTGAACTGTATGTGGTAATATGTTGACCTGTTGCACTTCGTGCCAAAAGATTTAAAAATATATCAAGATCACTTAATCTAGGGATTATTTTTTCTATCCCCATAGATGCTATATGCAATTTGCTTAATGAAGTTCCCATATCTGCATTACCTTCATTTGTACAAACTACAATACTACCTGTTTGGGCAATAGCAAAATTCACCCCTGTAATAGCTGCATCGGCACTTAAAAATTGTTCCCTTAAATGCAATCTTGCCTGATGTGTTAAATATGTAGGGTCACTATTGTTTGGATCGGTATAAAGATGTTTTGCAAATGTTTGTGCAACATCTTCTTTTGTTAAATGTATCGCTGGTAATACTATATGAGATGGAGGTTCTTTTCTTAGTTGTATTATCCTTTCCCCTAAATCAGTATCGATAACTTTGATATTATTTTGTTCTAAATATTGATTTAGATGACACTCTTCGGTTAACATAGATTTACTTTTGACAACTTTTTTTACATTGTGTTGTTTTAATATTTTATAAGCTATTTCATTATGTTCTTTTGCATCTTTTGCCCAATGTATTTTAATACCATTATTTATAGCATTTTCTTCAAATTGTTGTAGATAAAAATCAAGTTTTCCCATAGTGTGAGTTTTGATTTGATTTGCATATTCTCTTAAACTTTCCCATTGTGGTAAACTTTTTGATGCAATATCTCTTTTTTCTCTTACAAACCACAAAGCTTTGTCGTGCCATTGCATCTTTTTGGTATTGGCAACAAAATTTGCAGCTTTTTTTTGATGTGAATTCATATATGTTAGAATTTATACCCTGCTAAAATTTGTGTGATATGTAACACTTTTAGTTTTTTATTATCTTTGTTTATTAATCCTTCCATATGCATCAAACAAGATAAATCTACCCCTGTCATAACTTGAGCGCCAGAATTAAGATGGTCTTCTATTCTACTTCTACCCATGGCAGCAGATATTTCAGGTTCATTTATACTAAATACTCCACCAAATCCACAACACTCATCATCTCTTTGGAGATCAACTATTTGTATATCTTTTACCAAAGAAAGAAGTTTTTTGATTTTTGAAAAATATGGGATATTTAATTCACTAGCACTTGCCAATCTTAATACTCTATGACCATGACAAGAGTTATGAACACCAACTTTATAAGGAAAACTTACATCCAATTTATCTAATTTGACAATATCGTGTAAAAATTCACAAATTTCAAAAATAGAACTCTGAACTTTTTTATAATTTTGGTCATCGGGTTTAAAAAATGGTTCATAATGTTCTTTTACCATAGCAACACAACTTGCTGTTGGAGCTACTATATAATCATATTTATAAAATATATCTACAAACCTAATAGCTAAATTCTTAACATCACTACTACAACCACTATTTGCCATAGGTTGTCCACAACAAGTTTGTTCTAATGGATACTCAACATCAAAATCAAGATTTTCCAATAGTTTTAGTGTAGATACACAAGCATCTGGATATAGTTCGTTCATAAAACAAGGGATAAACAACCCTATTTTTATATCTTTATTGTTCACTTTTACAAACTATTTTAAGAGGTATAGTAATAGTAAATAATGCACCTTTGCATTGAATATCATTGTATTGATATTCAATATTTTTTACCTCTATTTTTCCATGCAAATCTTTTACTACCATATTGTATGTCATATGCAATCCAAGACCTGTACCTTGTGTTTTATGTTTTGTTGTAAAATATGCTTCAAAAATACGGGGTTTTATATCTTTTGGGATACCTCCTGCATTGTCTTTTATCTCAATAACAGCATAATCATTTTTTGTGTATGTGGTTATAAAAACATATCTGTTTTCTGCAATATTTTCTTTTAAAGCATCTTTTGCATTATTGAGTATATTTAACATACTTTGGATTAAAGCATTTGGATAACTTACTACTTCTATAGTGTCATCTAAAGTTTCTATCAATGTAATATCATTTTGTTTTAACATAGGTAATTCTATAGATAAACATTTTTGAATATTATCACTTAATTTGAATTGTTGAGTTTTAATATCCCCTTTGACCAAATCTCTAAAATCATCAATAGTACGAGATAAAAATTGAGCTGCATTATTGATATTTTCCATATCTTCAGTTAGTGTTTCTTCTTTGAGCAATCCATACTCTTGTTTCATCATTACACCTGTAGATGTTGTTGAAATTACACTAAGTGGTTGTCGCCATTGGTGAGCAATATTCCCTATCATCTCCCCCATAGCTGCTAGTTTTTGTGATTCAAATAACTCTTGTTCTATTTGTTTTGCTTTTTCAACCTCTTGGATTATACGTTGCTCAAGATGTTCATTAATCTCTTTT
>Ga0256828_1000565_pt1 | contig 24296 bp, 23 predicted proteins | sample CV88metaG_FD_185993 | JGI IMG/M metagenome (GOLD analysis project Ga0256828, IMG submission 185993) | Hydrothermal vent microbial communities from East Pacific Rise, Pacific Ocean - CV88 | ecosystem: Environmental > Aquatic > Marine > Hydrothermal vents | place: Pacific Ocean: East Pacific Rise...
TAATCGTATGCCTATTGCTATGACAATGAATGGCTCTAAATATTATCTACACTATGACCAAGTAGGAACACTAAGAGCTATATCTGATACAAATCATAATATTGTCAAAGAGATAACTTATGACTCTCATGGTAATATTTTATCCGATAGTAACTCTAGTTTTAAAGTTCCATTTGGATTTGCAGGTGGGTTGTATGATAGTGATACTAAGTTAACTCGATTTGGGTATCGTGATTATGATGCTTATACTGGTAAGTGGACTGCTAAAGACCCTATTTTATTTAGTGGGGGAGATAGTAATCTTTATGGGTATGTGTTGGGTGACCCTGTAAATGGGATTGACCCTACAGGAAAGTTTGCCGATGAAGTATGGGGTATAGCTATTGCTATGGGATGGGGATTAGGTAAAACTATTGAATGGCTACATAATTATTATCTCGAATATGAGATAGAACAAGAAAGAAGAAGAAATTTAGAAAGATGGTGTGCTAGTGGTTCGATTGGTGCAACACCTGCCAATTGTGAAGAACTCAAAAAAGAGTTAGACTCTTGTACTATAGATAGAGCCGAAGACTTTACTAGGTCAGGGGCAGGATTACCTGGTACTAGTGGAGGAGGTCCTGCTCCTACTGATGGATGGGCACCATTAATTGGAGAAGCAATTAATGCATATAATCAATAAGTATAAACGATTAATAGTCATTGTTATATTAATTCTATTTATGTGGAGTTTTTCTCCACTTTATTTTAGTATAAAAATTGGGAATTTATTAAATAGTAAACTTTTTATAGATAGGAATACAACTATTTCATTACCTAAAAATTGGATGGTTTCTATATTAAGTTCAAAAAAATCTCGACTTGTGTATATAGATGAAAATTTTATATTAAGAAATAAATTGGATATACATGATATTACCATTCGTTTTGAAAAAAAAGATAATAGAGGAAAAGTAGAGTTTCCTAATGATAAGTGGGTTAATATACTTTTTAAAGAAAAAAAACATATTACACATAATGGAAAAAACTGTATATATCAAATTTATAGAACAGATAAATCTATAGATTATATCTATATACCACAAAAAAATGCTGTATTAAATTTTTATAAATATGATAATACTATACCTATTTTTATAGATGAGTTTTGTAAAGATTGATAAGTTTTTTCTATCATTACGATAGTCTCCGTCGTAATATACATCAAAAACAAAATAATACAACAATAAGGACTACTAAATCAATATGCAGAGCTAAAAAAAACAAGAAGATGACCTATTTAAAGTGATTCTTTCCTCGTCCTCAAACTGCGATACTAAAAAGTTAGGATTTTTTTGCAGTTTCACACTTTGGGAGCGAGGAAAATATTGCCTATATTTTAGTGTAGTTTTAGTATGAAATTGATTGTTTTTATAAAATGATTGTGTTTAAGGAAAATATAATAAAGTGGTGGCGCCAGACGGAATCGAACCGCCGACACAAGGATTTTCAGTCCTTTGCTCTACCAACTGAGCTATGGAGCCACTCTGAAGAGTACTTCTTGTCTGAAGTGGCTGAAATTATAGCAAGATAAACTTAAACTAATATTAAATTAGTCTATTTTATCTATAAACTTGAAAAATTCTTCTCCTCTATGTTTGTATGATTTAAATTGGTCATAACTAGCTGCTGCTGGTGAGAGTAGGGCTACTTCATCTTTAGTTAAATATTTTGATATTATAGAGATGGCATTTTTTAGATTTTGGCAATCTGTATAGTTTATATTATATTTTTTTGCCAAATTGATTAATCTTTTTGAGTTTGAACCTATAGTATAGATATGAATATTTCTATTTTCTAGTAGTTTAAATAGAGGAGTCAAATCAGCACCTTTGTCATCTCCTCCTATAATTAGATGTATAAATCTATCACTATACCCTTTAATAGCTTGGATAGTTGCATCTAAATTTGTAGCTTTTGAATCATTGACCCATAATCTATTGAGTTTATCTTTTTTTTCCTCTTGTCTATGTCTATCTAGTTTAAAATCATTAATAGTGTTATAATCTATCTCATCAAATAGTGTTTTTGTAATAGCTAGAGCTAATATAGCATCTTCTAAAAAGGCTGATTTGAATTTGATTTTAGAACTATCTATACCGAAATAGTTTTCTAAGAACTCTATAGAGTCATACTCTACCACAAAAGCATCTGTTTGAGGTAGATTTAATCCTTTTGGAATTAGTGCTAACTCTCCCTCTTTCATTGTTTTTAGAGGTTTTAGTTTGTCTGCTTCATACTGCTCTGCTGTGCCATGCCAATCTATATGGTCAGGTGTAATTGGTAATAGCAGATATATATTAGGTGAGGCTATATTGGTATGGTGTAGGGTAAATGAGCTTGATTCTAGTATCCATATAGGGGCTTTTGTGTCGAGATTTGCTAGAGGTGTACCTATATTTCCACCTGCAACAGAGCCTCTTTTTTTGAGCAGATGTTGTAACATTTGAGTTGTGGTAGTTTTGCCATTGGTTCCACTAATCCATATACTAAATGGCATATCTTTTGCAAAAAAGTCATATTCACTTATTAGATTTCTAGCACTTTTTATTAGTGGATGAGAGGGTTTAAAGCTAGGAGTTGTTACCTCTAATTGACTGTTAGTAGCATCAAATAGATGAGATGGGAATATCTGATTGTTATCTTCATCTATATAAGGTTTTGTGGCTTTGTCATCAAAAAAGGTACATCCTCCACCTAGTTTTTTTGCTATAGCTTTGGTAGTTAGTCCATAGCCAAATAGAGTTGGTTTCATTTTATATCCTATCTTATTTTGAGTGTAATTAATGCAAAGATATTGGCAATAAATGCGACCATCCAAAATCGTACAATAATTTTATTTTCTGCCCACTCTTTCATTTCAAAGTGGTGATGAATTGGAGCCATTAGAAAAATTCTCTTTTGACGAATTTTGTAGCTTCCAACTTGTAGTATAACAGATAGAGTTTCTATTACAAATATAAGTCCAATCAAAACCAAAAGCACTTCACTTTTGCCAATAATAGCTAGATATGCCAAAACTCCACCAATAGATAGTGACCCTGTATCACCCATAAATAGTTCAGCAGGATAGCAGTTGTACCATAAAAAGCCAAGCAAAGCACCAGAAAGCGAAGCTGCCAAAATCGATACCTCTCCTACACCTTTGATATTAGGTAAAAGAAGATAACCTGAAAAGATATGATGACCTGTAATATATACAATAATTCCCAAAGTAGCCAAACTAAAAATAGATGGAACAGTAGCCAAACCATCAAGTCCATCGGTTAGATTTACAGCATTAGTTGTAGCCAAAAAAACAATAATCCAAAATAGAACAGCAAAATAGTGCATATCAAATAGAGGCTCTTTGAAAAAAGGAATATATATAGTAGTAGGAAAATTTGCAACAAAAATTAAAAATAGTGTAACAATAGCTCCAATAAAGGCTTGAAGCATTAGTTTTCCTCTACTTGTTAATCCTTGTAGATTATCACCTGTTAATATCTTTCCCAAATCATCTTTGAAGCCAACTAAAGCAAATCCAACTAGTGTAATAAGTCCTGCTATAACATATGGATTGAGTAAATTAGCTGTTAATATTACAGAGATAGCTGTTGAGAGTACAAATATAGCTCCACCCATAGTAGGTGTATTTTGTTTATTAGCATGATTTGGAACATATTTATTAATAGGTTGTTGTGCTTTTCTTGATATTGCCCAAGCCATAAATTTAGGAAGCAAAAAAAGTGTCAATAAAAAAGCAAGAAAAAATCCAAATCCAGCTCTAACAGAGATATATTGTAAAATATTGATGTGAAATAGTTCGTAGAAAGTATATAACATATTATAAAAATCCTAATTTAAGTAAATGAGTGGTATTTTACTTAAAATTTTATAAAAGATAGGGTTGAAACCATAAAGATTTATAATATTCGATTTGGTTCTAATAGGTAGTTATAGTTTTTATAGACATAATAAAACCAAAAATTCAAAAACATATCTCTTTTGAAAAGATTTCAAAAGAGATATGTTTGAGATTGGGATGTTTAGAAGAGTAGAATTAGTTATAGATTTTATGGTTGTATTATACGAGGTTGCAAATACACACTATTTTAAGTACCCGAATTTAAATTTCAAAGTTAGATAAAAACAGTTCATAATTTAAGTAAATAATTGGTATTTTATCTAAAATTAAAAGATAGGGTTAGACTATATGAATATTCAAAAAACTGTTTTAATTATCACCGATGGTATAGGGTACAAACCAAATAGTGCATGTAACGCATTTGAGGATGCTACTAAACCTACATTTGATAAACTTTTAGCTACTGTACCAAAGACACTAATCTCTACTCATGGACTTAGTGTAGGATTACCAGAGGGTCAGATGGGTAACTCTGAAGTTGGGCATATGACAATAGGTGCTGGTAGAGTTATGTATCAAGATTTGGTCAAAATCTCTTTGGCAATAGAGGATAAAACTATAGAGCAAAATGAGGCTCTAAATAGTACTCTTGAAAAAAGTAATAGAGTTCATATTATTGGACTGCTTAGTGATGGTGGAGTACATTCACATATAGAACATATTATTGGATTGGCAAAATTAGCAAAAGCTAGAGGCAAGAAGGTGTTTTTGCATCTAATTACAGATGGTAGAGATGTATCTCCAACTTCAGCCAAGGAGTTTGTCAAACAGATAGAGAGTATTTGTGATAATGATATAACTATAGCTACTATTGGTGGACGATTTTATACTATGGATAGAGATAATAGATGGGATAGAGTTCAAAAAGGTTATAGTTCTATAGTAAAAGCTACTCCATCAACCTCTCTTGATATAGAGAGTTATATAGATAAATCTTATCAAGCTAAAATATATGATGAGTTTATAGAACCCATTGCTCTTAATGGTTATAGTGGAATAAAAGAGGGTGATAGTGTTATTATGGCAAATTTTCGTGCAGATAGAGTTAGAGAGATTACTACAGCCCTTGGAGATGAGAGTTTTAAAGAGTTTGATAGAGAGTATATCCCTTTAAATATTGTAACTATGACCCAATATGACGCATCATTTCCATATCCTGTAATGTTCAAAAAAGAGGCACCAAAAAATACATTGGCAGAGGTGATAAGTAATGCAAAACTAACTCAACTCCATACAGCTGAGACTGAAAAATATGCTCATGTTACATTCTTTCTAAATGGTGGAGTAGAAGAGCCTTTTATTGGAGAGAGTAGAGTGCTTATTCCTAGTCCAAATGTTAGAACATATGATATGAAGCCTGAGATGTCGGCTTCAGAGGTAGGAGAGGCTGTTAGAAATGGAATGGATGAGGAGTATGACTTTATAGTAGTAAACTTTGCCAATGGTGATATGGTAGGACATACAGGAGATTATGAAGCAGCCAAGAGGGCAGTAAATGCAGTTGATGAGCAAATTGGTAAAATTTTGGAAAAAGCAAAAGAGAAAAATTATGCTATAGTTCTCACTTCAGACCATGGAAACTGTGAAGAGATGTGTGATGGGGAAGGACATAGATTAACAAATCATACTGTAGGTGAGGTTTGGTGTTATGTTATAGCCAATGGAGTTACAACTCTTAGAGAGGGTGGGGGATTGAATAATATAGCTCCAACTGTGCTTAAAATTATGGGATTGGAAAAACCTGTTGAGATGGATGAGGCTCTTATTAAATAAAGGAAAAAGATGAAAATTTCTATAAATGGAGAGATAAAAGAGTTTAATAAAGATATTTTAACCATAAAAGAGGTATTGGATGAGATGGGCTACAAAAAAGGTATAGCTGTAGCACTAAATGAGACATTTGTATTAAAAACAAAATATAAAGAGACAAAAATAAAAGATGGAGATAGATTGGATATATTATCTCCAATACAAGGTGGATAAAAAATGATTGAAAATTGGAAGTTAGAGGATAAAGAGTTTAATAGTAGATTAATGATAGGTTCAGCTCTATATCCATCTCCAGAGATTATGGCAAAATCTATAAAAGCATCAGGTTCTCAGATAGTTACAGTAGCATTGAGAAGACAATCAGCAACAAATTTAGAGGGTGGTAATCAATTTTGGGAGATTATCAAAGAGTTAGGTGTAACAGTTTTACCTAATACAGCAGGATGTCATACAGCCAAAGAGGCTATTACTACAGCCATGATGGCTAGAGAGTTGTTTGATGTTAATTGGATAAAATTAGAGGTAATAGGAAATCAATATAATCTTCAACCAGACCCTTTTGCTTTGGTTGAAGCTACAAAGGTTTTAATAGATGAAGGATTTAGAGTATTACCATATATGACTGATGATTTGGTTTTAGCTCAAAAGTTAGCTGATTTGGGATGTACTACACTTATGCCATGGGGTTCTCCTATTGGAAGTGGAAGAGGACTTATGAACCCATATAATCTAAAGGTTATTAGAAAGCAGTTTCCAAATCTAAATTTAATAGTAGATGCAGGAATTGGAAAACCATCAGATGCTATAGAGGCTATGGAGTTAGGATATGATGGGGTTTTACTTAATTCAGCTGTAGCTTTAGCTCAAGAGCCTATAAAAATGGCAGAAGCTTTCAAATATGCTATATATGCAGGAAGACTTAGTTATGAAGCAGGTGCTATGCAAAAAAGAGATATGGCATCTCCATCTACTCCTACTGTAGGTACACCATTTTGGCATCAGTTTAGCTAAGGAGCAGAGATGAGATTTCCAAATTGTGCAGATACTCCACTAGGGATTTATCCTGTAGTAGATAGAGCAGAAAAACTAGAGCCACTATATGAGTGTGGCATAACAACAGCTCAACTCCGAGTCAAAGATATGCAAGGTGATGAGCTAGAAAAAGAGATAGTTGAGGCTATAGAGGTCTCTAAAAGATATAATACAAGGCTTTTTATAAATGACTATTGGCAATTAGCTATAAAGCACAATGCTTATGGTATTCATCTAGGTCAAGAGGATATATTAGAGGCAAATATAGATGAGATATATCAAGCAGGTATTAGACTAGGAATTAGTACTCATACCCCAAAAGAGATAAAAATAGCATTAGATATAGAGCCATCATATGTAGCTATTGGTCCTATATATGAGACTACTTCTAAAAAAATGGTCTATAATCCTGTTGGTATTAATGATTTAAAAGAGTGGGCAAAGGTTGTTGATTATCCTATTGTGGCTATTGGTGGAATTAATTTAGATAATATAGAGTTAGTTTTAGATACAAAAACAGCTAGTGGTATAGCTATGATTAGTGGAGTTTTAGACGAAGATAAAAATATCTCCAAAGAGAAAACCAAAAAGCTTATAGAGATATTTGAAAATGTTAGATAGCTATACCCCTACAGTTTTAACTATAGCTGGTTCAGACCCTTATGGTGGGGCTGGAGTACAAGTAGATATAAAAGCTATTCACGCCAATAGTGGATATGCTTTTAGTGCAATTACTGCTCTTACTGCTCAAAACTCTCAAGGGGTTTATTCAGTAAATACTACAGACGCATCTATACTAAAAGCTCAAATAGATGTTATATTAGATGATATAGATGTAGATGCTATTAAAATTGGTATGTTAGGTAGCAAAGAGATAGTAGAGGTTGTAGTAGATAGTATCAAAAGATATAATCTTAAAAATATAGTATTAGATACAGTTATAGTCAGCTCTAGTGGTAAAAGACTTCTTGATTTATCTGCACTAGATATATTTAAGTATCAGCTAATCCCTTTAGTTGATATGATTACACCAAATCTTTTAGAGATAAATACTCTAACCGATGGTAGTTTTGAGGGATTAGAGAGTGAAATAGAGAGTATATCTAATGCTCTTTTGAGGCTAGGTAGTAAGTCTGTATTAATAAAAGGTGGTCATTTTCAAAATAGCAGTAAATCTATAGATATTTTAGTACAAAAAGATAAGATACCTCAATTTTTTAGTTCTCAAAGAGTCAATACTACTCATACTCATGGAACAGGATGTATATTATCTTCATCTATAGCTACAAATTTAGCAAAAGGTTATAGTATCTCAAAAAGTGTAGAGTTGGCAAAAAAGTATCTAACAGATAGTATGAAAAACTCAAATAGTCTTAGATTTAAATATAAAAATAGTGAACTAAAAAGGCATGAGGCTATAAAAGTTATGTTGTAATAACCACGGTTATTACAACGGAGGTTATTATAACTCTTATTAATTAAGCAAAATTTAAATATAAAATTAAATATATTTTGTTAAGTAAATATGAACTAATAAATCATTTTACTTGATTATTATAGAAAAAATCATAAATTAAAGTGTTACCAAAGGTTACCAATGTATAATATGGTTACACTTTTAAAATTAGGATTGATATTGCATAATATTACACTTATACTCTTGGGTGCAGGTTCGGCATCAAGGTTTAAATTACCTCCTAAAAAGCAATGGATATGGAGTGGAGATAAGCCTTTATGGTTACAGGTAGCTGATGAATTTCAGACTATAGAAGAGTTTGAAAGTACCATAATAGTATCATCTCGTGATGATATACAAAGTATGTCAAATTTTGCAAATTACAAATTTGTAGAGGGTGGAGATAGCAGACAAGCATCTTTGAAAAATGCTTTAGAACATGTTTCAACACCTTTTGTTTTGGTCTCGGATATTGCTCGATGTTGTCTCGATAAAGAGATGATAAAAAATGTAATCTTAGCAAAAAAGAACAAAAGTTGTGTAGTTCCTACACTTAAGGTTGTGGATACTATATATTATAAAAATTCTCCAATTAATAGAGAAGATGCAAAAATAATTCAAACTCCTCAACTATCAGATAGAGATACTCTAAAAAAAGCATTGGATAGTGATATAGAGTTTACTGATGATAGTTCAGCTATAGCTTCAATAGGAGGAGAGATAATTTTTGTTGAAGGTTCAACTAAAGCTCATAAGCTTACAACTGTAGAAGATTTGAGTAAATTACCTTGTCTAAAGAGACCATCAACTAGAGCAATGGTAGGCTTTGGTATTGATATTCACCCTTTTGAAGATGGCAAAAAGATGTTTTTGTGTGGAGTTGAGATAGACTCACCATTTGGTTTTAAAGCTCATAGTGATGGGGATGTAGCAATACATGCTCTTATAGATGCACTGCTTGGTGCTTCAGGACTTGGTGATATTGGAGAGTTTTATCCTGATACAGATAGTGAATATAAGGGTATAAATTCAACCGAACTTTTAAAAGATACTATAAATAGATTAAATAGTTTAGGGTATGTAGTTGGTAATGTGGACTTATCTATTATTGCTCAAACTCCAAAATTGCTAAATTATAAAAAGGCAATGAGATTTAATCTAGCAAAACTATTAAATATAAGACCAAATCTAGTCAATATAAAAGCTACTACAGCAGAAAAACTTGGTTGGATTGGACGCAAAGAGGGGGTAGCCGTGGAGGCTGTTGCAACATTATATTATTACGATTGGACAGAACAATGAAGATAACAATTATAGAAAACGAATTATATTTAGCTCAAAGTATAGCTACTAAATTAAATCAGTCAGGGTATGAGACTGAGATATTCTCTTCTATTAAAGAGGCTATGACATCTAGTTCAGGGGATGCTTATTTATTATCAACAAATTTACCAGGACAGAATTTTAATCCTTTGATTACTAAATACAAAGAGAAGATTATTATTTTAATGGTTAGTTATATCAATAATGATACAGTAGCAGCACCACTAAAGCTTGGAGCTAATGATTATATAGTCAAGCCATTTATGATTGAGGAGCTTCAAAGAAAGATTGAACACTATAAAGAGTATCAAACTCTAAAAAAATATAAAAATCTATATAAAGAATATACTGAATATCTTCTCAATGATATTAATATTGGTGATGATTTAGATAAGATTACTACTCCTGTTGTAATTTTTACCAATTATATTAAATTGGTTGATAAGTTGGCATTTAAATATGCTCAAAAGCATGATAGAGTATTGGTTTTTGTACCTTTGGCTATGAAAAACTGGAAAGAGAAGATAGAAAATTCAAATCCAAGGCATATTTTATATATATCAGAACTGCAAGTATTAAAAAAGGCAGAGAGAGACCAATTATTTGAACTATTAGATAGGCGAGAGTTTATTATATCAACCACAACGGATATAGAGACACCATATCCTAGATTGGAGATAAATACAGATAATAAACTTTATGACCAAAATGAGATTTTAACTATTGATGATTATGTAAAATTTATTGTAAATAGTTTTCAATATCAGTTTCCTGATACTGAACTTTCTAAAAAGTTAGGAATTTCTAGGAAAAGTCTATGGGAAAAAAGGAAAAAATATGGCATCTTTAAGAAAAAATAGAGAACTCCATATAGATGCTGAGGCTCTATCTACTTTGGCATTGGTTCAAGAGGGCTTAATCGCACCTGTAACCAAACTAATGAATAAAGAGGAAGCATTAGAGGTTAATCGAACCAAAATGTATAAAGATGTTCCATATCCATTTGCATTTATACTATCTCCTAGTGGTACAAAAAACCAAGAAGTTCTTAAAACAGCTCAAAAAGGTGAAGTATTAAATCTAGTTAATGGTGGAAAAATAGTAGGAGAATTGACTGTTGATGAGACTTTTGAGATAGATATTGATGAGAGATTGACATGTATATTTGGTACAGCAGACCCATCTCATCCTGGTGTTAAAGAGACTTTGCCAAGATTAGGAGATATAGCAGTAAGTGGAGATTATAAAGTAGAGTATCCTCTTATATCGAGCAGTATAAAAAAAGTAAAACAGATGATAAAAGAGCAACAAGCAAAAGATATTTCAGGTTTTATGCTTTATGCAAATCCTTTAAATCGCTCTCATGAGAGAATGTTAAGACAAATTCTTGACCACTCTGATATGGTAGTGCTGTTTTTATTGAAACCTTTTCACTCTAATGGGCTTAGATATGATATTAGATATGAGGCTATCAATAGTTTTATTGAAAATTTTTTGCCACAAAATAGAGTAATAGTGGTTCCATTGGAGAACTCTTATATATTTGCTGGATATAATGAATTGGTACTTGATGCCTTGGTTGCTAAAAATTATGGATGTAATAGATTGGTAATTACAAAAAATCATACAAGACTTGGTTCATTTTATGATAAAAATCAGCTAAATTCTATATTTGATAACTCAAAAGGTATTAAATTAAAAATATCAACTGTGGACCACTATGTTTATTGTAATAAATGTAGAACTTTGGTAAGTACAAGTACTTGTCCACATGGACAGCATCATCATATTCATTACCATTCAGAGTCTATTATGAAGTTGATTAGAGCAGGAATTATGCCTCCTAGTATATTGGTTAGAAGAGAGGTTTCAGCCTCTGTACTTAGTACTTTATATCCTGATAGATTTGAAAATATCCAAGAGCTTTATGATGCCTTGGTTCCAAATGAGGGATTAATGGAAGAGCATACAGAAGAGGATTTTTATGTTAAACTTATGGATTTATATCAAACAACCTCTCTTACATAAGGATATAGTATGAATTTAAATAGAATATTTATTACCTTTTTTGGTGCAGGGCTTTTTCCAAAAGCACCTGGTACTGCTGGTAGTTTTGTGGCTTTGATAGTAGGGTTATTATTATTAGAGATTGTTCCTATGCAGACTCTATTTATGTTAACCCTTTTTGTCTCTATTATTGGAATATTTGAGATAAATAAATATGAAAAAGCTACAGGTATTCATGATGATAAGCAGATAGTAATAGATGAGGTAGCAGGAATGTGGATAACTATGATGTTTGCTATATCTGTAGCTAAAACTATGAGTTATCCATATGTAAATGAGATTGCTATTGTATTAAGTTTTATTACATTTAGACTTTTTGATATTTGGAAACCATCTACTATTGGATTTATTGACAAAAAAGTAGGTGGAGGATTGGGAGTAATGGGTGATGATATTCTTGCAGGTATTGCTGGTGGATTTTTGAGTATTATTATTTTAATGGGTTTAAATAGGATTTTTTAATTCTTAACTCTCTCTTTTGCTTTAAATAGAGCCATTTGTACTCGAGAGTAGAAGTTAGCACTACCTTCTCCAGATGTTTCTATAGATAAAAAATTAGCAGATGGAAAACGATTGACTACCAAAGATTGAATTCCATCAGATACAGCAGAAGAGGGCATACATCCAAAAGGTTTAATACTAATAACTAGATGAGCTAAATTATTTTGAATAGCTTCAATTAAATGAGCAACTTCTAAAAAACCTTCTCCTCCATTTACATCCAATGGATAATATGGTTTAGCTAGTTTTGATAAATATTCCATATTAGCAATTTTATAATCTTTTAAACCTATTACTTTGGAGTATAGTTTAAAATGTGATAATAGAGCTATTTTAGCTAATCTTATAAGTATTTTTGATTTAGCTTGAGAAAAATCAATGGTTTTATCTGTATCTATTGCTATCTCTTTTTGTTGATTTAGTTTATATTCTGCTTCCCATATATTTAATAATAAACGGTTAATTAGAGGTTGAGGAATACACTCAGCACCTTCTAGTTCCAAAAATTTATGTAGATTATAATTGCCATCTCCTTCTGTTATTGTTGCCCAAAATTCTCCCATAACCATAACAATTGGTTTTGTTTGTTTTTTATCTATTTTAATATTTTTTATAATCTTTTGACATTTATACATAGCTATAGTTAAGCTTTTTTTATCTAAAAAAGCATTAGATATAATATTTTTGCATTGATTTAATGCTTGATTTGTTGAACCTTTTTCTATCTCATACGGTCTTAGTTTGTATCCTATAATATTTAGAATATCACCTATAATTACAGCTTTGGTTAGAGTAATAAAAAACTTTGGATTAAACTCTATTAATTTATTATCTATTTTTTGAAATATACCTTTTTCATGGTCAAAATTAGTTACTCTAAAACCATCAAATCCTGCATCTTTTAGAGCTTTTTTGTATTCTGTAATATACATTCCAAATCTGCATGGACCACAACCTCCTACAGTAACTAAAAAGTATCTTTCTATAATCTCTTTTGTGGGAATTTTCTCTTTATCTCTTAGATTTTGTAGATATTTTATTAAGTTACCTACTGTAAAATAGGCAGGATTACATTGTCCTTTATTTCCAAATATTTTACCTCTCGCAAATGCTTCAAAATCAGGGGTTGGTAGAGCTATAAAGTTTTTGCCAAGAGAGTTTATAGCTGATACTATCAATTTATCATGTATTGGAGTAAATCCATTAAATATAGCTATACTATCTTTTGCTGGAGCATATTTTATATTTAATTTTGATTTTTGATGCCATTGTGTTTTATCTTTTGTTATATATTCTAATTCAATAGAACTTAAAGGTGTTTTGATATTACTACATGAGGGTTGAAAACTCATATATTTTATCCTTTTTTAGGTTAAATTTATTAATCTATATTATTTAGCTATAAATGTAACTTCAATAATATAAGGAGTAGATTTATTATGTTGACCTAATCCTATACGGTTTAGTTGGTCAAGAAACTCTCTCAATCCTCGACTTAATGCACCACTACTAGAACGCTTAATTGTATATCTAAATTTACCACTATTAAAAATAGTCAATTTAATAGTAGCTTTTTGACCTTTGTAACTACTTTGAGCATTCCAATTCTCGAGCTGTTTTTCTACCTTTGCTATATAGGCATTTACTATGCCTTTGTCTCTATTTCTATTTGATACTGTTCCACTTTGATGTGTATTTTTTATTCTATCTGTTATAGATGAATGGTGTCGGATATGGCTTGGTTCACTGACTCTTTTTGGTGTTTTTTTAGGAGTTGTATCACTATTTGTACTTATAGATGAAAATAGATTTTTAGCTCTTTTTTTTCTCTCTTCTTGAGCTTTTATTTGTGCTAATCTTCTCTCTTCTCTCTCTTTTTTAATTCTTTGTTCTTCTTGTTCTTTTTTTATTCTAGCTAATCTTTTTGCCTCTTGCTCTTTTTTTATTCTCTCTTTTTTCTCTTTTTCTTTTTTTATTCTAGCCAATCTTTGTGCTTCTTTTTGTGCCTCTTTTCTTTTTTTGGCTTCTAATTGTTCTTGTTGTACTCTTTTTAGTCTCTCTTGGGCTAATTTTTTTCTTTCTATATCTTTTTTTGTAGGTACAATAGATTTTTTATTTTTTTTGATTTTTGGTATATTATTTGGTATATTATGATGTATAGGAGATTTTGATGATTTTATATTATGGTGTTGTACTTTTGTAGGTTTTTTGGGTATAGAGATTTTTGAATTTTTATTAAATATAGTTTTATCACTATTTACTAATGTTACAGTAACTCTATTTGAGTTTTTTTCTACATAATGTTTGGCTTTAGCTTGATGCTTGTTATAGTATAACAAAATAAGGAATATTAATCCCAAATAGATACCAATAGCTAATATACCACTTGTTAATTTATTCATAGTGTTAAAAGAGAAGCCTTTTTAAATCCACTCTGTTTTACTACTTTTAAAATATATATAACATTTTCATATGCTATCTCTTTATCAGCATTGACATATACAGGTCGATTTTTATCTATATCGTTGGTTTTAAATCTAAAAGCATCAGGAAAACTCTCTAAAGTATAGTCTTGGTTATTGTAGTGAATATTTAACTCCTTATCTATCTCTACTACCAAAGCTTTTTCATCACTTGCTTTGAGAGATTTACTACCATCTGGTAATTCTATCTGCTCTTGATATTGCATTACAGGAATAGTAATCATAAAAATAGCCATTAAAACTAACATTACATCTATAAGAGGTGTAATATTCAGGTCTGGATTTTCATCCCATTTATACATAATTTATGCCTTTTGAGAGAGTATTAAATCTGCTTGACTCTCTAATAACACTTCTAATTCGTATGCCTTTCTTTTTAGAATTAAATGGAATGAATAAGCAAATGTAGCTACAGCAATACCAGCAGCAGTAGCAACCAAAGCTTCAGATATAGCAGGGGCAACTATAGCTATACTTGTTCCCTTTTGAGTGCCAAGAGAAGAAAAAGTCTCCAAAATAGCTACAACTGTTCCAAATAGTCCAATAAAAGGAGAAGTAGATGCTATAATAGAGAGAGCTGTTAGTCCACTTGTGGCATTTTTAATAGCAGAGTTTTTAGCTACTGTAAATATAGCTCGATTTGGGATTAATACTTTGTTTAGATATGGATATAATAATGAGTTATTATCTACACTTTTGGTTCTTCCCATATATAGCTTTTTGGCAGACCGTTCTTCTGAATTTATAGTGCTATTTAATGAAAAAAATCTATATATAAAAATCCAAAGTGTAATTATTAGGTAAAATGATAATATTGTTAATACAAAAATAGTTATTGCACTACTTTTGTCAAAATAGTTTACTAGTATATTAAACATAATAAATATGTCCCTTTATTGAGTTAGAGAATATTATCATATTTGTACTCTGTAAAAGCTTATTGATTAAATAGCTGGATAATTTGTTATAATATAACAAATTAATCACATTTAAACTATATAATATTAGAATTTTAAATATCCTAATCTTAATTTAGAAAGAAAATAATCATGTATAATCCAAAAAATATTTTAGAAAAAGAGAGCTTACAAATTTTATATGTCGAAGATGAAGTAAAAGCACGAGAGTTAACTTGTACTATTTTAAAAAAGTATTTTAATAATGTTATAACAGCAGTAGATGGAGAGGATGGATATAATAAGTTTAAAAAATACCATTTTGATTTAATTATTACAGATATAAATATGCCAAAAATAGATGGTTTGGAGATGATAAAAAGAGTAAGAGAAGTAGATAAAGATATTCCTATTTTGATTATTTCTGCTCATTCTGATACAGAATATTTTATAAAAAGTATTGAGTATAGAATTCATGGTTATATTTTAAAACCTTTTCAAAGAGAGCAATTTAATAAAACCATTACAAAAGTTATAAATGAGATACAAGAGAAAAAAAATCAAAAAAATAAAATGACTCTTTTGAAACAGTATCAAAAAATTATTGATAAGAGTTCGATAATATCAAAAACAGACAAGAAAGGTATTATTACTTATGTAAATGATGCTTTTTGTGAAATTTCAGGTTATAATAGAGAAGAACTTATAGGGCAAAATCATAATATTGTAAGAGCAAAAGATGAACCAAAAGAGACTTTTAGAGAGTTATGGCAAACTATAAAAAAGGAGAAACAGACATGGGAAGGTGTAATAAAAAATAGAACTAAAAATAATGGATTGTATTATGTCAAAGCTACTATTAAACCTATTTTAAATAAAGATGGAGAGGTAGAAGAGTATATTGCACTTAGAAGTTTAATTACAGATATTATTCATCCCAAAAAACAACTTTTGGATTTTTTGAAATTAATAGATGAGTATATTATTGTATTAATAAAAATAGAACATTTTGATTATATTCAGTCATCTTTATCAAAAGATGAATTGGATAAGGTTGAAAAGAGATTTGCTGAAGAGATTTTCAAAGTTCAACCAGATAAAAAAGGTTTTCAGAAAATTTATCTACTTGAAAAAGGTGAGTTTGTTTTTGCAAAAAAAATGGAAGATTGTAAAAAATCTATACCTAATATTATAAAGTATCTAAAAGAGTTCAAAGAGAATATTAATAGTGGTAAAATTCATATAGAGTCTATAAATTATAATCTCTCTATACTTATTAGTTTTGCATATGGAAAATATGCTTTTGAAGATGCTGAAGTTGGTATAAAACAGTTAATAGAGACAAAACAAGATTTTATTATAGCTAATGGTCTAAGAGAGAGGCAAAAACAAGAAGCTTTGAAGCATATTGAGACTTTTAATTTATTAAGAGATGCTATAGATTCTTATAATATTATTTCATATTTTCAACCTATTGTAAATAACAAAACTAAAAAAATAGATAAATATGAGTCTTTGGTTAGATTAGTTGACTCTAATGATAATATATTATCTCCTGCTCTATTTTTAGATTCTGCTAAAAAAGGGAAATATTATAGTCAAATAACATCAATAGTTTTGAGAAACTCTTTTCAAGCTCTATATGATACTCAAATGACTATATCAATTAATTTATCTGTATTGGATATAGAACAGTCAAAAACCCAAGAAGAGTTTTTTGAACTATTACAAAAACATAAATCTCAAGCTCATAGAATTATAGTAGAGTTAACAGAAGATGAGAGTATAAATGATATTTATACTGTTAAAAATTTTATAAATAAAATAAGAGAGTTTGGTGTCGAATTGGCTATAGATGATTTTGGAGTAGGATTATCCAATTTTTCTAGGGTGCTTCAGTATCAACCAAATTATATTAAAATAGATGGTAGTCTAATTAAAAATATAGACAAAGATGAATTGGCTAGAAATATGGTTGAGACAATTGTAAATTTTTCTCAAAAAGCGAATATTAAAACAGTAGCAGAGTTTGTTGAAAATGAGAAGATTTTTGATATTTTATGTAATTTGGGAGTTGATTATTCCCAAGGTTACTATTTTGGTAAAGCAGAGCTTTTAAAAAAAAATATTAAATAGGTAATATTATTTCAAATCTAGCACCATTAGAGCTATTGGAAGCTAGTAATTTACCACTCATATGCTCTTCTATAATCATTTTAGACATATATAATCCAAGACCTGTACCATTTTTTGATTTTGTAGAGAAGTATGGGTCAAAAATTTTACTAATAATATCTATAGGAATACCTCCTCCATTATCTTTTATCAAAATATGAATTTCATTTTTTATTATATCCGTTATTATCCAAATTTTTCTATTTTTTATATCTCTCTCTTTTAAAACATCTTTTGCATTATTTAATATATTTATAATAACTTGTCCTAACTCATTGGGATACCCTTTTAATAGAATTTCTGTCTCTTTTTTTATATTTATATGAATTTTTATATTCTCTTTTATTAATATAGGTTGTAGAAAATTTATAGATTGTAAAATAATATCTTTTAGATAAAACTCTTTGCTATTTACCTCTGGACTAAAAAAATTTGTAAAATCATATATAGTTTGAGACATCTGTTTTATCTGTGTAGTAGAGTCTTTTTCAAACTCTTGTATTGTCTTATCATCCAATTCTCCATCTTCATAGCGAAGAATTAATACTTGGTTAATAAGAGATAAGTTATTTAGAGGTTGTTTCCATTGATGTGCAATCATACTAATCATTTCTCCTTTTAAGGATAAACGGTTTTGTTGTAGCATATGAAACTGCTGTTCTTTATTTTTTTCTATCTCTTTTTTGACTAATCTTTCAAGATTATTTGTTTTGTTTTTCATATCAGATAGTAAAATTCCAAATAAAAGAACCAAAAGAATTTGAAAAAGAAAATAGAAATTTAGATTAATAATATTATTGATATGTGTATCATTTATAAAAACTCCTGTACCATTTTGGCTTAAGTATATAGAAACTAGAGATATAATTACAGTTGCAAAAGCTCCATAATGAACGCCCATTTGATATGATAAAAAAAGTGTTAATAAAAGAGTGACTCCTAGTAATAAAAATGGGTTTGTAATAGGATATACTTTAAAAAAAATATAACTTAAAACAGTTGTAATTATGGCTATAAAAATAGCTTTATCTATATCTTTTTTGTGAAAATTACTATACATCAAAAGAAGCATAGGAGTAATAAGTAGTTGTCCCATAACATTACCGACAAACCAAAAAAATGAACTTTTGAAATACTCTGCTGGTTTAATAATATCAAATTGAAGTAGAACCAAATTTCCCAATAGAGAGCTAAAAGGTTGTAAAATAAATATAATTATTAACATAAGTCCAAATAGGTCTCTAAAACTCGATAGATTTTTATTTAGTTTTAATTTTTTAAAAAATATAACAGCTAAAATAGCTTCTATTGAATTTACTATAGCTATACCTAGAGATGCTTCCCATGCCATACCATTATAATAAGCAAGAAAAAATTGTCCTATTAAAATAGCTATCCATACTTCTGTACCATATAAAATGGCACTTGCCAAAGCTATGCCTTCTGCAAAAAAGATAACCAATGTAACGATATTATTATCAGCATTTGTAGATAAACTAAAATTTCCTGCTAAAAAATATAGTAGTGAAATAAAAAATATTTTAATTATATATAATAAATTCATAATTAAGATTTTATCATATATATATTAAATAGATAAGATAGTAGTTATCCATTTAAATACAAATTAATTAGATTAAACTAAATTATACAAATTTAGATATAATACAATAATTGATATTTATATCTAAAGGTATTTTATGGAAATAATTATTGCTGGGGCTGGGAAAGTTGGTTATCATCTTGCAAAAACGCTATCTATATATCATAATATAACGATTATAGATAAAAATCATGAGGCTATATCTAAAATCCAAGATGATTTGGATGTAATGGCTCTACATGGAAATATCGAAAATCCACAGGTATATTTCAAATGTAATAAAAAAATAGACTACTTTATAGCAGTTACAAATTCGGATGAGGTTAATATTATTGCATCTCTTATTATAGATGATATTATTGAGATAGATAAAAAAATTATTCGATTAAAAAATAGTTTTTTTTTAAATAGTTCTATATTTGATAAGCTTAATATTTACAAAAGTATATTTTCTTCTTATCATATTGCTAATACTTTGAGGAAATTGTTAGAATTTTCATATGCAAATAATATCAAAGAGTTTAATTCTCCTAATAAAATTATGCTTTCAGTGCGTGTTCATAATCCTGATTATATCGGTTACAATATTAGAGAAATATCCAAAGAATTTGAAGATAAAGTCTCTATTGTTGGGTTAGAAAGGGATAAAGTTTTTTTTATTCCAAACTATAGTGAGGTTATAAAAGATGGGGATTTATTATATATATTTGGTTTTAAAAATATTATAAAAAGCAGGTATCAAAATCTTGAAACACAAATAATAAAAGAGAAAAAAACCAAAAATTGTATAATATTTGGTGCTGATAGATTGGGCATAGAGATAGGCAAAGTATTAATAGATAATGGGTTTGAGATTAAAATAATAGAAAGAGATTTGGATAAGTGTGAAATGGCATCAGAGTTACTCCAAGGCAAAGCTATTATTTTAAATAGTAAATATGGTTGGGGACATCTTCTAAAAGAAGAGGGGTTAGATAGTGCAGATATGCTTATTGCTGCGACAAGTAATGATGAGTATAATATTATCAAATGTATAGAGGGGAAAAAGGCAGGAATAGATAAAGTAATAGCAATTAATAATGATAGAGAATATTACTCATTAATGCACTCATTGGAGTTAATTGTTATTAGAGGGGAAAAGATAGATACATACTACTCTATTTTGGAAAATATTAATACTGATAGCTTTATTACTCAAAAGAGATATTGTGGTGGGAGAGGTATTACTTTGAGTAAAGATATTTCAGAAAAATCAAAATGTATAGGAAAAAGTATAAATTTACCACAAAAAATAAGAGATATTGCACAAATATATATTATAAGAGATAATGAGATAATTAGAGAGGTTGATAAATTAACTTGTGAAAATGGAGATACTTTAATGTTGTTTTCAGAGAGCAAATACGATGATTTATTAGAGAAATGGTTATATAAAGAGTTGTAATGATGAATATACTAGATATTAAAGGTATTGTAAAGTTTATTACAATAATAGGCACAATTGTCTCTATGTTTTTTTTATTACCTATTTTTATAGGATTATTTTATGGTGAAAATATCATAAAATTTATTATATTTGATGGAGTTTTTTTTGCTATTAATGCTATAACTCTATTTTGGCTTAGAGAATATAATATATCTTTAAAAGTCAAAGGTAGTATAATTGCTGTTAATTTAATATGGATACTTCTTGGAGTAGCAGGGGCTATTCCTTTGATGTTATATACCTCTATTGATTTTAGTAGTGCTTTTTTTGAAGCCATTAGTGGTTTTACAACTACAGGGGCTACTGTTTTTTCTGAAATAGAAAGTTTACCCAAAATGATACTTTTCTTGCGTAGTTTAACCCATTGGTTAGGTGGGATGGGAATTATTGTTTTAGGTATTGGATTACTTTCTATTGTTAATCCTACTGGAAGTTTGAGTATGTTTAAAGCAGAATCAACAGGTATATCTGTTGATAAAATTGCTCCAAAAATAAAAGATACAGCATTAATGTTGTGGATGATATATAGTTTTTTGACTCTTATAGATTTATTATTATTAAAATATTTTGGTATGAATTGGTTTGATGCTGTTAATCATGCTTTTGCAACTATATCTACAGGAGGGTTTTCTACAAAAAACTTATCTTTGGGTTATTTTGAAAGTAGTGCTATTGTTTGGACTACTACAATTTTTATGATTATATCGGGTATAAACTTTTTGGCACATCTTAGATTTTTGCATAATGATTATAGTGGATATAAAAGTGAAGAGATTAGGTATTATCTTTATATATTTTTGATACTCTCTTTTTTATTAACAGCTGTTCATACATTATCTAGTAATATGGGTTTAAATGAGTCTCTTAAACACTCTTTTTTTACTATAGCATCAGTATTAACTACTACTGGATTTGCTACATTAAACTATGAAGAGTGGGGACACTCTGCTGTTATGATTGTATTTATGGCAATGTTAATAGGTGGTACTACAGGTTCTACAGCTGGTGGTGTAAAAGTTATTAGATATATTATAGTATTTAAGAGTATGCTAACAGAAATTAAAAGGGTATTGCATCCAAATGCTATACTTTCTATATTTATAGATGGTAAAAAACTAAAAAGTTCTCTGCTTACTTCTATATTTGGTTTTTTTACCTTATATTTTTTGACTACCATAATAGTAATGTTATATCTATATGGCAGAGGATTAGATGAGATGACATCTATTTCTACAGCTTTAGCTACTGTAGGTAATATAGGACCTGGTTTTGCACAAGTTGGACCTGTTGAAAATTATGGTTTTTTCTCTTGGTATGATAAGTTAATACTAAGTATAGCTATGATTATAGGTAGATTAGAGTGTTATACTATATATTTAATGTTGTCTCGAGAGTTTTGGAAGAAATTCTAAATTTTTATTTTATTTTAAAACATTTTTATATATAATATAAACCTTGAAAAATATATAATAACATTAAAAGTTAAATTATATTGAAAAATATTAAGGAGCATCTAGCTATGAGTAATCAAGAACGATTAAATTATAAAGATATACTAGGCAAAGAGATTTTATCTTATGCAGGTTTTACAAGAAGAGAGAAGCAATTTGGACTAGCAAATTTAAGCTTGGTAACAGAAGATGGTGAATTAGATGAGTTTATTAAAAAATTTGAAGAGATTTCTTTAGATATTAGACCATTTATCCAAGATAGAGGGTTAGCTAGATTTTAATATCAGTTAAGTTTAAATAAAAGGTCATATTAACTTATTGTTTTCTTTTTATTGTTTATCTGTTTATTAATTAATATTATACTTCTAATATGAAAGAAGTTAAATGAATAAAGTTTTATTCTCCTCTTTATTCATAACTTTGGAGATAGTCCAAGATAAGCAGAAGTCATAAAATATCTCCTCCTTTTATTTTATTATGATAAAATCTCAAGTTTTTTTCTGTTTATCTCTTTCAAATAAAAAAGTGATGTAGATTTTAAAATCTACGACCTCTACCTTTTCTACCACTATTTCTTAGTATTAAAAGTAAAATAATTATTCCACCTATAATAAAAACTATAGAGTTACTGTTTATATCTCTATTTTGAATAAAGTAAAAAATACCTAATCCAATTAAAATAAGTATTATTAATCTGTTCATAATTTTCCTTTGTTTGTTTTGTTTATTATACTTTGAGTTGTATTAATTAATAGTTTTCCACTTTTTTCTTCTGCTTGAATATATCTATTTTGAAGATTATCAATAATAATCCATTGCCCATTAGCTCCACCTATAAACTCTTTGATTGGTTTTTGAGGATTTTTTGTACTCCATAATAAAATACGCTCATTGGAAGTAGATAGTATCTCTTTTGCACTATTGCTAATAGCCAATGATTTTATAGGTTCCTTGTTAGATTGAAAAGTTTGGATTTTTGTACCTTTTTCTCTATCCCATATGGTAATGACTTTGGGTTTATCTTCGTCTATATCAGTAGATGCTGTTATAATATATTTGCCATTTGGGCTTATACTCATAGTGGCTATTTCTCTATTTGTTTGTATGGTTTTTAGTAGTTTTTGCTCTTTTCTATCCCAAATTTTGATAGTTTTATCCAAAGAGGCTGATATGATATATTTATCATTATGACTTAGTGCTACACTTGTAACTGCATCTTTGTGTCCTTTGAATGTGTGGATAAGTTTGCCATTTTTTCTTCTCCATAGTTTGATTGTTTTATCATTAGAAGCAGAGAGTAGATATGTACCATCCCAACTAATAGCCACATCGTTTACTTGTCCTATATGTCCTGTGAGTGTTTTTGTTTTTCTCTTTCTTTTTGTATCCCATAGTTTGATATTATATGAGTCCTCTAGTGCTGAGATTACATATCTACCTAGACTTATATCGAGGGCTTTTATATATCGGTTGCTTTTTAGGGTTTTTAGTACTTTTTGTGTTTTGGTATTATAGATTTTGATACTATATCCCAAATTACCATTTCTCTTTCCTGAACCTGCTACTACAAATTTTTCATTTCCACTAAATGAGACTGATTGTATAGGATTATTTTGTCCATTAAAAATTTTGAGTAGTCTATTTTGCTCTATATCCCACAATCTAATAGTATTGTCATCTGAACCTGATAGTAGATACTTTCCATTATGAGATAATTTAATAGAGTTGACTTTGCTACTATTGGCTACAAGGGTTTTTATAAGTTTTTTTTGAGGTATATTCCATAGTTTAATACTATTATCACAAGAGCCTGAGGCTAATATTTTATTATCTTTGGTAATAGATATTGCATTGATATAGTCATTATGTCCATATAGAGTTTTGAGTAGTTTTTTATTTTTAAAATCCCAAATCTTTATACTATTGTCTTTTTTGCCATAAAATGAACCAGAAGAGGATATTAGAAGTCTGTTATCCCAGCTAAATAGTATAGCATTTACTGAGCTTTTGTGTCCTTTTAGGGTTTTGAGAAGTTTACCACTTTTTAGGTTCCATATCTTGATAGTTGTATCTTCTGAACCAGAGGCTAGATATTTGCCATCTCTAG
>Ga0256828_1000566_pt1 | contig 24265 bp, 25 predicted proteins | sample CV88metaG_FD_185993 | JGI IMG/M metagenome (GOLD analysis project Ga0256828, IMG submission 185993) | Hydrothermal vent microbial communities from East Pacific Rise, Pacific Ocean - CV88 | ecosystem: Environmental > Aquatic > Marine > Hydrothermal vents | place: Pacific Ocean: East Pacific Rise...
TCTGAGTAGTGCGTGTCAGCACATATATGAGGGTTCTACATATTCAAACTGTGAACTAGTAGGGCTTGTGTGTGTCGATGGTTTCGCTTGAGGTATGTTAACTCTGCCGATGAAATTGTCGCCGTTATCAAGCACTCTCTTCACCCAAATTCGGCTTTTAGAACCAAGCCAATAGTGTGACGGCTACTCAGGTTTTTTGAAAAATATATTCAGAGATTATAATGATTTTTGAATATATTTTTTACATCTAAACGGAGCAATCAATGAAAATTTTAATTTTAGGAAGTGGTGGTCGTGAGTATTCTATCGCTCGTGCTATAAAAAATGAGCAAGAGGAACATGAACTCTTCTTTCAACCAGGAAATGGTGCTACAGTTGATTTAGGAACAAACTTAGATATCAAAGATTATAACGAACTTGCAGATTTTGCACTTGAGAATGAAATAGAGTTAACTATAGTAGGCCCTGAAGCTCCTTTAGTGGATGGTGTTGTCGATATTTTTAAAGCAAAAGGTTTAACAATTTTTGGACCTTCAAAAGAAGCTGCACAACTTGAGGGAAGTAAAGTCTATATGAAAAACTTCCTTGCGAAGTATAATATTCCTACAGCACGTTATATAGAGACAGATTCTATAGAAGATGCATACAAATTTATTAATTCTCTTACAACAACACCTATTGTTGTTAAGGCTGATGGATTGTGTGCAGGGAAGGGTGTAATTATTGCAACTTCTGCTGATGAAGCAAAAAAAACTGTTGGTGAGATGCTTAGTGGTGCTGCTTTTGGTGATGCTGGTAAGCGAGTTATTGTTGAAGAATTTTTAGATGGGTATGAGCTTTCTATGTTTGCTGTTTGCGATGGGAAAGATTATATTTTACTTCCAGCAGCACAAGATCATAAACGTTTAGAAGATGGTGATAAAGGTCCAAATACAGGTGGAATGGGTGCCTATGCTCCAACACCTTTGGTAGATGAAGAACTGTATCAAAAAGTACGTGATAGAATTATACGACCAACACTTGATGGTATGCAAGCTGAGGGTGCTCCATTTGAAGGAGTTCTTTTTATTGGAATTATGGTTGTTAATGGTGAGCCAATCACTCTAGAATTTAATGTTCGTTTTGGAGACCCTGAGTGTGAAATACTTATGCCTCTTATGACATCAAGTGTAAGTGATATGTTCTATAAAGCTGCTACAAATAGACTAGGTGATATTGAGGTAAGCTTTTCTAATCAATACGCTGTGGGTGTTGTAATGGCAAGTGAAAACTATCCATATAGTTCTTCAACTCCAGCTGAAATCATACTTGATGATGTAAAACATGATGAGATAGCACAAAACACGCATATCTCTTTTGCAGGGGTAAGTCGTGAGGACGATAAACTTTATGCAACAGGTGGTCGAGTTTTAGTATGTGTTGGTTTAGGTGATTCAATCAAAGAAGCACGTGATAGAGCATATTTAAGATGTGGTCAGGTGCATTTTGCAGGGAAAAAACTTCGTACAGATATAGCGTACCAAGCACTATAGAAAAGAGATTAATTTGAATGATGAAATAGAGAGTTTCTTACATAGGGAGGGATTGACCTTAGCAAGTATAAAAGCAAGAAGTCTAGCATTTTTTATAGATGAGATGTTACTTTCATTTTTGCTTATCATTGCGATGTGGGACTCTTTTATTCAAGCGACAACTATGCCAGAAATGATAGCTTTAACAAATAGTTATGTACTTGAGTATATTGCTATAAAAATTGTTTATCAGGGCTTTTTTGTGATGCAGTATGGTGCAACACTTGGAAAAATGGCTGTAAAAATTCGTGTTGTTGAGATTGCAACAGGTGGTAATCCAAATGTTGTAAGTTCTTTAAATCGTGCTATATTTCGTATAGTGAGTGAGATGCTTTTTTATCTTGGTTTTTTATGGGGTATGTTTGATCCGGCACGACAAACATGGCATGATAAAACAGCAAAAACTTTAGTAGTCAATGCTTAGATATCTTCTTTTTATCTCTTTACTTTTAAATTTTGCTATTGCAAGTGATAAAGTGGAGATATATGCTTCTTCCATCGAATCTGAAAATAATATTATTCATGCAGAAGGTGGTGTTAGTGTTATTTACAAAACTTACTTCTTAACAGCTGGACATGCTATCTATAATAAAAGAACAGGTGATTTAGAACTTTTTGATGATATTCGTGTAAATCATAATAATCAGTATAAGATACTTGGTGGTTATGCACGTTTAAACCTAGCAAAAAAAGAAAAAGAGTTTCGACCTTTTTATATGATTGATAATAAGTCTGAAGTTTGGATGAGTGGTGCAACTGGTTCAATGAAAGATGAAAATATTGATATATCAAAGGGTATAGTAAGTGGTTGTAATCCAATTGATCCACTATGGACAATGGAATTTTCATCATCAGATTATAATGCAAAAACTAAATGGATTAATCTATATAATGCTCGCTTTTATCTTTATGATATTGCTCTGTTTTATACACCTTGGTTTGGTTACTCTTTAGATAGAACGCGAAAAACGGGTTTACTCAAACCCTCTTTAGGACTCTCAGGAAGTGAAGGCTTCTATTATCAACAATCTCTTTACATTGCTGAGCAAAATTGGTGGGATTTGGAACTGAAACCTCAAATAAGAACCAATAGGGGTTATGGAATCTATTCTATTTTTCGTTTTGTGGATTCTCCAATCTCAAAAGGGTACTTTAAAACAGGTTATTTTAAAGAAAGACCAAGTTACGTAAGAGAGTACAGTCTTGAAAATGAAAAACATTATGGTTTTAATTTTCGTTATAACAACACAGATGTACTAAATCAATGGTTTGATACAAATTATAAAGGACAGTCAGGTTTATATATAGATATAAATCAAATGACAGATGTTGATTATATCAATCTTGAAACAAGTAGTTCTGCCATAGACCAGACAACAGCAACCCAAGTTCTTTCTAGAATAAACTTTTTTTATAATACTGATCATCATTATTTAGGTATGTATGCAAAATATTATCAAGATTTAACATTACCAACTAATGATAATACATTACAAAAACTTCCAACTCTGCAATATCATCATTACTTAAATAGTTTTATGAAAGATCACCTTTTATATTCTTTTGATATTAAATCAAATAATTTATATAGAAAAATCAATAAAAAAGCTGTGCAAACAGATATGAATATACCTGTAAGCTTTCAGTCTTCATTATTTGATGAATATCTTACTTTTGCATATACAGCAAATTTTTATATGCAGTATTCTAATTTTTTATCTGAAGATGAGGTTCCTCTTCCTGGTGTAACTTACGATGATGGTTATTATGCAAGAAATTCCCATACATTTTCTTTAACATCAGAATTAGCAAAAGGGTATGATTCTTTAACACATGTTATGAGTATAGGTGTACAATACAACCAATCAGCATGGAGTCAAAAAACAGGTTATTATAATGATTATGATGATTATTGTTCTAATCTTGCGAACCAAGATGATTTAGAATATGAAGCTAAATGTGAATTTTATAATATAAGAGATGTTGAAAATGAGGCACAAATTAATTTTATTCAGTATTTATTTGATGAAAATTCAGATGAGATACTTTATCATAGATTGGCACAAAAGGTTTCTTATGCAGAGGTTAACAAAGGTACATTTGGTGAGTTGGAAAATGAATTAGATTATAAAATTACATCATATCTTTCTTATTATAATAATATGTTTTATAATTATGATGAGGGAAAGTTTTCTAAAATATTTAATAAGGTTAGTTTCACAAATGGAGGATTGGATTTACATCTTTCTCATTTGTATAAAGATGCTTTTATTGGAGATAATCCATATACAAGTTATTTAACTTCATCAGCACAATATCAGTATAATAAACATTATAGTTTTAGTGCAATGTATAATTATGACTTGGAAACTCAAGAGAAAAAAAGTGCATCTATTGGCTTTATGTATAAAAAAAGATGTTGGGATTTTGGTATAAAATATAGTGAGAATAATAGACCTATCTTGACAAACGATGGTGCGACATCATCTGTTTATGATAAGTTTGTTTATATTACTGTTGTTTTAAAGCCTTTTATGCAACCAACGAAGACAGGTTCTTTAATCTCTTATCGACTGCCTGGAAAAGAATAAAGGTTGAAAAATGCAAAAATATAAAAATATCTTAAAAAATAGGGAAGATGCAGCTAAAAAACTTTTAGAGGTTTTACCTATGCAGCAGATTAAAGAAGAAAAATGGAATATTATCGCTGTCTCAAAGGGTGGATTGGAACTTGGTTCTTTTCTAAAAGGACGCTTTAAAAATAAACTAGATATATTGTTTTTAGAAGCTATTATGGCACCAAATAATCCAGAATGTGAAATTGCACGTGTAAGTGAAACAGAAGAGATTGTCATTAATGAAAAGTTGATTGATGCTTTTGAGATACAATACGATTACGTTTATGGTGAAGCGCATAGAAAGCACGAAGAGGATATACTCAGTCATATTTACCAGTATAGAAAAGGGCGACCTTTTGAAAGTATGCATAATAAAGTTGTTTTACTTGTTGATGAAGGGAGTGAAACGGGTAGTAAGTTTATGACTGCTTTAAAAACAATACTTGCACAAAACCCAAAGGCAGTGTATATCGCTGTACCTGTGTTGCCAAGTGATGTTTTAGAGCAGTTAGAGACTTTTGTTGATGATATCTTTTTTCTTTATGATATAGATGATTATGTGGAAACAGCATTATATTATGAGAATTTAGAAGATATAGATGATGAAAAAATAGAAAAATTATTAGAGGATGAAAAAAAATGAAATATGATGTTACATTAGAGTTAGAAAATAGAGTTGAAGAGTATAGTTTTGGAGCTGTAGCAAAACAGGCAAACGGAAGTGCATGGTTAAAATCAGGTAAAACAGTTATCTTAGCTACTGTGGTTATAGACGAAACAGAAGTTGTAGAAGATGATTTTTTACCACTGACTGTACAGTATATTGAAAAAACATATGCAGCTGGAAAAATTCCAGGTGGATTTTTTAAAAGAGAAACAAAACCAAGTGATTTTGAAACACTTACTTCTCGTATAGTAGATAGAAGTTTACGCCCACTTTTCCCAAAAGGTTTTGGTCATCCGACACAAATTACTATTATGGTTTTTTCTGCTGATGCTGATTCAGATATGCAAGTACTTGCATTAAATGCTGCTTCTGCTGCACTTTTTACTTCTGATATTGACATTAATCGTAGTGTAAGTGCTGTAAGGGCTGCTAAGGTAGATGGTGAGTTAGTACTGAACCCTACACTTTCACAACTTAAAGACTCTACGCTTGACTTGTATCTCTCTGGAACAAAAGAGGAACTTCTTATGATAGAGATGCGTTCTATTGGAAGTGAAAAAGTAGAAGTAGAAGAGGGGTTTGAACCGATGTTAGATCCGATGATGGATCCTAGTCTTGGTACCATAGTTATAGATACACATGTTTCTAATGCTGTAGCAGAAGATGAACTTATAGAGATTTTAGATAAAACGCAACAAGTATTATATACATCAAATGCAGCGTATGAAGAGGCTTTTAAAGCACATCAAAAAGAGATAAAACCACTTGAACTTAAAGCACATCATCTTGATGAAGCAATGGTAAAGTATGTTCGTGAAAATCATATGCAAGATATAGCAAATGCTATGAACCAAATGGCAAAATCGGAACGCTCAACAGCACTGCGAACACTGAGAAAAGAGATTTTAGCAAAACATGAAGATTGGAATGAACTAGACCTTAAAAATGCTATAGAAACAGTAAAAAAAGAGCAGGTTCGTTCACAAATTTTAAATGAAAGAGTGCGTGCAGATGGAAGAGCTTTAACAGAAGTTCGTCCAATCAGTATAGAAACAAATATCTTACCTTCAGCACACTCATCATGTTTGTTTACTCGTGGACAGACACAAGCACTTGTTGTCTTAACACTTGGTGGACCAAAAGATGCACAAATGTTTGAAGCGTTGACAGATGATGGGACTCAAAACGAAAACTTTATGGTTCATTACAACTTTCCTGGTTTTTCTGTAGGGGAAGCTTCTCCTATTATGGGAACAAAAAGAAGAGAACTTGGTCATGGTAACTTAGCAAAAAGAGCGTTAGAGCCTATTATAAATCTTGATGGACAAACAGTGCGTTTAGTTTCTGAGATTTTAGAATCAAATGGTTCATCGTCTATGGCAACTGTATGTGGTGGTTATATGGCACTTCGTGCTGCTGACATCGAAACAAGTGATACTGTTGCAGGAATTGCTATGGGTATGGTAAGTGAGGGTGACAAGTATGCTATTTTAACAGATATTATGGGACTTGAAGATCATGATGGAGATATGGACTTTAAAGTAACAGGTTCTAAAGATGGTATTACTGCTATGCAGATGGATATTAAACTTGGTGGAATCTCACTTGATGTACTTAAAGAAGCACTTTATCAAGCGAAAGAGGGACGAAGTCATATTATCGATATTATGTTGGAAGCTGAAGAAAATATAGAATTTAATGATGGTGTTTTACCTTCAACAGAACATTTCCATATTGATCCAAGTTTTATAGGTGAGATTATCGGTCAAGCAGGTAAAACTATCCGTGAAATTATTGAAAAATTTGAAGTTGCAATTGATATTGATAAAAAAGATGGCAAAGTGAAAATTACGGGGAAAAACAAAGAGGGTGTTCAAGGTGCAAAAGAGCATATCCATTCTATTGTGAATGCTCCTAAAAAAGAGAAAATAAAATATGAAGTGGGCGGTATTTATGAAGGTACTGTTAAACGCATAGTAGACTTTGGTGCTTTTGTAGAACTTCCAGATGGAACAGATGGACTCGTACACATCTCAAAAATCTCAAAAGAGAGAGTAAATAATGTTCATGATGTTTTAAGTGAAGGAGACAAAGTAAAAGTAGAAATTTTAGAATTTAAAGGAAATAAAATCTCTTTGGCAATAGCTCAATAGTATAATATTTATTTATTTTTGATAGACTTTCACACTATGTATATAAAAAGGAAATATTGTGAAGTTATCAAGAAGAGACGCACTTAAAATCTCTGGTGCAACTTTGGCAACAACTGCGTTGTCAGGTTGTATCTCCCAAAAATCTCCCTCTATCGAAAAAAAACAAGACCTTACATGTAAGCATAATATAGTTCTGCCAAAATCAAAAGCTCCTCGTGTTATTGTTGTTGGTGGTGGTTGGTCAGGACTTTCTCTAGCTAAGCAATTAAAGGTAGAAGCCCCTCAATCTGAAGTTATTTTAGTAGAACAAAGATTTGAATTTGTTTCTTGTCCTATGAGTAATTTGTGGCTTGTAGATAAAATTGAGTTGGAATTTTTAACGCACGATTATCTTCAGGGTGCAAGGGAAGGTGGATATACTTATTTTCAAGCTTCTGTATATGGAATAGATAAAGAGGAAAAAATCCTTAAAACAACAAACGGTGATTTAGAGTATGATTATTTAGCACTTGCCCCAGGAATTGATTACGATTATTCTTATTGGACACAAGATAGTGTACTTGAAAATCGCTTGAGAAATGAGTATCCGGCAGCTTTTAAACCTGGAAGTGAACATATAACACTAAGAAATAAAATTTTAAATTTTAAAGGTGGGAATTTTATTATGACTGTTCCTGCTGGTAACTATAGATGTTTACCAGCACCTTATGAGAGAGCATGTATGGTAGCTGATTATTTTAAAGCAAAAGGGATTGATGCGAAAGTGATTCTTTTAGATGAAAATAATGATATTACCATTAAAGAACATGGTTTTCATACTGCTATGGAAGAGCTTTATAGTGATTATTTAGAGTATGTACCCAATGCAAAAATAGAAGAGATAAATCTTGATAAAAAGCTAGTTGTTACGGAGTTTGATGAGTTTACTTTTGAAGATGCTTCTTTTTATCCACATGTAAGAGGTGGGAAGCTTCTTGAGATGCTTGGTTTTGCAAAAGATACTATTTATAACAAAATGGAAGCAAATATTGACCCTTTTACATATGAAGTGATAGGGGAGAAAAATATTTTTGTTAGTGGTGATGCTCGTCCTATGGGCTTTTCAAAATCTGGAAATACCTCAAATACAGAAGCAAAACATGTTGCAAGACTTATAGCTAGAAAAATAAATAACCAACCAAAAATTAAATGGGAATCGCCTGTTACTGTATGTATATCATTGGTTTCAATCAATCCTGAACGTGGTATTTTTATCCATTCTGAGTATGCTTATAATAACAAAGCTAAACAGTTTGAATTTGCTACACCTGTAACAGATGAGATCTGGAAAGGGAAACATGGAGAAAAGAATGCTGCTTCAGCTTATGACTGGGCAAAAGCGATGTATATAGATATGTTTGGTAGTGTTTAAACAAACTTTTATAAGAGGGTAGCTATAATTCGGCTATCAATTTCTAGTAGGGAAATCTAGGCATTTATGTTTAGGTTGCTTCATATTTTATGAGGTTACGCTATCCGAACGGATTGTAATTATTTTTAAGGAAACATTTATGAAAAAAATTCTTTTTCTTTTAGTAGCTCTTTCTGCTGCAGTATTCGCAAATGATGGTGAAGTTGCTAACCAAACAATTAAAGCATATTCTATGATCGCAGCTGGTGTTGGTCTTGGTCTTGCTGCTCTTGGTGGAGCTATCGGTATGGGTCATACTGCTGCTGCAACAATCGCTGGTACTGCTAGAAACCCAGGTTTAGGTGCTAAACTTATGACTACAATGTTCATCGCTCTTGCAATGATCGAAGCACAAGTTATCTATGCACTAGTAATTGCGTTAATCGCACTTTACGCTAACCCATATTTAGGATAATCTTTAAAGATTAACTAAGTATACCTCACTACTTAGCTCTTTTGAGCTAGGTGGTTTTTCTTTCTTTTTATGCGATCGTGGTGGAACGGTAGACACGCTACCTTGAGGGGGTAGTGCCTTACGGGCGTGAGAGTTCAAATCTCTCCGATCGCACCATTTCTTTAAATCTCATCATTTTTCCAAGCTTCAACAGCTTCAGATAAGTCATCAAATTCATCAGATTTACCAATAATAAATATTTCATCAAATATATAACAAACAATACGTCTACTTACAGGTTCGAGTAAAAATACACAGTATTCCTCACTATTTTTTGCATGAGTAGAAAGTACACGCATTCCATCAACAACATCGCCAACTTCAACAACTGCATCATATTCAACATCTATGAGTTTTTTTCCATCACTTTGATATACTGCCATTTTTTGACCTTTTTTTGAGTATAATTGTACCAAAAAAGAGATACATAAAAATGAAATCAGTACTTTTTGTATGTTTAGGTAATATTTGTCGTTCCCCCTTAGCAGAGGGTATAGCAAAAGATTTAGTGGAAAAAAAAGGCTTACATGTAGAGGTTGATTCTTGTGGTACAGGAGATTGGCATATTGGTGAGCATCCATGCGCTAATTCTATAAAAGTAGCTAAAAAGCATGGTATAGATATTTCAAAATTGGTATCAAGGCAAATAACACAGGAAGATTTAAAACATTTTGAGATGATTGTAGCTCTTGATAGTAGTAACTATGAAGATTTGAAAAAAATGGGTGCTTCAAATCTTCATAAATTAGGGGAGTATGGTTATGATGGTGCTGATGTACCTGACCCTTATTTTTTTCATGGTTTTGAAGGGTTTGAAAAAGTCTATGAGATGATAGAAATTTGTGTTAATAATCTTTTTAAGATACAATTTGAGTATAAGGAAATTTAATATGAAAATAGCAAAAAACATTACAGAACTTGTAGGAAATACTCCCCTTGTATATCTCAAAATACCATCACAGATAAGTGGAGCTACTATTTTGGGTAAATGTGAATTTATGAATCCAACATCTTCAGTAAAAGATAGAATTGGTGCACATATGATTCATAGATCTATGGAAGAGGGTATCATTAAAGAAGATACCACAATTATTGAGCCAACAAGTGGTAATACTGGTGTTGCCCTTGCTGCTAATTGTGCAGCATTAGGACTAAAACTTATTTTAACTATGCCAGAATCTATGAGTATTGAAAGAAGAAAACTTTTAAAAGCTTTTGGTGCAGAGCTTGTTTTAACACCAGCATCAATGGGGATGAAAGGTTCTATAGAAAAAGCGCAAGAGTTACAAAAAAGTATAAAAAATTCTATTATTTTACAACAATTTCAAAATCCTTTTAACCCTGAAATACATCAACTTACAACTGCAAAAGAGATTTTAGATGACACTGAAGGGAAACTTGATGCTTTTGTTGCTGCAGTTGGCACTGGTGGTACTTTGACTGGAACAGCACGAGGATTAAAACAACACAACACAAATATAGCTGTTTTTGCAGTTGAACCTCAATCTTCTGCTATTTTAAGTGGTGGAGTAGCATCTCCTCATAAAATTCAAGGGATAGGTGCTGGTTTTATTCCTGATATTTTAGATACAACACTTTATAGTGAGGTTGTACAAGTAAGTGATGGTGATGCGATACAAACAGCTAAAATGTTGGCTCAAAAAGAGGGTTTATTAGTGGGAATAAGCTCAGGGGCAAATGTATATGCTGCGATGCAAGTAGCACAAAAAGAGTCATTTCAAGGTAAAACTATTGTAACAATTCTGTGTGATACAGGGGAAAGATATTTAAGTACAGAACTTTTTGATGCATAGAGAATTCTTAGAAACAATCCGTTTGAATGATGGTGAACTTTTTTATCTTTCATATCATCAAAAGAGGGTAGAAAATGTTTTTCAGGCTTTTTCATTAGAATGTTGTGTAAGTCTTAGAAATTATTTAAAAGAGTTACCAAAAAAAGGCTTGTATCGTGTACGAGTTGTGTACACTCTTAATGGGGATGTTGAGGTTTCTTATATTCCATATAAAAAAAGAGATATTGAAAAAATAAAACTTCTAGAGGATAATACTTTAGAATATAAACATAAATATGCTAAAAGAGATGCAATTGATACACTTTTTGCAAAACGGGGAGAGTGTGATGAGATTCTTATCACACAAAATGGTTATATAAGAGATACATCAATTGCTAATGTTGCATTTTTTGATGGAACAACGTGGTGGACACCAAAAACACCTTTATTAAAGGGGACAACAAGAGAAAGATTACTTCAAAAGTCACTTTTAAAAGAGAAAGAGATACATAAAGATGAAATCTTTGGTTATAAAGGGTTTGCTCTTATGAATGCTATGATAGATTTTGATATAATTACACAAGTAAATTTGAAGGATATAATGTGTTAGAAGATGTAGTTCAAGATAGAGACTTTGCAAAGCTAATGAAAAAAAATATTATCGATATGATTGTTCTTTTTTTTGAAAAAGAACAAAATTTTGGTATTTTATGTCCTGTAGAGGATGTCAGCTTCAATCCTGAATTACCTCAAGAGATAACACAAAGTTTTCAACCGCTTACTTTGTTCTTTTTAGCAGGATATACTTTTGAAACAGCACGTATTGAAGATGATTATATTATCTTTGAAGCTGGTTTTGGTCGTGAAAATATAGGAAGTGTTGTAAGTGTTCCTCTTTTAAGTATTTTACAAATCATTATAGATGAAACTCCTGTCTTAATTAATATATCTTCTTTTAGGGAAAAGCTTGAAGAGGAAGAAGAAAAAAATACAACGCTAGATGAAGATGGTGTTAAAAACTCGATGGCATCTTTTTTAAATAATCCAGAAAATGCAAAATTTTTAAAGTAAGGAATGTTGGTGATGTTAAATCTTAAAAATCCTAACCTCTATAATAATCGTGAGCTTTCATGGTTACAGTTCAATACACGTGTATTAAAACAAGCACAAGATGAATCGTTGCCATTGTTAGAACGATTAAAGTTTTTAGCTATTTATGGTACTAATTTAGATGAGTTTTATATGATTCGTGTTGCGGGACTAAAAAAACTTTTCTCAGCTGGTATTATTGTTTCTGGTGCAGATAGACTTACTCCACTCCAACAATTAAGAGAGATTCGTAAGTATCTTCATCAAGAACAGCAGGTAGTAGAGCATTGTCGTAGTGAGATTCTTCATCAGTTAGAATCTGAAGGTATCTTTGTAAAGCGTTATGATGAAGCAACGAATCAAGAAAAGCATAAGTTAAATCAGTATTTTAATGAAAACATTTATCCTGTTATTATTCCAATTGCCGTTGATGCAACACACCCATTTCCACATCTCAACAACTTGAGTTTTGGATTAATTGTAAAACTCAGAGATAGTGACAATGAAGAGATAGAACGTTTTGGAATTATTCGTGTACCTCGTGTACTCAATAGATTTGTAGAACTTGGAAATGGTATTTATGTTCCTATTGAAAGTGTTGTTGCAAAACATGTAGATGAACTTTTTCCTGGATATGAACTTATCAAATATGCTTCTTTTAGAGTTACAAGAAATGCTGATATTGCCATAGAAGAAGAGGAAGCTGATGACTTTATGGAGATATTGGAAGAGGGATTAAAGCTTCGTAGAAAAGGGGAAATGGTTCGTCTTGAAGTGGGAAGTAATGCTGATGATGAAATCATAAACTTTTTTAATCGTCATACAAATGTATATAAAGATGATATTTATAAGTTTCATACTTTCTTAAATCTCTCTTCATTGTGGCAGATAGTGAGTAATAAAGATTTTGCTCACCTTTTACTTCCACCGTTTAAACCAAAAAATCTTCCACCTTTTGAAAATGGTGATAATATTTTCTCTATTTTAGAGAAACAAGATGTTTTTATGTATCATCCGTATGAGAGTTTTGAACCTATTGTTACTCTTATTCAAGCAGCTGCAAAAGACCCTGATGTTGTTTCTATTAAAATGACACTTTATCGTTCAGGAACAAACTCTCCAATAGTAAAAGCCTTAATGGATGCAAGTGAAAGTGGCAAGCAAGTAACTGTTATGGTTGAACTTAAAGCACGTTTTGATGAGGAAAATAACCTTATTTGGGCAAAAGCACTTGAAAAATCTGGAGCACATGTTATTTATGGTATTCAAGGATTTAAGGTGCATGCTAAAGCAGCTCTTGTAACACGCCGTAAAAATGGAAAACTCAAGCAGTATGCACACTTAGGTACAGGAAATTATAACCCTGCAACAGCAAAAATTTATACAGATATGAGTTATATGACAAGTAAAGATGAGGTAACAAATGATTTAACTCGTTTTTTCCATTTTTTAACAGGTTTTAGTAAGAAAGGAAAGCTTAATGAGCTTTACATGGCACCTTCTCAAATTAAACCAAAACTTCTTTCTCTTATTCATAATGAAACACGACAGGGAAAAAATGGGCATATCATAGCAAAGGTAAATTCTTTAGTAGATGAAGATGTGATTCGTGCACTTTACAAAGCATCTCAAGCTGGGGTGAAAATAGAGCTTATAGTCAGAGGTATATGTTGCTTAAAACCAGGTATTCAAGGGGTGAGTGAAAATATTAGAGTTATCTCTATACTTGGAAAATATTTAGAACATGCACGTGCTTTTTACTTTAAAAATGATGCTTCTCAAGTGTATATATCAAGTGCTGATTGGATGCCAAGAAACTTGGTACGTCGTATAGAACTTTTAACTGCTGTTAAAGATGAAGACGCTCAGAAGAAAATTATACAGATTTTAAAACTTCAATGTTCTGATAATGTACTTGCTCATGAGCTTCAAAGTGATGGAACTTATGTAAAAGTAAAAGCAGGGGAGAGAGCTATCAATAATCATAAGCTTTTAGAAGATTATGTAAACAGAATAGCAAAAGCAACACGTAAAGAGACAAGTTCTCATATTAAACAGCTAGTCGAAAGACTTTTTATAGAGAGTTAAGGTAGTTAACAATGTTACATAAATTTAAAGGGATAATGCCAACTTTAGGAGAGGGTACTTGGGTTGCTCCTTCGGCTGATGTTGTTGGTGAAGTAGAGTGTGGAAAAGATTGTTCTATATGGTTTGGGTGTGTTGTACGTGGTGATGTTCACTACATCAGTATTGGCGATAGAGTTAATATTCAAGATTTATCAATGATACATGTAACACATTATAAAAATGGTGATAGATCAACAGGAAATCCGACTATTATAGGAGATGATGTAACTATTGGGCATCGAGTTATGCTCCATGGTTGTACTATAGAAAAAGCGTGTCTTATAGGGATGAGTGCTACTATTTTAGATGGTGCTGTTATTGGGGAGGAGTCTATTGTTGGTGCTGGAGCACTTGTAACAAAGAATAAAGTGTTTCCACCCCGTTCTTTAATTATGGGGTCTCCTGCAAAAGTTGTACGTGAACTTAACGACGATGAAGTTGCAGAACTTTATGCTTCAGCTACTCGTTATGTGGAGTTTAAAAAAGATTATACAGAACTTAGTTAAGTTCTGTAATCTGCATTAATCTCTACATATTTATATCCAAGATCACATCCGTAAGCTTGGAAACTTCCTTGTGCTATTCCTAAATCACAAGAGATTGTAAAACTCTCTTTTTTCATAACTTTAGCAGCTTTGGCTTCCATAGCTTCATCAAAATGGAGTGTACCTTTTTCATAAACACATACATCATCAAAAGAGATACTTAATGTTGCTTCATCAGCCTCAACCCCACTTGCTCCTACTGTAGAAGCTATACGCCCCCAGTTTGGATCTTCACCATAAAGAGCAGTTTTTACAAGAAGTGAATTACTTAATGCTTTGGCAACTATTTCAGCTTCATTATCATCTTTTGCCCCTGTGATTTTGTATGTTACAAGTTTAGTCGCACCTTCACCATCACGAACCATTTCACGAGCTAAAAAGGTCATAATCTCATAAAGTGCTTCATTCAATGCTTCTTTATTATAAACACCCGATTTTTTGTTACTTAAAAACATAACAGTATCATTTGTTGAGGTGTCACCATCGACACTTGCAGCATTAAAAGTAAGATGAGTATTGTGTGAAAGAAGTTTTTGCATCTCCTCTTTTGATACATCTGCATCTGTTGTTATGAAGCATAACATTGTTGCCATAGCAGGGTTAATCATTCCTGCACCTTTTGCCATAGCACCTATATGAAAACTCTTTCCATCTTCAAGTGTTACTTTGTAAGCAATCTCTTTGGAAAAACTATCTGTTGTCATAATTGCTTGTGCGGCTACATGTGGGTTCTTATGTTCTAGCTTGAATTGTTTTGCACCTTCAATAAGTGTTTGTTTTGGAAGGCGAACACCAATAACACCAGTTGAACTCATCACTGGGTTGTGTACCTCTTTGGAAAGTGTTGCAAGAATCTCATCAATATCTTCTATACCAGCTTTTCCCGTCATTGCATTAGCATTCTTTGAATTGATAAGAACAAAGTTTGTTTGAAAATTGCCTTTAGCTCTAAAATGGCGAATAGGTGCTGCTGTCATTTTGTTTGTTGTAAAAACAGAGGCGATATCACAGAGCGTATCACTATAAATAAATGCCATATCTTTTGCGCCATTTGGTTTTAAACCAGCACTGATACCATCAGCAAAAAATCCTTCAGCTGCACAGACTCCTGTTGCTACTTTTTCTAATTTATACAAACTTTAACTCCTTAGGTTTAACTCTTTTTCTCATAAGTTCACGTGTTGTTTTGATACCATCTTGCGTACCAATAACTAAAAGTTTTGATTCACTCATTATGAGTGTATCACCTTTTGGCATAGTGATAAACTTACCATCTTTATGGGTGATACCAACAACAGAGGTATTTGTCATTTCACGTATGTGGGTCTCTTTGAGTTTTTTCAGTACTGCCCAACTATAACGTGGGACTTCAATCTCTTGCATATCAAGAGGATTATCTGTTTTATATAAAAATTCCTCTAAAAGATTTTCCATATCTGGGCGCGCAGCCATAGCACTTACTCTTTGTGCTGTAAGTTTTGTTGGGCTTACAACTGTATCAGCTCCTAGCTTTTTTAATTTTTCAACATCACTCATATTTTCAGCTGAAGAGATAACATAGTAGGGACGAGGAAGAAGATGCTCTTTTTCAAAAAGTCTAACAGAAGCGATAAGTGCAATATTGTCTGCAAGAGAATCAGAGAGTGTTATAAGACCTTTTGCTGAAGAGAGGTGTGCTTTTAGCATTGCAAGCTCAGCATGAGGTTCTGCTTGAAGATAATGGGGATATTTATGTTCTTGAGCCCATTGGTGAATCTCATCTCTTGGATCGATAACGATAAATGGAATGTGATTTTTACGTAATTGTTTTGTGACCTCGATTGAATAATCATTGTGATAACAAACAATAAAATGTTTTTTGAGTCTTGCTATTTTGTATAGCATACGTCTCTCCTTAAGAATAGCAACAATAGTCCCTTTGTTGATTTCAGCAACTAAAATACCTAATGCACTTGAAAATACTGCAAAACCGGCAATAATAAGATTGATAGTAAAAATACGCCCATTAACAGACATAGGTACCATCTCTCCAAAACCAACAGTTGTAAATGTGATAGCTGTTTGATAGATAGCATCCATAACTGTAAAGTTATCAATAGCGACATAACCAACAGTACCAACAAGCATTACTAAGACAGTAAGAATAAGGGGTAATCGAAAAGCTTTTAAATGGGGATAGACTTCAGGAAGAAGTTTAGGGTCGGGTTTGGGAGCAATCTCCCAATTGAGGAATCTGCGAATCCTTGCTAAAAGATTCAAAACATATTCCTACAGGCTTACGAATTTTTCTTAAGTGTGCGTAATTCTCTTGCAGAAATCTTAATTTTTTTCGTAGTACCATCTTCTAATGTGATACGCACTGTTCTTAGGTTTAATAAAAAACGACGCTTTGTTCTGTTTTTCGCATGAGAAACGTTGTTCCCACTCATAGGGCCTTTGCCACTAATAGCACATCTTCTTGCCATTTTCGGTTCCTTGTTTAGGTTTTTAAAGTTGCGAATTGTATCAAAATAAAGCAAAACTTCAACTTAAATGGATTTTTTTTCTAGGAAGCGATAAGTAATTTATATGTATTTTATCTTAGTATAGTTAAAATATGGCTCATTTCAAAATAAAGTAGATCTCGTGATAACACAAGAAAAGATTGAGTACTATATAGAAAAAATACCACCTTTACCAAAAACATTAAGGGCAACCTTACAACTTTTAAATGAGGGTGAATTAACTAAAGCAGCCAAAGTTGCTAAGCTAGATGCCGCACTTAGCAGCTATTTAAAAGAGTTAGTAAATAAACCAATTTATGGGTTTAAAAACGAGGTAGAAGATGTTTCTCAGATTTTTGGAATTTTAGGTGTTTCAAAATCGCAGCAAGTTGTCTATAGTTATATGATATCTTTACTTTCACCTGATTCATGGAGTTTTTTTCAACTCAATAGAAACAGTTTTTATGCTTTACAAGCTGAATTATCTGTTGGATGGCAAAAAATTCTAAGTCATTTATCCATTGAAGACAAAGAAATAGTCAGTGCAATTACACTTTTACCTGCGAGTATTATTGTAAGTGAAGCTCTTTTTTGTGAAAAAAAAGAAGATGTTACTTTATTAAGAAGTGTGAGTGAAATAGATTTAAATACCATATTATTTCGTTTATGTGAGAAAGATTTATTTGATATTTGTGAATCTATCGCTAAAAAATGGGATATGAATGAAACTATTATTGCTTTAGTGCAAGCATCTTCAGGTATTAAGCCCTCAACTGACAAACAAACTGATAGTTTAGGAAAGTGGATGCATCTTTTACTTTTTTATACACTTTCAAAACCTCTTTATATAGAAGCGGGTTTAAATGATTTTATAGAGTTTAATATATCTTATGTGGAAGATATTTATGAAGAGTTTGCATCTGTTATGGAGGTATCATGAGAGCCGTAATTAAAGATGGTGTAGGTGTTTTTCATCCACAAGGTTTTCTTGATGGAAACTCAAGTTTATCAATGTTAAGTATAGAAGATATTGAAGCAACAGTGAAAAGCAATGCAGATATGATTTTAGTTTCTTTAAAAAAGGTTATATTTTTTAATAGAAATGGTTTAGATGCTTTTGTGAAAATGTTTCAAAAAGTACGTGCTCAGAAACATATTGTTGTGGGGTTTTGTGATTACAATGCAAAAAAATATGAAGCGATTAATCAGTTTTATAAAAATGATGCAAGTTTTTCTCTTTTCATTACTCAAGAGGTTGCAACTTTATTTGCTCCTAGTTTTAAAAATCAACAAAAGAATGTACTTCTGTATAGTGAAGACAAGTCTCAAAGAACTGCTATTGCTATAGAATTACACGATAATGGGCATAACCCGATAATTGCACAATCCTATAAAGAGTTTGAACAAAAATTAAAAAATGAAGCTGCTTACGATGTTGTCATTAAAGATACTTTTCTTGGTCAGATGGGGCAGAAAGTGGCAACTAGGGTTACTGGAAATGCTATTATTTATACTGTGAGTTCTTTTTTAGATGCAGATATAGGGAATACTTTTAATATTAATTACCATAACAACTCTTTAAATGTAGGATTTCGACTTTTTATTTTTGATGCTTATAAAGTGGTGAGTATGAATATACATGCACTTAATTTCTTTTCAAAACTTGCAAGTTCTAGTGCTGAGTATAATGCAACTATCTGTTTTGTAGGGATGAGCTTTGACAAGACACCCATAAGTTTTAAAGAGACACTTGAAGATTCTGGAATTATGTTTTTTGAACAAATGGATGATATTTTACAAGATAAAGAGCTTTTAGAAGAGTTGGGTGCAAGTAGTGCTGCATCAATTAAAAATAAAAGAACTCTCAATAAAGTAATGGTAACAGAACTCCCTAATTTTATTGATGCAACAGTTAGTACAATAGAGATGATGACAAATGCTAAGGCAAAAAAAGAGAGTGCTAAAGTTGATGCTATTAATATTGATAATAAAAATGGAAAAATAGCAAGTTCTATAGGCTTTTATGGAGATATGGATGGAATGGTTATTTTAGTTTTTCCTCAAGAGATTGCAAAACAAGCGTGTGCTCTTTTAATAGGGGAGGAAACAGAGGATAGGGAACTTATTTTAGATACATTGGCCGAACTTGTTAATATTGTTGGTGGAAAAGTAAAAACCTTACTAGGGGACCATCATGTTTCAGTTGATATAACCTTACCAAGAACGTATGACAATATAGATAGTCTTATGGAAATTGCACAAGGGAAAAAAGGTGTACAAGTAGATTTGACTTTTAATAATGATAAGTTTCTCTTTTTCTTAACAAGATAAAAGTTACAAGGCTATATAATTACAAAAATTAAATTTTGGATAATAAAATGATACAAGTAGCCCCAAGTGTACTCTCTGCAGATTTTGGTAATTTAGCAAGAGATGTAAAAGAGATTTGTGAAAGTGGATGTGACTTAGTACATGTAGATGTGATGGATGGTCATTTTGTACCTAACTTAACGATAGGACCTGTTGTAGTTGAAGCGATAGCTAAAGCAGCTACAAAACCTTTAGATATACATCTTATGGTTGAAAACAATACTTTTTTTGTTGACCTATTTGCTCCTTTAAAACCTGAGTATATCTCTTTTCATATTGAAGAGGAAAAGCATCCTCATAGACTTATTCAAAAGATTCGTTCATACGGTATTAAGCCTGCCATTGTTTTAAATCCAAATTCTCGTCCTGAAGAGTTGGAGTACCTTTTAGAGTTTTTAGATATGGTACTTCTTATGAGTGTTAACCCTGGTTTTGGTGGGCAAAGTTTTATTGATACAGTTGTTCCAAAAGCAGCTAAGCTTAATGAGATGAGAAAACGATTAAATCCTGATTGTCTTATAGAAGTTGATGGTGGTGTAAGTGATAAAAATATTCAAACACTTAAAGATGTTGGTGTTGATGTTGTTGTTGCTGGAAGTTATGTATTTAAGCATGAGAGTAAAGCTCAAGCTATTAAGAGTTTACAAATTTAATGCGTACAAAGATATGTGGCATCACCTCTTATGAAGATGCAATGGTAGCTATTGAAGCAGGAGCAGATGCTCTTGGCTTTGTTTTTTATGAAAAATCACCTCGTTATATTACGATAGAAAAAGCACAAGAGATTATACGAAAACTTCCTCCCTTTGTGGAAAAAGTTGCTCTTTTTGTTAATGTTACACCTGAAATTGTTAACCTTACATGTAAGCAAACACAAGCAACCCTTGCACAACTTCATTTTGAGATAAATGATGAGTTTGTAGAAGCTCTAGAGATACCTTTTGTTCGTGTTATTCGTGCAAAAAGTCGTGAAGATATTCAAAACTATGCAGATGAGTATAGACTTGTAGATGCTTATTGTGAAGCGTATGGTGGTGCAGGAAAAAGAATTAATATTGAATGGTTTGATAATATTGATTGTTCAAAGATTATTTTAGCAGGAGGACTGACTCCAAGTAATGTTGCTTCATTAAAAGAGTATGGTTTTTATGGTGTTGATGTGAGTAGTGGAGTTGAATTAAGTCATGGGAAAAAAGATGCTAAAAAAGTACGAGAGTTTATAAAAAATGCTTGCTCATAACATTACACTTGATGCAAAAAGTATCTCAAGACTCTCTTCGAGAGGACTTTCTCTCGATACTCTTAAAGCACAACTTGAAGATGAGTTAGAACTTTCATTAGAATTATGGCGTTCTCAGGGGCTTGATATAATTAAGCATCAGGGATATTATTATTTTGATACAAAGTTTATGCCTATTGAAGAAGCAGAGTTTTGTATAGTAGATATAGAAACTAATGGTTCTAAAATAGAAAAACATCAAATTATTGAACTTGCAGCTGTGAAAGTAAAAAATGGAAAGATTATAGATAGGTTTGAGTCTCTTGTTAGTGTTGATGAAATAAATCCTCATATAACAGAGATAACGGGGATTAGCGTTGAAGATACAAAAGGTGCTCCAAGTTTAAAAGAGGTGCTTTATGCTTTTCGACCTTTTTTAGCCAATGCTGTTTTTGTTGCACATGATGTGAAGTTTGACTATATGTTTATCTCTCAAAGTATGGAAAAAATAGGTTTAGAACCTCTTTTAAACAGAAGCTTATGCTCTTTAGCTTTAGCTGAAAGAACATTGATTTCATATAGATATGCACTCTCTTATTTAAATGATATATTTGACTTAAATCCTAATGCTACACACCACAGAGCTATGAGTGATGTTCTTACTACATATGGACTTTTTTTATTATCTCTTGAGAATATACCAGAAAATATAAAAACAGTAGAAGATTTGATAAAATTTTCGAAGGAAGCTCCGAGAAATAAAAGACCAAAATTTGATCCTTTACTTTCTCAAAATGGGGAAGAGAAGTAGGAAAATTATTTTTCCTCTTTAGTCTCTTTTTCTTGAGTATCTTCTTTTGAAGACTCTTTCTCTTTTTTTGAAGATTTTAAGATATTAAGAGAATCAAGAAGAGAAGAACTTTCTTCTTCTGTTGTTTCTTCTAAACTTGTATCTTTAAACTCACCAGGAGCGATAAGTTTTTCATAACGCTTAGCCATTCTCTCTTCATGAGACATAGCTTTTAATTTAGAAAGTTCCTCTAAAAAGTACTCTTTAATAGCTTGTGCAGCAGCTTCTTTTTCACGATGTGCACCAATAAGAGGTTCATTAATAATATCATCTATAAGACCGAGTTCTTTTAAATCGTAACTTGTGATTTTAAGAGCCTCTGTTGCTGTTTCAACTTTTTTTGGATCATTCCATAAAATAGCTGCACAACCTTCAGGAGAGATAACACTAAAAATAGAATAACGCATCATTGCAAATCTATCTGCAACACCAATTGCTAATGCACCACCAGAACCACCTTCTCCAATAACAATAGAGATAGTAGGAATATTAAGTTCTGCAAATTCTAAAAGGTTTCTAGCAATAGCTTCAGATTGGTTACGCTCTTCTGCTCCAATACCAGGGTATGCACCTGGAGTATCTACTAACATAACTACGGGTAAGTTGAATTTCTCAGCAAGTTTAGCAGCACGAAGAGCTTTTCTATAGCCTTCTGGATGAGGCATACCAAAGTTTCTTTTGAGTTTGTTTTTTGTACCACGACCTTTTTGTTCACCGATAACAACAACTTTTTCATCACCAATGTAACCCATGTAACAAAGAATTGCCGCATCATCACGGAAGTGTCTGTCTCCATGGATTTCATATTTGTCATGCATAATCATATTGATATAATCAAGAGCATAAGGTCTGTCAAGGTGGCGTGCTAATTGTAGTTTTTGAAAGTCAGAAAGGTTTTTATAAACCTTTTCAACTTCTTTATCAAGTTTGTTTTTAAAAGCTTCAGCAACTTCATAATCATGACGAACTTGCGCAGAGATGATATCTTCTTGAATCGATTTTATTTTTTTTTCAAATTCTAAATAAGTAGCCACTTTATATCCTCAGGTTAGATTTTTTTAAAAATGAGGACACCATTTGTGCCACCAAAACCAAATGAGTTAGACATTACTACGTTTAACTCAGCTTTTCTTACTCCCTCTGTAACATAATCAAGGTCACAGTTTTCATCAGGAGTTTCATAGTTAATTGTTGGTGGGATAACACCATCACGCATAGCCATAAGACATGTAACAGCTTCTATACCACCTGCAGCACCAAGACAGTGACCGATTTGACCTTTGATAGAACTCATAGGAGGACAATTCTCTTTTCCACCAAGTAATTCTTTTAGTGCAAGTGTTTCATTTTTATCATTGATAGGAGTTGAAGTACCATGTGCATTTACATAGTCGATTTTTGGTTCACCAGCCATTTTATAAGCAGCTTTCATAGCTCTAGCTGGACCATCAAGTGAAGGTGTTGTAATATGATTTGCATCACCACTTTCACCAAAACCAATAATCTCTCCATAGATTTTTGCACCACGTGCTACAGCACTTTCATACTCTTCAAGAACAAGAGCAGCAGCACCTTCACCCATAACAAAACCATCACGACCAGCATCAAATGGACGAGAAGATTTTTTAGGGTCATCATTACGAGTAGAGAGTGCTTTCATAGCAGCAAAACCACCGATACCAACACCTGTAATAGCTGATTCAGCAGTTACCACTAGCATTCTTTCAGCACCATTACAAATAATAGTTTTTGCAGCTTCACTTACTGCATGAGTACCAGCTGCACATGCTGTTACAGAAGAAAGATTTGGACCTTTTGTACCATGTTCAATAGAAACAAATCCACCAAGCATATTTACAAGTGCACCAGGTATAAAAAACGGAGAGATTCTTCTAGGTCCACGGTTTTCTAAAATAACAGAGTTTTTCTCGATAGAAGGTAAACCACCTATACCACTACCAGCAGAGATACCAAATCTTTCCATATCAATATCATCACCAAATGCAGCATCTGCCATAGCTTCTTGAGCAGCTTTAAGACCAAGATGTATAAATCTATCAGCTTTTTTAACCTCTTTTGGAGACATAACAGTCGCAGGGTCAAAGTCTTTTACTTCAGCAGCAATTTTAACACTGTAAGCTTCAGGATCAAATATAGTGATAGTATCAATTCCACATTCACCTTCACATATAGCTTTAAACGCACTCTCTTTATCGTGTCCTACTGAATTTATCATTCCTAGACCAGTTACTACAACTCTTCTCATTTATACTCTCCATTAAAATTATATTTTAAATACTTTTAAAAACTAACATCTATTAGTTATTAAAAATATTTGTTACCGAAGAGGAAAACCTCTTGGTAATCAAAAAAAACTATTTGTTTTCTATATAGTCAACAACATCTTTAACTGTTTGAATCTTTTCAGCTTCATCATCAGGAATTTCGATGTCAAATTTCTCTTCAAGAGCCATTACTAATTCAACTACATCAAGACTATCTGCACCTAAATCTTCAACGAATTTTGAATCTTCTTTTACTTCATCAGCGCTTACGCTTAATTGCTCAACTACTACCTCTTTAATATCATCTAAAAGTGCCATTATAGCTCCTATCTTTAAGTTTAAAATCCTGTAATTATAACATATATATCTTAGAAGATATTTATGCCATATTCATTCCACCATTAACTTTGAGTGTTTCACCCGTAATGTAACTTGCATGGTCTGAAAGTAAGAAAGCTGTTGCTTCAGCTACCTCTTTTGCTTGACCCATTCTGTTCATTGGAATTTTTGCATTGATACCAGCTTTAACATCATCACTTAAAACTTCTGTCATCTCTGTAGAGATAAAACCTGGTGTTAAAGCGTTATATC
>Ga0256828_1000568_pt1 | contig 24219 bp, 36 predicted proteins | sample CV88metaG_FD_185993 | JGI IMG/M metagenome (GOLD analysis project Ga0256828, IMG submission 185993) | Hydrothermal vent microbial communities from East Pacific Rise, Pacific Ocean - CV88 | ecosystem: Environmental > Aquatic > Marine > Hydrothermal vents | place: Pacific Ocean: East Pacific Rise...
CAATACTAACAGTTAGTTATTCACATATTACAGTTATTTTTATGTGAATAGTATATAATAACGGTTAGTATTTATTCACATTAATATAGCCTGAATGTGAATAAATACTATAATAATATATATAAAAATATAGTATTATAGTAATTAGTTTTATACTTGTTTTTGGCTTTTTATGATTTTTATATTTTTATATTTGTGTATATACTAATTAAATATGTGCCAATACTGCAACGATACTTTATTTTAATAGGCTAAATGTATCTTGTTGAAGATTGGCACTTGTGAGGTTTATTTATTTATGTAGTCTTGTAGTATATCTTCTGCATTAGCTAATAGTTTAATTTTAATTGTTCCAGCTTCTGTAAGAATCGAAGATACATTTATAACAAGTGGTTGAGTTCCTGAAACTGCATCATTACTCTTGGCTTTATTTATGGCAGCTTCTAGGTCACTATACCCTCCAAATATGCCCTGTGCCTTTAAATCTTTAGCTGTATAGCCTAAATGTATAAGCTCTGCATTTAAAAGATCCTTGAGATAGTTTATAGCCCATCTTGGAACGGCTGCTGGTGCATCTTTTTCTTTTTTTATGAGATCCTCTTTTTTTACTTTCATGTAATCAGCAAAAGAATCTAAACTCATTCCTGCAAATTTTAACAATATAAGCAAAAGCTCTTCTTCTGTGTCTGTAACAACAGTAAAGCTGTGCATAGTAACTTTATATGCCATAGATGTATTTCTCCTTTTATAAGCGATATTATGGCTATATTATGATCTATTCTGAGTGAGTCAATCAATAAGCATGATGGCAAAAAAAGCAAAACAGAGTAGAGATTTACCGTGCAGAGCGAAAACCTCCTTTTCTAATAGATTTTTCTCCCTGAAACACTAAAAAAAGCTAGAAACACTAAAAAATATACTAGAAACACATTAGAAACACATTAGAAACACATTAGAAACACTAAGATAAAATATAACAAAGCCCATAAAATAGGGCTATAAACGGATTATTTTATTAAAATCAAAAATAAAATTATAAAATGAAAAAAAAAATTTTTCAAAACGAAATACAAAAAAATATAAAAATGTGTTTTTGTCCGTAAAATAGGGGTTTTTAAGTGTTTCTGATAGTGTTTCAGTAGTGTTTCTGATGTGTTTCAGTAGTGTTTCTATGAATGTGTGTAGTGTTTCTAACTTTAAAAAAAGTTAGAAAACATCTTGTTCTAGTTCTATTGCTATTTTTGTTGAAGTAAAAGTGAAATTCTTTTTGTTGTAGTGGAATATGTTTGGTATGTCGTGAGGATCTATTGCTCTGAATCTCTCTCCGTGCTCTTGTTGTATTGTTTTGCTCGTTCCATCTATATATCTTCTTTCTTCCCATCTTAATTTTACTATGAAAGATTTAGATAGTACAAGGTTCCAAAAATCACCAAACTTTCTATCACTCTTTAGTATGTGTTCTATGTTTGTTACTTTAGAGAACCACTTCAAACTTGTATTTGATATTAATCCAGCTTTGAACTCATCCATGAATATATTTTTCATCTCTGCATTGTTGTGAGCAAATGGAATTACTTTTTTAGATTTAATAGTTTCAAATTCACCATTTGTAGATGCTTCTATTTCTTGCTTAATTAAAGTTTCTGATTTTGTATCTGCAATAGCCTCATCAAGCATCTCTGATATTGTGTCAATGTCTTGGCTTCTAAATGCAGTCTTTAAAACAGATTGTGTTGTGCTGGTAGCATCTTGAATTGCTTTTTTAGTTTTATTTGCAATTGTACTCATTGCTAGTTGTTTAGAATATTGACACATTTTGAGATGCACCAGGAACTCATCTCTTTCTTTTTCTAAAAGAGAAATAAACTCTCCAATTTCATAGCCCATCTCTTGAGCTACTGTTTTTAGTGTTTTTGATTTTGTTTCAATAACTGATAATCGCTCATCACTTTGATCCATTGGAATCGGTAGATCCTCGTTTGATAAAAAGATACAGTTTGCACTGAATCTAATCATATATGGATTAGTGTGCATAGTTCTGATAGATATATTTTCCTCTGATACTATGAGCTTAATTTTATTTGCGATGTCTTTATCTTTGTGGAAATCGCCTTTTACTTCATCAAAAGTGATAAATAGCTTATCTTCTAAATAACTGTTGAAATTATCACTTAAATTTGCATTAGTAGCTACAAAACAGTTACTTTCGTGCATTGCATACTCAATAATTTTAGATGCAAATACACCTTTACCTGTTCTTTGAATACCTTTGAGGATAATAGCTGTCTTAGTCTTTTTTGCTGTGTTGAGAATTGTAGAGAGCCAATTAAGTAAAAACACCCTTTCATCTTCATACGGTGCTATGTTTTCAAGTAGTGCATTTATGATTGGGTATCTTTTTGGGAGTGTGATTGTTGTAAATTTATCTACTTTTAAAACATTATTCACTTTTACATCTAAAAAACCATTTGGTGTATAAGTGTTAAAGAACTCTCCATAGAAAGCTGGTTTCAGAGGTGCAAACTCTTTTCTATAAACCTTGAACTCTCTAAGTATTGCAGTTCTCTTTTTAGTAGCTACATGAATACCAGCTAAAGTTTTACTCTCAAGATCTATATATTTATTTACCGTTGTATCTTTTAATCTATCTGTGATAATACGGTCGTGTTTTTTTCCATCTGTGTCTATATCAACATAGCGAGATATACGAACATACATATTTGTCATGGAGTCAAAAAATATTGTTGCTTGTCCTAAACGGTCAAGTTCTGCATTTTTACGAGCATATCTTACATAAGCATCTTCTAATTTGTCTAGCTTATCTTTGAGTGTCATTTCTGCTTTGTTAGCTTCGTACTCTTCTTCTATGGCTCTTTTTTCATCATAGAATCTTTGAAGTAGAGCTTTTGATTGTTCATCGTTGTGATACTTGTTTTCTTCTCTAATAGCATTTACTTGTACTATATAGTTTTGTACTTGGTTGTAGAAGTCATCTTCTGGTGTAAGTTGTTGTTTAGCAGCTTCTTTTATACTTTTGATTTTATTGTTAATATCTACCATTTACTTATCCTCACTTTGTAGATAATCAACAAAATCTAAGCCACTATCAAATTTCAAGAAGTTATCAACATTTAATCCTACTTGTAGTTTAAAGTTTTCAAATGCTTTTGCACCAGCTGCATCACCATCAAACATACAAATGATATTAAAACCTTTAGAGTGATAGTTTCTTATGTATTGAATAAGTGCATCATCTATTTTATTTGATGAGCTCTCAAGAGTAATAAAAGGGACTGAATACAATAGTGCGTTGAGTCCATTTTTTATACCTTCTCCAACAATGAGATACTTTTCTCTTTCTATGATTGGCTGCACTTCTTTTCTAAAAGGATATAAGAAGTTTTCACCTCTGTTATGAGAGTTTTTATAAATATATTTTGGATTGCTCCAATTTTTATATTTTTCAGGTTTGATTGGTCTATAAGCTATGAGATCTACAATTTTTCCTGTGTCATCGTAAAGTATTATGCTAGGACAATTAAAATGTTTATTCCAACCAACAAGTTTTAAAAATATATAATCTATTTTTTCTTTGTACTCAGGAGTAAACATTTTTGTTTCAAAAAGTTTTTGCATTTCTACAGGAACACTAAAGTGTAGTGTGTTTTCGTTTTTGTCCTGGTACTCTATTGGTCTATGTGCACCAACAAGTTTTAGTTCTTCTTGTCCCCATAACTCGAGTTTAGCAAAATCAACTTTCTTTTTCTTTTTTGCTTCTTCTTTTCTCTTTATCTGTAATGATGGATCAATTTTATATGTATCGAGCGAACTTAACTCTTTAAGCCTTTCTATTCCAGCTTTTAAGTCGAGCTTCTCCATATACATAACTAGATCTAAGACTGATCCACCTGTAATGTTTCCGTTGAAGTCACTAAATATTTGTTTAGCTGGATTAATTGTTATACTCTTATCATTCTTATAGATAAAGTTTGCTCCAGCTTTTTTTAAATCTCCGTACATTTCTGCAACTTGTACTATGTCAAGTGATTGTTTGATTTGTTCTAGTGTGGGTTCGTTTGTAGTATTGTTCATGTTATTGTCCTAATTTAACTAATTTATTTACAAATAAGTGACTATTAGATACAATAACGGCAACCAAACCGGTGTTATTGCACCAAATAATCAAGGGTGAGTGTTTACCAGACACTTACCCTTTTTTTTTGCTTATTTTTTAGCGTTCATATTTTTGATAAAAATCTCCATAAACTTTTCTATAACACCAGAACGGTTCATTCCGTTGTTCTCTACAAGTGTATTGAACTCTTGAAGTATGTCTGCTCGTACCGTGTGAGTTACTTTCTGCTTGTTGTGAAGTTTAGGAAAAAGTGTATCACTTGGTATGTTATAGATTTCATCCATAAAAATATCCTCTATCAATTTTTTTAAAATTATATTACTAAGTTTCTTAATAGTATGTTAAAAAGTAATATAGCTTTAAATGGTTGCCGTTATTGTAAAGATAATTTAGTTAAAAAATCCTCCTTTTTAAAGTTGTAAAACTCATATTTCACTCTCTTTGATTTCCCCTCTAATAGCAAGAGGGTTCTCGAGGTTTCTAAAATATTCTTCTTGAACATCTATTGCTCTTTCTATGAAACTCCATGCTTTAGTGTCAAACTCTTGTTTTTGCATATAGAGATTAGTTGCATATTCTTTTAACTCACTTTGAGTACAGGTTTCAAGTTTTTTAAATATATTTTCTAATATCTCTTTAGTATTCATTTTCACTCTTTTTTATGATTTGTTCTATTGTTGCTTGAGAAAGATTGTATTTATTTGATAGTTCTTTGTATGTTAGGTTTTTATGTTCTCTATCAAATCTTATGAGAGCATCTCTTTTGTATTTTAAAAAGTCTTTAAAAAAGTATAGTTTTTTGCTTGAGCTATATCTTTGTGAAAACTTTTCTAATGATATTGAGTTGTCCTGTACATCTTGCACCATCAATCCTATTGTTACAATATTTTGATGTGTTAGTTTTTTAGTCGGACCTCTTGAAGACAAACGATCATTTGATAAGAAATATTCATCCCTAAAAGCTTCAAAGTCTTTTTTGAGAATTTTATAATTTCCATCTACTAAAGATGCTTTTAGGTGTCCTGCTCTTATGTAGTAGTTTACATTTGTTCTTTTAATTCCTAGCATTTCGGCAATATATGAAGTGCTATAATGAGTCATTTTTCACCTTGTTTCTCTTTGTATTTTCTAATGTCAACCCATGCACGAGCAGGTATTCCAAAAGAATCTTCTATTAATATTGCTTTATCAAGAGATGGATAGTTCGAAAAATTTTTATATTTCTCTGCCATATTTCTAGAAACACCAACTGCTTCAGCAAGTTTTATAGTTCGTATATTTTTAATTTCTTTTAAAAACTTTTCTATATCTTTTTCCATGTCAGGAATGTTAACCATATTATACTTAATACTTAATTATATTATGTATATCTATAAAAGTTTAATTTCTTTATGCAAATAGCAAGTATAATTATTCATACATAATTAAATTATGTATTATAAAGGGAAGATATGTTTAGTGAAAATTTAAAAAAATATAGAAAACAAAGTGGATATACTCAAGAACAGTTGGCAACTGCAGTCAATAATTTGTTAGATAGTGAATATACTAAAAGTAATATACAATCATGGGAAAGAGGTGTTAATCCTAAAATAGAAGTTATTAGTGCTATTGCTGAAATATTAAATATACCAGAACAGTTTTTATTTGATGATAGCTCTGATGCAGTTGATAAAATAGTTAGTAGAGAAGTTCCTAATTTAAAAAATATTGTTGACCATGTTAAAGAAATACCTCTTTTAAAAGGGTATGTAGGAGCAGGAAGTAGTGGAGTTATTGATGAAGTTGAAATAGAGAAGTATTTATATATAGATACTTGTTTAGTTAAAAAAGCTTATCAAAACAAAGAAATAAAAGCTTTAACAATAGTAGGTGATAGTATGATCCCCTATGTAGATAACAATGATATTGTTTTGTATCATCCAATTAAAAAAGGTCAATACAACCTAATAGATGGAAAATATATAATAGAAACAATTAATGGGATTATGCTTAAGAACTTAAAATTCTGTTGTAACGGAGATATTGTCATCTCATCATGCAATAAAGCATATAGAGATGAAATAATACGAGCAACAGAATCTCAAGAATATTTAGACATTATAGGTATAGCTGTTGGACGGCTTTTAAAAGATTAATTATAAAATTTCTAGTTTGAGTAAACTCCAATTATTTGTATCCATTTTATCTCCACCATTAAATTGTATATCACAATGAGATTGAACATTTTTTTTGTTGTTTGTGTTATCTATAAATGATATTGGATATTTTATTATATATCTGTTATTTTCTTTTTTGAAAATTTTTCTATCCATAGAGTGAAAATTAATATCTCTATATAGGGATAGTTTTTTCTCTATGAGCATTTTACATATAGTAACTGCTTCTAATTCAACATTATTATTTTGTTCACTTTCACTATTATCATCAAGAATAACTGCTGCTATTATTAGTCCTATAAACCCACCTATAAAAATTGAAAAAAACCATTTTAAAAACTTCTTCATTTGCATACTTTCCTTTTGTTTTTTTGCAAGTATAGCAAAAACTCATATTGATTAACCAACCTCCAAAATGTGATTATTTTAATAATGAAAAAGAGATAAGGATAAAAATGCCAACAAAAGTGATAACTTCAACGGCAGAAGCATACTTTCAGTACGGTGTTTTAGGGATAACTGTAGTTGCTTTAATGCTTATTAGTTCAGTGCTTCTCATGGCTATTTTAAAAGATAGAAAAGTGCATAAACAGTTTGCAGATGCAATCGAAAAAAGCACGGTTAATCAAAAAGAGTTTCTTATTCTCTATGAGGAAACACAAAAGAGAAATGAAGAGATACTAACTGTTTTAAAAGACACACTAAGCATTGAGAGAGAAAACACTAAAAAGTGTTATGTAGATGTTTCTAATAAACTTGACAAATTGCATTACATTATCGGTAGGAACTTGTAATGAATATCCAATACGGTGTAATCATACAGTATAGATACACTTCTGATAAAGCAGGTAAAAAGCTTGAAGTTAAGTGTAATGTTGGGGAACGACCTACTGATTGGCTACCTGTAAAAACTCAAGCCTCCTCTTTTCTAAGAGTACATACTCCTGTACGAATTGGTGATCAAGTTATTGTTTTTAATCCATTCGGTGAAAATGAGAACGGTTTTGTGGATAGAAATTTGAGCTACAAGGATATTCCACTTCCTGATGAAGCAAATGAAAATACTTATGTTGGAGTTTTTGAAGATGGTACTACTTTTTTACATGATGTACAGGCTAAAGAGATTAGCCTTAACACTCCGTGCTCAATAAACATTATAACAAATAAGCCTGTAAAGGTTGTGAGTGATAAAAATATCGACATAGAGTGCAGCGATGCAAATATTAAAGCTAAAAATGTTGTAGTTGATAGTTCTAGCATAGATTTAGGCAATGGTGGAGCTGGTGTTATAACTGCAGAAAGCATTTGCCCTTTTACAGGTTCTCCACATTTAGATGAAAGTAAAAACACAAGGTCTGCAAAATGATTAGTGAATCTTCACTTAAAGCAAAGATTGAATCTAATATGAAAAATTGTGGTTTTGTTATGACAAAACAAAACAAATGTTTAGCAGCTTCTATTGCAAAAGCTGTAGTTGATGAGATAACACAAAATGCTCAAGTTGTTGTAGCAGGTGGTTCATCAAGTGGTACATACAAGGTTTCATGATGGGTTTTTATGCTGTAAGTATTGAAGATAGTTTTAAAGATGCTCTTATGACACCAAAAGGGAGTGTTATTGGTAAACCTGAATATGGAACTAACCTATTTGAGTTAAAACATAAGCCATTTAATAGTGAGTGGTTGATTGATTTTCGTAGATGTTTAAAAGATGCCTGTAAGCATGATGAGAGATTAAAATTTAAAGGTGCTGATATAAGTTCTTTAGATGAGCAGAATAGTTTAGTTTCTTATGTTGTTTACATAAAAAACAATGTGATAAGAGGAGTTGTGAATGTATGAAAAAATAGAAAAAGAACTCCTTTCTCTACAAGAACCTTTAGTTTTTAGTTTAAAAAGTTTTGATGAGTTGTTGAATGAGAATATTGCATTAGCAAAAGATGTACTAGGTGAAGATTGGATTCCTCTTGAGAGTGATCCATATATGAAAAAACTTAGAGTGCTTACTTTAAGACAATTACACAATCAGGCAGATAAAAAAGAAACTGTTAAACAACTACTTTTAACAACTGCAACAGGTGCAAATTTAGACAATCTTGGAGCAAGTGAAAATGTTTTTCGAGATGCAGGTGAGTACCCTTATACAAACTTTGAGTTTAAATTATTAGTAGAGAGTAAAAGTGAAATAGTTATACCAGCTGGACTTATTTTAAGTGATGAAACAAAAGAACACCATGCGAAAGTGGTAGAGAGTGTTTCTATTGCTCCTGGTATGTTGAGCTGTATTGTAAAAGTTGAATTGCAAGAATTTGTTGAAGAGAGCGAAGTAAAAACAGAAAAAATAGTTACTGATCTTCCTTTTGCACTTGAAATAAAACAGCTAGATGCTTTTAAACATGGTGCAAGTGCAGAGAGTGATGATAGATACCGTTTAAGAATTATTGCTTCTAAAGATAGATATGCAACGGCAGGTAGTAAAGAAGCTTATATTTATCATGCTGTAAGTGCAGATAGTCGAATCGATGACATAGTAGTTCTTGATGAGAAAGTTCTTGAAGTCAATATTTACATCGCTTCTTTTAGTGGTGTAGATAGTTCTATGATTAAACGAGTTGAAGAGGCTTGTAATAAGAGATATGTTCGCCCTCTTGGTGATAGAGTTATTGTAAAAGCAGCAGAGATACTAGAACTTAAACTATCTGCAACGATAGAGGTTTTTGATTTGTTGAAACAGTATGAGATTGAAAAATCTATAAGAGAGAATTTCAGTAATTCTTTTTTTATTGGTCAAGATTTTGTACGAAGCGATTTTATTCGTAAGTGCCATATAGATGGTGTTTATCGTGTTGATACAGATTTTAAAGATGTGATAGTAAGCGATAAACAGATTATTAAGATTGCATCATTAACTTTGGTATTTAAAGAGGCTTCATTATGAGTTTATTACCAAAAAACAGCACATTGCAAGATCAGGACTTTGCAAAAATCATAGATTCTCAATCTGTTTTAGATTTTAGTGATATTAGTTTTGATCCTATGGTTTGTGATGCTTCTTTGTTGCCTCATATTGCTTTTATGATTGGTGCAAATATTGACAACATGGAAGAGGATGAGGCTCGTCTTTATTTAAAAACATATAACAGAAAATTACTTGGAACTGTTGGAGCTGTTGAAGATGCTGCAAGAGTTTATTTTGATAATGCACAGATTATAGAGTGGTTTGAAGATAAAGAACTTGAAAAAGGTTATTTTTCTCTTTTTATAGATGTAAAAGATGACACAAGATTTTATAACTTAAAAACTGTTCATAAAGCAGTTCGTGAGATGATAAAAAACAAGAATGTAAGAAGCCAACTATCACACATACACATGAGTTATGTGCAAGAGCAAGATTTTTCTCTCTCTAGTGGATGTGTTGCTGAGGCAGATGTTGATGTTTCAATGGTTGGTGGTTACAAAGAAACACTTACAAATGATTTTTTACCACATCATGGATGTGTTTGTGAATCGTTTTGTGAAATTAAGATGGAGAGATAAATGAGCAGTATTGTAACTAAAGATGGTATTCATGCTTTTATAAAAGCGAGTGAAACAGGTAAAAAGCTACAACCAAAGTATTTTATATTTAGCGATAAAGATATTAAGATAGATCCAAATGTAAGTGCTAAAGATTTTCATGGTTGGAAGAAACAAGATATTAACCAATATCAAAAAATTAATGATGAAACTTTAGAGTTTATTTGTGATGTGAAGCCTGATGAAGCAAAACACTACACTAAGTCAGTAGGTCTTTTTTTAGAAGATGGCACTCTTTTTATGATTGCAAAGCCACCTTATCCATTCCCTCCATCTTTAAGACAAACAATAAAGATACAACTCAAGTACCAAAATGCGAACAATCTTATGAGCTTGGATTATATCTCGTGGAGTGAAGAGGAGCAAAGTCTTGCTGCACTTGATACTGCTTTAGCTTTAGGTTTTGAAACTATGGAGAGTGCAGAGGATTATGGCTTAAAAGATAAAAAGTTTTTGGAGGTGTGTAGTGATGTTGTTAGCCTGAAAGATAATGCAAAGAGAAATAATGCTGCGATCTCTTCTTTAGAGGAGAATGTACACAATGCACACTTAGGTGTAATAGAAAATAGTTTGTCTTTAGGAATTGAAATTTTAGAAAATTCCGAAGAGATAGGCTTAATTAAACAAAAAATTGGAGGAAAATAGTATGGATTTAAATGCCTTACAACAAAAGATAAACAGTTATACAACTGTAGTTAGTAGCTGGGTGAAGAATGTAGGAAAGATTTACTTTGATTCGAAACCAGCAGTAGTAAAAGTGAAAATGTTAGATGATCATGGGAAAGTTGTAGATGTAAGCATTCCAAACATCGCAAAAGTTAAAGCAGATTTTGATGCTAAGAAAAAGTTTACTCATTCTATGGGTATTGGTGTAGATCCAAGTGGAAATCTTAACAACGGTAAAGGTTTAGCTCTTGGTGACAATGATACAGGGTTCCGTCAAAATGGTGATGGTCAACTTGAGATGTTTTCTAACAATAGAAGAATTGCAAAAATATATCCAAGTGGATTATATGTTGATAAAGAGCACTTTTATACACATTGGATTAGAAACAATGGTACAGGTTCTAGTGGTCTTTATTGGCACAACTCTAAAAACCCTGGTTATAGATGGCATATCTATCCACAAAATCAAGCAGATATGACATTGCGAACAGGAAAAGGCAACGGTGGTATTAAAGGTACTATTGAGAATGAAACTGCTCGTGGTTATGTTCATTGGACCACAGGAAATCAAATCGGCTTTTTGAATAATCTTCGTCAATGGGCTTTAAAAATTTCATCAAACAAAAGTGCAACTTTTTATGGTGATATTTTGATGAGCAAATCAAACCCTTTCATCAATTTTAATGACTCAACAGATGCTGGTGTTGATGTTGCGATTGGTGTTAGTGGAGACAATTTTTACATCCGTGAGCCAGAAGATAAAGGCAAAGAGTGGTTTAGAATTGAAGATGATAAAGATGCTTATATCTTTGGTAACAAAGTGAATCATCGTGGAAATGTAAAGTTTTACAGTGGTTCAGTAAAAGCAGACAAAAGTGGTGGAACAGGATTTATTTCTCCTCCTAGTGGATATTCTATTGGGAATTTAAGAGCAGTTGTTGTTTCACCTAGAATTATTTATTTTAATGGTGATGTTGATAAAAATGACACTCTTATTTGTAGAGTAACTTCAAATAATGACAATGGAAAAATTAAAGTTGAATGTAGGAATTCAGAGCAGCGTGGTGCAGCTTATTTTAACTTTTTAACAATATGGAGTAAATAATGGAAAATGAAGTTTTAGAAGAAAATGTAGAGATGGAAGAGATTGTTGCAACTGCTGAAGAAGCTAAAGAAGTTGTTGATGATTCAAAAAAAGATGTTGCTCATTTGGAAGAGCCTGTAAAACCTGAAATCAAAGAGGATGATACAGAGGGGATTTTCTTTCTATTAGGTGGAGAGAATAACGAAGAGATTGTTGGTATTGTTGATAGTAAAACAGATGATGCAAATTGTGTTCTTTCTCCTCTTGAAAATATCGACTATACAGTTCTTGGTAAGTTGTTTGTAAATGGAAAAATTGAGGATAAACCTCTAAGTGAAGAAGAGATGAAAGAGGAATCACTTTCAAAACTTCAAACACTATGCGATAAAAAATCGGTTGAAGCAAAAACTTACATCAACGGTGGGTATGTATCTGCTGAGCAACTTGCTCGTTATGAGGAAAAACTCAAAATGGCACAAGCTTTCTTAACTGATGGTAGTTATGAGAGTGTTCTTGCATTAGAAGCAGAGATTCAAGGTGTAAGTGTAGAGGACTTAGCAAAAGCGATCGTTGCAAAAGGTGCAGCATACGAAAATGCTCTTTTATCTTTCAATGCAAAAATTGAAGCTTTTAGAGTAAGTGTAAATAAAATCATTGAGCAAAAACAGTTTGAAACTGCAAATGCAATCATAGAGAAAGCTTATGCACTTGGTGCAGGTGCTACAGATGCTGATGTAAAAGCATTATTTGAATAGGAGGCTGAATTATGCCAGGAATAAAAGTTTTAGAAACTAAAAATGCAAGTGCAACTGCAACAATTGTCACATCTACAACTGTTATAGGTGTTGTTGGGTCTGCTTCTTTAGATTCTTTGTCTAAAGAAGTAAAAGAGAAACTAAGCGATAAATCTCAAGCTGGGATGCTTCGCTTTTCAAATGCAGAGGCAGCATTAAAAGAGTTTGAAAAGGCAGAGGGAACAATCAGAGAAGATCTCTATGATATTCAAGCTCAAAATGTTAAATCACCTGTAATTATCTCTCTAGTGGAGTATAAAAAAGAGTACAAAGGTAAAACTCCTCAATCTTTTTATGGTGATAGTAAATTTAAAAGTGCAATTGTCAATGCGATTGGAAATTTGAAAAAAACTCGTGTTGTGTTTAGTGAGAAAGTTCGTATCTCTATCGCTTCATATTTTTCTCATGATACAACTGTTAGAAATGCACTTGATAGTTTAGCAGCTGCTACAAAAACAATAGCAATAGTTGATATGCACGAATCAAATGTAAATGATGCGATTAAACATTTAAAAGCTCTTGGTTCACAAAGATATTTAGCATTTCCTTTTTATAGAAAAACTTGGTCTGTATTTGAAAATAAGAGTGTTTTAAAACCAAACTCTGCAATTGTTGCAGGGCATATTGCAAAAGAAGATGCAAAGATTGGTGAATTTGGTCCGTGTTTTGATCATGCAAATAAACTCATTTATGATGTAGAGGGTGTTGCGATTCCTCTTACATACGAAGAGGGTGAAGACACTTGCGAGGTAAATACACTTGTAAATGCTGGAGGAGCTCTTCTTCTAAACGATGATGGGAACCGTTTGTATAACTATGAGTCACCAAGTGATGATGCTCGTTTCAACAAGCTTGAGACGATTCGTTTTTTTGATTTGATTAATGAGAATCTTCAAAAATCTCTAAAAAAGCACAAACACCGTCCTATGACAGAAGTTCTTGTTCTTGCAAAAGCTGATGCCGAAGCATTTTTAAATAAAGCAATTCGTGCTGGTGCAGCTATTGGTGCAAAAGTTTGGTGGTCTGATAAAAACTCTCCAGAAGAGATTGCAGCAGGAAACTTATATATGGATTTTGATGCAGGTAACAATGTTGGAGTTCGTTCAATCGTTATCCAGCCTTATGCAACAAATGATTACTACACTTTGGAGGTTAAATAATGACTAAGCAAGGATTAGGAGCAGATGCTCAACTGCTTACAGGGCTTTCTATTATGATTGGTGGGAAAAATACTTTCGGCTATACAGGTGATGGTACAAAGCCACCTGAGTTTGAGTTTGAAACTGTAAATGAACAAAGTACAGGGATTGTAAAACAACCAAAAATGACACTTGAAGTTTTAGATCTCAATCCTTTGTATGTAACACATATAGCAAGTGGATTGCCTTTTGTACTAAAAGGGAACATTCGTAAAGATGGTGAGGACAAACCTCTTCTTGTTACAGTTCAAGGAACTCTTTTAAAAATGAGTGGAGAGCTAAAAGAGGGTGATGCCACAAAAAGAACTTTCGAGCTTCGTGTAGATATGTACAACGAGCTTGTAGATGGATTACCTGGTATTGTTTACACTCGTGAACCGTATAACATCATTCTTGGTGGTGTGCCAATGGCACCAAATTTTTCAAATAATGTTTAGGAGGTAGTTTATGGAAAATCTATATGAAACAAGAGAAGTAGTTTTAAGTCGTGCTTACCCTTTTGGGGATAAAAAGAAAGCAAAAGTTCGTGGAAAAGTTAAAGAAGTGAGTGTTTTAAAAGTGCATGAGCTCAATGGTTATGATGATGAGCAGCTGCTAAAAGTTGGTACTCCTACGGTTTATGATGAAATTGCAATCTCTTGTGGTTTAACAGTTGAAGATGCAAAAAGTCTTTCTCGTGCTGATGCAAGACTTGTTCAAGAGGTGCTTAACGATTTTTTATACGCTTCGGTGGAAGTAGAGCTGATAGACTAGAGGCTTATAGTCTTGTTAATGAGTTTTTTTCTCTAACAGTTAAAGAACAAAAAGAGATGAGCATAAATGAGTGGAGTGAGTATCTCAAGGTTGCTTTAGATAAGCATGAGAGAAAGCTAAAACTATTTTCCCTACCTGAGTAGGTTGGCTTAGCTGTAAAACAAAAAAATACAAAAAAGGAAAAACTATGGCAAATGCACTAGATAGTTTAAATTTAAAAGAGCAAGTTGATGCGATTGCAGCATCTTTAAAAGCAGAGGGTGTAGAGGTTACTAAAACTATCATCGATAAGATTTTAGACAAACAAAGATCTCTTGGTTTTAATGCACTTGTTGCTCACAAAGCAATCAAATGGCAAGACTTCGGAACTCTTGAAGTTCATAGTCATGCTGAGAGACCGTACAAAGTTCCAGATGGTAAAGGTGGTTTTCTTGAGGGTAAAATTCCTGCTGGTTACCATGTTAAGTTTGTTGAATCTAAAAAACTTTTAGATGCACTCAACAATGTAAAAGCATAGTAGGAGATATATTCTCCTGCTAAAGCACTTTTAGAGCTTCTTTTTAGAGGTTTTATAAAGTGATTTAATAAAAAAAAGAGGTATGAAATGGGCATCGGTGCAGTAAGCCTTAACATGGTGTGGAATCCAGCAATTAAGGGATCAAATTTTTTACAAGCGAGTGTAAAAGGGATTCATACTTATGCAGTAAAGGTAACAAAAGCAAATTTACTTCAAAGCACAAAGTTTTCTCTTCTTAACAGAAATCTCAAGCAGTTAGATAATCATTTGGGGCATATAAGAAAGCAAACTGCAAAGATAAGTGCTAATCCTATCAAGTTAGATATAGAAACTTCTCGAACATCTTTAAAAGAAGCTCGTAAGGATATGACTGCAATTGAGCACGATGCTAAACAAGTTGCTTTTTATACAAAAAAGGCAAGTGAAAATTTACAAGCTGGTGTAAATAGTTATAGATCTCAAGTTCAAAACAAAAATGTACCAGCGAGTAAATATTCTTCACATCATTCTGTTACTTCTACAGTTGTTGCAGGTGTTACAGTTGCAAGTGTTTTAACATTGCCTTTTAAAGCAAGTATAGACTTTGAGAGCAAGATGGCAAGGGTTAAAGCTATAAGTGGTGCTACTGATTCGGAATTTAAAGCTTTAAATTCTACGGCATTGCAACTTGGAAAATCGACTGAGTGGTCTGCTGGAAGTGTTGCTGAGGGTATGCAATTTTTAACAATGGCAGGATTTAATGCAAAACAAACAATAAGTGCTATTCCTGGTCTTTTGAGTTTGGCGACTGCTGGTGCTACTGATTTGGCAACTACTTCTGATATAGCTTCTAATATTATGGGTGGTTTTAGTATTGATCCAAAAAGCACAATAAATGGTATGGCTGCAATGAATTATGTAAGTGATGTACTTGCAAAGACAATAACATCTGCAAATGTTGATATACGAATGCTTGGTGATACTATGCAATATGTTGCTCCTGTTGCAAAAACTGCTGGTATGAGTTTACAGGAAACTGCTGCGATGGCTGGGCTTCTTGGAAATATAGGAATACAGGGGAGTATGGCAGGTACAACATTAAAAAGCATGTTGACACGATTAGCTGCACCACCAACAGAAGCAAAAAAAGCATTGTTAGCTTTGGGTGTGACAACAAAAGATTTAAAAGGAAATTTAAAAAGTGTACCTCTTATTTTAGCAGAGGTTTCTAAAGCAACTCGAGGAATGGGAAATGCAAAACAATTAGAATATATGTCAAAAATATTTGGTTTGGAGCCTATGGCAGGAGCTTCTAAACTTGTTGAATTATCAGGAAAAGGAAAATTACAAGATTATATAAAAATTGTTAATGATTACAAAGGGACAGCACAAAAAATAGCAGATATTCAGTTGGCTTCTACTGCTGGACAATTTAAACTTTTGAGTTCTGCAATGGAGGGGCTTAGCATATCTGCTACTACAGGATTACTTCCAACTATTCAAATGGTAACAAATGGATTGACAAGTGCAGCTAGTGCAGTGAGTGATTTTACTGCAAAATATCCTGAAGCTTCTAAGTGGGTTTTTGGTCTCGGTGCTGCTTTTGTAGCAGGTAGTATTGCTTTAGCTGGTTTTGGCATTGTTGCAAGTGGTGTAGCAGCTGCTATTGGTTTTATATCTCTTCCTGTAGTTGCTGTTATTGCAGGTGTAACTGCTTTAGTTGCTGCTGGTGTAGCACTTTATAAAAATTGGGACACAATAAAAACAAAAGCTGGTCTTGTTTGGAGTTCAATATCTCAAAGTATAAAAAAACCTTTCGTTGGTGTTTTTGAGTGGATAGAGAGCAAGTTCTTAAAAGTAATGAAGATAAAAGATTCAATATCTAGTTTTTTTGGCTTTGGAGATGATAAAGAGAAAAAAGAGAAAACAATTCATGCAAATGTACTACAACCTGCAAATAATATCTCAAGCAAAACAGAAAAGAAAGAGAGTAGTTTCTTCGCTAGTGTTAAGGAGTTCTTTCATTTTAAATCAGATACAAAAAGCACAATAGTACCAGGACAAAACAAAACTGTTCATGCAGGAGTTATTCAACCTGCAAACAATGTAACTTTAAGATCTACTCTTTTAAAAGATAGAGCTATAAAAGAAGTTCCATTACCTCGAGTTAGTGAAGTTACAAATAGAGTAATACAAGAGAAACAAACACTTATGCAAGAGAGAAATAATTCTACAATACAAGGAGTGCAGCAAACTATTACAAATCATATAACTGTTCATGCAGCAGAAAATGGTCAAGTTGATTATGAGGATTTAAAAGAGAAAATCTCTCGAGCTCAAAGAGAGTTAGCAGAGGAAGAGCAACACTTGCAAATGCAAGATGTATCTTAAAAAAGGAGTTAAAAAGTGAAAATATCAAAAGCAGTTTTAGAGGTGAGTGAATTAAAAGCTCATTTGGCAGATGAGAGTAATTCTTATCTTTACAAGAAAGAGGATGATGACAGCATAACTTGTTATATGTGCTGCGATTTTGATGTGATTGATTGTAGTGAGATAGTTTTTTCAGGTAGTTGTGGAAATGGTATTAATTACAATAAAAATAGAGATGAACTTAGGAGAGTAGATTGATGAAAAAAATATTTTTTATTTTGGTGTTTATGGTTTCAGTTGTTTTTGCAAATGAGTGGGAAATTGCAAAGGTTAAATATGTAAGTGATGGTGACACCTTATGGTTACAAAAAGGGAATGAAAAACCTTTTAAAGTTCGTTTGGTTGGAATAGATACTTTTGAAACAAAAGTTAATCATAGGGTGTTTATGCAGTTAGAAACATTAAAAAAACTTCATTACAAGAGTAAAAATACAGTTAAAAAAGTGCTTTATTTTGGGTTTAAAGCAAAAGACTATGTAACGAAAAGATATTTACATAAAACAGTTAAATATCATTCCTATGGTAAAGATAAGTATGGAAGAGAACTTGTTTGGATTGACACTCTTAACTTTTCTCTTGTTCGTCAAGGTTTGGCAGTTTATTATCCAAACAATCTTATAGACAAAGGAAGGAAAGCTTATTTGTTAGAGCTTAGTAAAGATGCGAATCTTCATAAAAGAGGGATTTATGCGAGGTACTAAATGGCTCTTTTAAATGATTTAATAAGTGGCATGGATATGGGAAAGATAGGTGATTTTAAATTTTACATGAATAAAAATGACTATCAAAAACTATCTAAAACACTTAAAGTAACATTTGGAAGCTATAAGCCTGTAAGAGGACAAGAGAGGCTAAGTGATAGTGGTGGCTTTGAGCGAACCATTGCACTTAGTGGTGTTTTGGTTGTACAACCACAAGATGCACTTAAAGTATTAGAGGATTATGCAGAGAATCGTGAACCTTTGGAGTTTACAACATTAAGAGATAGCTATGAGATTGTTATCACATCATTAGGTGTTACTCAAACTCACTTTATTGATAATGGGGATTTTACTGTGCAAGAGTATTCTCTTACTCTAAAAGAGGTTTACGATGAGCTTGTATAGAACAAAAGATGGTGATCGCATTGATTTGATTGTTCTTGAGCATTATGGCAATTTGAATCATCTTAATGATGTTTTGAGCTTAAATACTTTTTTGTTTAATCTTCCTTTAGATTTAAAAGCTGGTTTAGATATAGATCTCCCAGATTTTACAGAAGAGGTAGTGAAAGAAACTAAAAATGAAAGAGGTCCACTATGGTAAATGATGTTATAGAACTTACAATAGATGGTGTTAATGTAAAAATAGAAGATGTTTTAAGTCTTAGTTTTAATGATGCAGCTGGAGTAAAAAGTGACAAGGTAACTTTGAGTGTTATGCCAAATTTTCCAAAACCAAAACCAAGTGCAAAGCTTGAGCTTATATTTAAAACATTTAAAGATGGTGATGAGCTGGAATCTTTAAAGTGTGGTTTGTTTCATGTTCAAACTGTGGTTAGAAAGGATGTAAAACTTTTGAGTTTTACTGCTACAGGTGTAGAATTTAATGACAAACAGAAGATAAAGCTTTCTAATCATTATCAGGGTACTAAATTATCATCAATAGTTCAGATTGTGGCAGATAGATTGGGGCATAAGGTTAAATTTCAAACAGATGATGTTGATATAAAATCTCTCAATCAAACAAATGAGAGCGATATAAATTTTCTTAACCGATTGGCACAAACTTATAATTGTTTGTTTTCAATCAAAAATGATTACATCTATTTTGTAGATAAAGATGATGGATCTCTTCCTGTAACAAAAATAGATGTAAGTAAGTGTAAATCATCTTCTATAAAACATTCTACTAAAACTTACTATAAATCATGTGAAGCGAGTTGGCATGATATTGATAGTGGAAAGATTAAAAAAGTTACTTTTGGAGATGGTTCACCTGTACTAAAAATTGATGGTTCTTACATTGATGAGAATGATGCTTTAGCAAAAGCGAAAGCAAAGTTAAAAAGTATAAACAAGGGAACTGTGAGTGGATCTCTTTCTCTAAAAGGTAGAGAGATTTATGCAGGTACAAAAGTAGAGCTTGTAAATACATATAACAACGAAGATGATGGAGTTTATAGTGTAGTTAGCTGCACACATAGATATACCATTAAAAATGGTTGGATTGTAGATGTTGAGATAGAAAACTAAATGAAAGGATGGAGAGTGAAGGCAGGTTTTAGAACTAAAGAGGTTTTGTTAAGTGTTCCACAAAGTGGAGATATTAGAACATTAAAGAGTGAACTTGTTTATTTAACAGAGAAGCCACGAAAGCAGATGCTTTTAGTCCCTAGTGAGATTAAAACAGATTTAGGAAGTATTCCTCAAGCTTTGCAGGGGATTTTCCCAAAAGACGGAAAAGCAATGTTTGCCTATATTCTCCATGATTATTTATATCAAGTTGGAATGTTTAGTAGAGGTGAAACAGATGCAATACTAGAAGAGGCAATGAAATCTCTTGGTGTTAGTCTTTGGAGAAGAAAATCTGTGCGAATTGGTTTAGCACTTGGTGGCTGGAAAGCCTGGAATGAATGGAGAAAATTAAATGGAGAAAATAAATGAAAAACTTATTTCTTTTAATAGGTGTATTACTATTTAGTGGATGTGTAACTGATAAGCCTTATGCAGTTGGTAAAGTTATTTATAAAAGTGCAAGAACTGCTTATATAGAGCTACCTCTTCCAGCAAATGGAACACTAGAGAATGTAGATACGGTTTTAGTGCAGTATGATAAAGTTCGTTCAGGTGTAAAAGAGGTTTTAGCTAAAAAAAAAGAAGAGGGTGCGAGTACTTCACAGTAAGTGGGTACTTAGTAGAATGTTGGTGGTAAATAATGGCTAAATTTTCGAAGAGATCACAAAGCAGGTTAAATAGTTGTCATAAAGATTTGCAAGTTATATGTGCAGAAGCTATAAAGACACTAGATTTTTCAGTTTTGGAAGGGCATAGAAGTGTTGCAAAACAACAAAAGTATTTTAGGCAAGGTCGTAGTAAGTTAGATGGTATAAAAAGGAAATCAAAACATCAATCTTACCCTAGTAAAGCAGTTGATATTGCACCTTATCCGATAGATTTTAAACAAAAAGCAAAATCTAAGGCTAGATTTTATCTTTTAGCAGGTGTAATGCTGCAAGTTAGTAAAAAGTTACTAGATAATGGAAAAATCTCTCATAAGTTAAGGTGGGGTGGGGATTGGGATAGCGACAAGGACTTTTATGACCAGTCGTTTGATGATCTTCCACACTTTGAGCTTGTGGAGGTTTAATTGGTTTAGAAAATAGTTGCTAAGACAGAGAGTGCGAATTGAAGCCCCCACTCTCTGAGCTGGAATAATATCTTATACATAATTAAACTATGTATAAAATTAATATACATTGAGGGCTTTATAATGAAAACTACAACTTTAAAACCACTTATTTTATTAATTATTAGAGTATAATTCCATTGCTACAAATTGTGATACTTCTTAGTGCGATAGGGTGTTTTAAGGGAAAGAGGTGTGAGGGTAATCCTCTGAAAGGAGTCCTCACAATGTACATCGTACTTGCATTAGTGGTTTTAATGGTGTTCGCACCACCATTATATTAAAAACCAAAGAGTGGGAGCTTTTAGCTCTCATTCCACTAATGCAATTGTAGCATATTTTATATTGTACTTTGGTTTGTTCCATATTGTACTTTTATGCTTGTTGTAAATTTACAAGCTGTTTTTGCAGAGCGAATATCATTCGTTAAATTTGAATGAGTATTTTTACTGTTATATACAAAACCACTTTTTTCATCGTATGCAATTGTAATATAGTTTAGACCTTCTAACTTTTCTAAAATACAAGATAACTCTTTTGTACTTTCTAATCTAGCTATTATCATAATGTTTCCTCCTTTTTAAATTCTCATCTCTGAGTGTTTTTATTATACAATTTATTTTCATTTGCAAATGTTACAAAGTCTGCGATAGTTTTTAATTCAACACCTTGTTTCTCTGCTAATTTTGTAATTTCTCTCATTTTTTTATAACTCATTTTAAAACTCCATATTATTTGATATAATACGGATACTAAATGACCGACCAAAGTTTTTTAGTATCCGTAAACGGTTGGCTCTTACGAGCGACTGTTTACTTTTTCAAGTAACTTATTTGCTGTGTAGCTCATAGTGAGCTAGAAATAGTTTTTTAGCTACTGCATGAGGTGTTCTCTCCTTTCTATTGGTTAAGCTTTCTAAATAATCTAGCTGCTCATCGTTTATATAAAAAGTTATTTTGTGTCTTGTTTTACTTTTCCCCTGTAATGGGCGACCTGCTTTTTTTCCATTTGCAGCAGTTGCAACAATCTCTTTTAGCTCTTTGTATTCTGCTTCTTTTTTGTCTGCATCCTCAAAGCTTTGTTTTACATCTTCTTTAGGTATTAACTCATCTAGTGTTGGTTTTGGCTTTTGTTTTTTTATCATTTTTTAACTCCTGTTGATTTTTCTTCTAGTAGAGTATTAAAAAACTCTTCATCATTTAATACAAATCTCAAAATCTCTTTGTACTCAGGTATAAAATTTCTACCAGCATAAGCTATTTGTTTACTCTCTGCAACGAGCTCGAGAGGGCTCATGCCATATTCTAAACCATTTTTTAGCATTTTTGTTTTTCTTAGAGGTAGTACAGGGATATTTTTAAAATATTCTCTAATATCATTTTCTATCTCTTCAAACTCTTTTTGATTTTCCAATCTAGTTCCAACAACAAGAAAACGGTTGTTGTATTTTTGTAGTTCACTAATTGTTTTTATCGCTTTCATTTTTGAGTTTAGATCATTTATACATGGAACGATAACAATATCGCTGTTTTTTATAATATCAAGAACACCAGCATCAACAAATCCACCAAAGTCGTACACAACATCATCTATAATTGGTAAATCTTTTGTAATTCGTGCCATGTTTGGATATATCTTTTCAATAACACTATCATCATTGCTAAGCAAATAATAATCAAGTTCTTTAGCAAGTGCAAAGGCGATAGCTGTTTTACCAGCTCCACCATCTGTTGTAATAACTGAAATTCTCATTTATTTACCCTCTTTAGTCATGTAGTGATTAGCAGCCACTAATCTATCTTTGTTTATTTCGTGCCCTAGTATATCTGAGATAAAATTTTCTTTCTCTCTATCAGAACCATTTTTCTTACCATATTTCATATAAGCCATCTCGGCAAAAATCTCTCTCAAGTCATGATAAGTATATTTAGTACCTGTAATGTTTTTAAGCGATCTGTTAAATATGTGATTGTATTTGCTATTTACTTCTTGGTTTGTCATTTTTGAAGTGTCAAGATCTCTTCTAAGCTGTTTTAGTAGCTTTGATAGTAGTTCATAATCATCATCTAAGCTATAAGCTTTAATTTCTACACCCTCAGAACCTTTTTTCATTATGCCTTTGTAATACCATCCATCCTCTTTTTTTATTAGCTCAAGAGTTTTTAGTATTTCTGTGATTCTGCGACCTGTTACCATTGCTATATATGCAGCGAATAAGTATGCTCTAGCACGATCTACTGTTTGTTGCTTTGCAATAGGCAATCCATTTGCTTTCCACTCTTCAATGCTTACATCTTCGTTTAATTGAAGTGCTTTCTTAACTTTTTGTTTTAAGTCAGATATTGTTGATTCTATTTTTTCAACTTCAAAAGTTTCTTTATCCCCCTCAAGTTTATCTAGTACCTTTTTTGTATCTGCTTGTTTAATTCTCTCATAAACATCGCTAGGTACAGAAAATAGCTCAAGAGCATAGTCCTGGAACTGATCGTTTACATCTTTTATTACATTTCTCATATCTGTGTAATATCTAGCTACTGTTTTAATACTTCTTGCTCCCATCCAGCAATACGGTATATACTTAGTAACAGTTAGTGCAACATCTCTTTTATCTTCGCATTTGAGCAAATCTTGTTTAAACAGTTCTCTAACCTCTTTTAAAGAGCTTACACCATAAAATATTTTGACAATATCATCATGTGTTTTTTCCTCTTGAGGAACATTATCTTTTATTGTCTGTTTTATTGTTGTTTCTACTTCATCTGCTACTATTGATGCTATATCATAGCTATCTATATCACAAACAACATCGTTTCCTTTTGCTTTTTTAAGCTCTTTAACCTCATCCATAAGCTTTTCTAGCATTTTTAGAACTTCTGTATTATCTGCAATGGTTGCCTCTTTTTTTGGTTCTTTGTATATCTCCCAAGTTTTTTCCTTAGCAGCCATAAGGTTAAAGTTTTTGCCATTGTTATCTACTATTTGACCATCTTTATTTACTGTTATATATTTATCTTTATCCCAGCCCTTTGCACGGATTTTTTCACCACTCATAAGCTTGTTTAGTGCTGTACTCTTCATCATCGCCTTGCTCCTATTTTTTAATAACTGTTGAAATTGTACCTAAACAAAACTTATACAAATATAATAGTATATATAGAAATATATTAATACATAAATTATAAAAAGCCCTATAATAGTGAGAAAATAAAATACTATATAAATATAATAGTATATATAGAAAATAGTTTTTGAAATTCTAAACAAAATTAAAAGCTACTTTTTTGCATCTAAAATTTTAGCATAAACTACCTTAATAAAAAATATTTTTATAATTATTCACAATTTTGTAATAACGGTATGTGAATAACTAACTGTTGATAGCAAAAAGTTATTCACAATAATAACGGTTATGTGTGATTAATTTTGAAATTTTAGTTAGATAATAACGGTTATTTTTTCAAATATATATTTTCATAACGGTTATTTAATTAATTAATTAAATAACCGTTATGAAAATATATATTTGAAAAAATAACCGTTA
>Ga0256828_1000569_pt1 | contig 24216 bp, 24 predicted proteins | sample CV88metaG_FD_185993 | JGI IMG/M metagenome (GOLD analysis project Ga0256828, IMG submission 185993) | Hydrothermal vent microbial communities from East Pacific Rise, Pacific Ocean - CV88 | ecosystem: Environmental > Aquatic > Marine > Hydrothermal vents | place: Pacific Ocean: East Pacific Rise...
GCACAAAATACTATGAATGCTCCAGCAGCTCCAGCACAAAATACTATGAATGCTCCAGCAGCTCCAGCACAAAATACTATGAATGCTCCAGCAGCTCCAGCACAAAATACTATGAATGCTCCAGCAGCTCCAGCACAAAATACTATGAATGCTCCAGCACAAGGTACTATGGCAGCTCCAGCAGCTCCAGCACAAGGTACTATGGCAGCTCCAGCAGCTCCACAAATGCCTTAGTTAAAATTAGATAAGAATATTCTTATCTGATTTATAAATATTTTTAAAAAAGGGTATATAATGATATATAACACAACAATTACAGATGTTGCTGAAGTTGGATACTTAAAACATCCAGGAGGTTCAGTTAAAATTTCAATTATGCTTGATAGCCAATTGAAAAAATTTGAAAAAAAAGCAATATTAAAAATTATTGATTTATTAGATCATACAACTTTATCTGATAATATAAATATTACAAAATTTTCAGATAGAAATATAATATTATTTGACAATGATAAATCATTTTTAAATAATGTGTTATTAACGATTGGTACAATATTTAATACTATATCAATATTAAAAGATAAAATACAATTTATATCTGTACAATTAGGCGATGAAATACTATCTGGGAATTATAAAGAAATAATCAAAGATGATATAGATTTTACAATAGATATGAGTAATGAGTTATATAAAGATATTATAAATATCAGAGCGAAATTGGAGAAGAAATATGCAAACAGAGATTAGAAAATTATTTAAATTCGATGCTACGCATATTGTTAGAAACTGTTCTTCTGATCGATGTAAGAAATCAATACATTCTCATAGCTATACTATAGAATGTTTTTTTACTGCTGATAATTTGGATAATGGACAAATGATATATGATTTTGGACTAATGAAAAATACAATTAAACAGTTTATTAATATGTTTAATTCTTGGCATTATTGGGATAAAGAAAATAAAAGTTATATTGATTTCATAAAAGAAAACACTAATAAATATATAGAATTATCATTTTCTCCATCGGCTGAACAATATAGTAAATTATTTTTAATAAATATAAATAAAATACTCGACTCTACTATATTCTCTAATGGTGAAAGTGAAGTAAAATGTACCTCGGTGAGAGTACATGAGACAAATACAGGATATGCTGAAACATTTAAGGATAATGTAATCTTTGACACATGTGGTTTTAATGTATCTAAAAAATTATATAAAAAAAATAAAAACTTATTAGAAACTATAATGTCACCCACAGAAATGTTTCATAATCCTAAAGTAGATATACAAATAAAATAGTAGAAGAAATTCTACTATTTTCTTGTTGATAATTTTGTCTTGATTTAATTATAAAAAATTATAAAAGGAATAGAATGATAGAATACACAATGAATCAAGTAAAAGATACAGCTGCACATTTAAGAACACTTGGAGCATATGTTCAACAGCCAGTTCCAGGAATTGTAGGATTAGATTCTAGAAGTATTATAGGATCACAAGATGCAAAATCACTGTATCCAACAATAGTCGTATTATTAAATATAGGATATGATACATTTCGAGGAAGAATATATGATTTCAAAATAATAGGAAATTTATATAATTTCTTAATAAAAGCCAAAGAAATGTATCAAAATGACAATGATTCAGAATTTCAAATAATGACAAATATCAGAACAGCATTATATGATATGGCTAAAGATTATTATGCTCGAGAAAAACCGAATAAAATATCAGCAAAAGATTTCAGAGAATTTACAAGAGATTACTATGCAGACTTATTTAGAAAGATAGTAAAATCAAAGCACAATATAGAAGATATTTTGGTTCCTCGAGAAGAAGAACATTATTATTTACAGAAATCATGTTTGTTTCCATTATTAGAAGCAATAACATGGATGAGTGCATATAATAAGGGTCATAGTAATGTTTGTGTAGATTGGGTATTTGCTCATAATAGTTTTGAAACCAAATATCAAGATAGAGAATTTTTAGTATTACATAATATAAATAGTGTCAAATCACAATTTATAAAATATAATATGAAAGGATTAATAGATAATATATTTAAAGAATATTTAATTACTCCTTATGGAACTTATTTTGAGAAACATAAAATAAAAACATCATTTGAGTGTCCATTAATTTTAAATGGGATGGATGATAGATCATATGTAAAAAATCAAATGTTAATAGAAGCTGCTATAGTAGAAAATTGGGATAAACTATCTCAAAAGCAACAAGGAGCTTTTTTATTAAGTGATAATAAAATTGATAAAGAAATAGCTAAAGAGATTATAGAAATAGTAGGGGACAATGATCCAAAAGTTAGAGAATGGCAATTAAGTGTTTTATCAGATATTACTTTTAATATTCTAGCAGAAAGTTCATCAGCAGTTGATGAAATAAATAAGCAATTAGATATATCAGTAAATGTTAAAACATCAAAATCAAATTCTATTAAAGTAACATTAAACTCAGGATATGGTTTAAATGGTTTATTAACTTGGGCATATGGGAATAATCTAATAGCTAATAGTATAACAACAGGTGGTAAAATATATGGTATAAAATTGTTTCAACAATTAGCTAGCAATGTTTTACGAAAAGAAAGAAAAAAAATAGAAGAAGGTGTTTATGAAGAATGAAAAAAGGTCTCCAGGAAGACCTGAAAATAAGATTAAAAGATTTAAAGTTGGTATAACTATGGAGCAAAGACATCGTGACATGTTAAATGAAATTAATAATACTACTAAAGTACCATTTAGTAATATTATGGAATTTGCATTAGAAGATTATTATAAAAAATTCAAAAAGGAAAATAAATGAAAACAATAGAAGAATATAAAGCACAAAAACAAGCTCTAGAAGCACAATTAGAAGAGGTTAAAAAAAATATAATATTAACTGAACAATCAATTCAACAACAAGAAACAATATTTCAAACTCAATTTCAAACTACAGATATAAATGAACTACAAAAAATTAGCGAACAATATCAAGCAAGTATATTAGAAAAAGAAAAAGAATTAGAGAATTTAACATTGATTGAAGGATAGATTATGTCAATAATTTATTCAATTATAAGTGCTAAAGATCCTCATTTGAGTTTAGGATTCTTAAATAGAATTCGAAAACATTATTTATCTGATATTACTAATAAATTTCATTTCATGAGCAATTATTGTATTGATCATAGAATTAATAGTACTATATTTACTGGAGATATATTTGATCATAGTGAAGAAGATAAATGGTCATTTAAAAAATATAGATTACATAAAAGATTTTTAGAAGATTATAAACATAAATCAGGTACAAGTATTCATTCAAATGTTGGTAATCATGATATGTTTTTTGGATATGAAGAATCAGATGAAACTGTATTTGGAGAAATGGTATATGAAGGAGTTATAAATAATATAACAATTAATCCTATACAAAGATTAGGTTTAGGAATTTATGGAGTCGATTTTAGTAATGATAAAGATAAAATATTTCAAAAATTATTAGAAATAAATAATACAAATGATAAATATAAAGTTGCTATATTACATTCTAATATTGCTCATAATAAAAAAGAGGATGATAAAATCATTGATTTTTCATATGAACATTTAGCAGAATCGTTTAAAAATATTGATATGTTTATATGTGGACATTATCATGTTGGTTATCCCAGTACTGATTTTTTAAGAACTAATGGGACTATATGTAAGTTTATAAACAACTGGAATTTAACTAGAGTCGTAAGAGATTACGAGACAAAGTTAGATGAACATACTCCAGAATTTGAACATATAATTTTTAGAGAAGTTGATGGACAAATCATAGCAGAAAATAAAACAGTTCAAATACCATTTATAAAATTTGATGATGCTTTTATAGCCGATAATATCATATTTAATAAAAAAAGCGGACAAGAATTATTTAATTTTTTTGAAGATAGAAATATAAATGAACTAGTTGATCAAAAAGATAAAACCGATATTGAATTAATATCAGAAATAGTTGAAAAACATCAGTACAGTGTTGAAGCTCAAACAGAAGCTTTAAATTATTTAAATAAATAAAATTAAAAGGAAAGTTATGAAAAAGTTAAAAAAAGAAATTGAAAATATATTCGCAGGAGACAAAAGAAGAGGAACAACTGCTAAAAATCTAAATAAGAAAGAATTAGAATACTCTTTGTATATTGAAAAAGCTAGAAGAATTAGAAAAGGTTCTCCAAAAGTTGAAAAAGCTATATCAGATTTTATTAAAAGAAATAAAATAACAGATATAGAAAGTAATAATAATTTAATTTCTAAAACTAAAAAGAAATCTTCTAAAAAAGTAGTTAAAAAAAGAGATCGTGTTTTGCAAGAAAAAGATAAAAAAGGAGAAAAAATAAATGTACCAGAAGAAGAGAAGGAACAATTTAAAACATTAGATGAAAAAATAGAAGTAGATATAAAAATAAAAGAAAATCAAGGAATATTTTCAAGAATGTTTAAAAAGATTGCTAATTTCTTTACAGCAAATGATCAAAAGGATTTACCCTATACCATAACAAACACAACAATTGATATATTCATTGATGATCAAATTAAAACTGTTAATATAGATCATCCAAATTATAATAAAATTCTTAAAGAATTAAAAAGAGAAAATTATAATGTAGTCAGAGAATTATTAGATGTTAAGGTAGATATCGGTAAAATTTTAAATAAAGATTTTGAAATAAATGATAAAACTATAAAATATCAAGGATCAGAATTAAATGGAGCTTTAGTAGAAAGAATTATAGAACTTGCTAGAAGTGATCAAGATCATAAATCAATTTATCCATTTTTAAAATTTTTAAAAAAAGTTGAAAAAAATCCTGATCCAGAAGCAATAGAAGATTTATATTTATTTTTAAAATCTAATAAAATATCAATTACTAAAGCAGGAAATATTATTTTATATAAGAAAATTACCTCAGATTGGAAAGATTGTCATACTAGAACTATAGATAATTCTATAGGACGAGAAGTTGTATTAGATAGAAATAAATGTGATAATGATAGAAATAAAACATGTTCTTCAGGATTGCATGTTGCAGGATATAATTATATGAACTCATTTTCAGGTGATCGAATTATCTTATGTGAAGTAAATCCTAAAGATGTAGTATCAGTACCAGTTGATTATAATTATTCTAAAATGAGAGTATGCAGATATAAAGTAATTAAAGAAGTTACTGATAGTGGTGATATCCTAGAAGATATCGCAGTATATTAAAATATATTAAACAATTAAAAAATAATTTAACAAACAATTTAAAAGGAAATAACATGATTATAGAAAGAAATAAAATAGTAAATGAATCAAATTGCAAATTAGAAGAAGTACAATTTACAATAGATACTTCAACTGATAAAATGTTTCATTTATTAAGTAACTTATATACTAATCCGTTAGGAGCTGTTATAAGAGAAATTAGTACAAATTGTCTTGATGCTCATAGACTTAGTGATAATATAGATAAACCATTCCAAATAAATATCTCAGGAGAAATGGAAGATAATAAATATATTGAATTTAGAGATTATGGGCCAGGAATGTCAGAAGATCAAGTTAAAAATATATTTACAGTGATGGGTAAAAGTACAAAAGAAAATACTAATGATCAAACCGGATGTTTAGGATTAGGATCAAAGTCACCTCATGCTATATCAGAAACATATTCTGTTATTAGTATAAATAATAATATAAAAACAATTTATAATATTTCGAAGAACGAAATAGGGATTCCAAAGTTGGTCATCTTTGCATCTATAGAAACTCATGAAGAAAATGGTTTAATTGTTAGAGTACCATTAAAGAAAGAATTTTATAATAAATACAAATTAAATAAAATTATAGAAGAACAATTACATTTTTTTAAAAATAAACCTATTGTAAAATTCGGTGAAGAAGTTCAAAAACTTAATTATTTTAATCCTGAAAATTATAATAAATTAAATAACCATTATATTCGGAAAGAAAATTTCACAAGTTTAAATAATTTAAAAGTAGTTCAAGGAGAAGTTTCTTATGAAATTGATTATTATGATTTAACTCGTGAAATTATTACTTATGATGATAAAAGAATAAGTTCTCAAAAATTAACAATATCTGATAAATTAGAAATGGACAGAGACAAATTAGAACAATTAAAAGAATTATGTAGAAATTTTCAAATTATACTAGTAGCAAATATGGGAAAAGTTACATTTGCTATGAATCGGGAAAAATTAATATATGATAAAAAAACAGTTCTTAATATCATCAATTATTTAAATGATATATTAATAGCATATCAAAAAAAATTAAATGATATTGTAGAAAAATATCCTCTAAAATGGGATAAATATATGATATTAAATAAATTTTATCATTTAAATAATGAAATCATTACAGATGAATTAAGAAATTTTAATAAGATATATGTTAGTGAATTAATGCCAAATAATATATCAATAAAGACAATATATTCTAAAGAAGCATGTTTATTAAATATTACTAGAATGCGAAGTATCGATGCATATGATATTTTAAAAATATATATTCAAAGAGAAAATTATATAAATTGTCCTAAGCAAGAATTAAAAAACTTATCATCAGAAATTATAATATTATTTACAAATGATAAATATTGTAGGAAACATTCTAAAGAATTTTTAAAGCATAATGACAATATTTCTAAAATTATGTTAATAGTTGAAGGCGAATTAACTGATAATAATAAAAAAAAATTTTTGGATAATTATGGTTTTGACAATAGTATGATTATTACAATAGAAGAAATTAAAAAATTTAATGAAGACAATAAAGAAATTATCATAAAAGATAAAAAAGCTAAAAGTACAAAACGATATTATAATAATAATATAAATAAATGGAGAAATGGAGGAAATGAATTTATACAAAATGGAAGAATATCACAAATACAAGGGATAAAAGTTTTAAGTATTCGAGGACAATATCATATAGGTGATTTATCAAAATGTCCCAAATTAAATGAATTATATAAAAATGGGATAAACTACTCAGATATTATAGATATATTAAACTTATCTCCCAATTTTAAATTTGATCAACCACATCATAGAATATTTCATTTAAATAAGGCAGATTATAATAAAGCGAAGAATATGATATCAATGGAAGAATTCTTAGAAAATGAGATAAATAATATTAAAAATTTTAAATATATGATATTCAATGAAGATTATAATCTTAGAAATTTTAACGGTTTTCTAGAAGATTATCAAACTAAAATAAATAAAGATAATATATATAAAGATTTTTTTGAAGTATTTTTAGATAGAAGACAAGTTGAGGTAACTCGAAGAATATATAAGTTATCTAAAAGATATAAAACTCATCTTTATATTAGTGAAGAATATATTGATATTATAAATAAAATCTTAGGTACAAAAATTAAATATATTCAAAGTACAAAAATAATTGATATCTTTTGTAGTGTTAATACGAAATATTATTTTGAAAATCAAGTAAACAATTTAAATCAACAATATATTATAGATAAATATGAGAACATCTGGAAAAACCAATTTCAGAATTCAAATTATAAAAGGGAGGAATAATGTTAAATGAATTAATTCAGGAGGCCAATATATTATCAAACAATATTCAAACATTAAAAGATAATATAATAACAACTGAAGATAATATTTTAGCTTCAGAGCAGAAGCTAAAAATAAAAGATCAAGCTAAAGATATTTTAACAATTTTAAAAAATCATAAGATGGAAACTAAAAAAGAGTTTATATTAGAAACTATAAACTCTGCGTTAACTGATGTTTTTGAACAAAATGTTCGTATAAATATTGAAGCTAGTACCTCAACTTCTTCTGGGAAGTTAAATATGAAGTATGATATTGTTTTATATCAAAATGATATTGAAATGGCTAGAAATGAAAAATTATTAGGTAATAATGGTGGTGGAATTTTAAGCTTTATTTCTATATTATTTAAAATCCTAGTAGGATATATTTATAGTAATAATAAATTCTATTTATTTGATGAATCTATATCACAAGTTAGTCCACAATACAGACCTCAATTAGCAAAGTTCTTACAAACATTTTGTGAACAATATAATTTTACTATTGTATTAATTTCACAAACTGATGATACAGATGAGTTTGCTGACTTATGTTATTTGCTAGATGGTGATTATGATGATAAAGGTACACCAATTTTAAAAATTGCTAAAACTATAGGAACATATCCAGAAGATAATTATATTTACACTAAGATAGAAAATTTTCAAAGTATCACTAAATTAGAATTTAGATACAAAGGTTTAGTAATTATACGAGGAAGAAATAATATCGGAAAATCAGCTTCTTTTAGAGCAGTTAATTCATTATTATTTAATACCTTTGATGCTAAGCAACATCCTAGAAAAAATAGAAAAAAAGGTTCAATTGTTTATATAGAATTTGGAAAAGTTAATGAAGGTATTATTGATAATATAATACTTACATTTAAATCTCCAAAAGTTAGTTATGAATTTAATAATGAAATATATACTGGAAAAAGTTTAGCATTTGAAAAGATAAAAGAAAAAGTTGAAAATATAGGATTTAAATATGTTAACTTAAAAGACACTTATAAAAACTTTAAGGGAAATTTAAAAGATCAAACTGAAAGATTAGCTGTTACTAATCAATATGATGGATTCTATTTGATTGGTAATAAAACTAATGAAACTGAAAAAGTTTTTAATTTTTTATTTGATTCTACAGAAGTTGCTTTTGCTATAGTTGATATCAATAATGATATTAATGATTTAAATAATCAACTAAATATTATGTCAAATAATATAATCGATTATAAAAGAGAATTAAATGAATCTACTCTAAAATATGATATAACATTATTAAAATATTATATAGAGCTGATAAAAGAATATACTAATAATAAAATAATATTTGATAAACTAAGTATAAAATCTAATATTATAAATGATATAATCACTGATATAAATATATACATTAGTATTATAGAAAATTTACAATTATTAAATGATTATAGAATACAATTAGAATCATTAAAACGTTCTAATATTTCTACACAATATAATATAGTAAATGATATCATAAATTATAAAGAATGTAATCAGCAGATAAATTCATTTATATTAATGAAATCACAATTATCTAATTTTAATAATCAAATAATTAGTATAAGTAATAAAATTAATATTATTGATAATTTAATTATATTTAATGAATATAAAGATCAGATTGATAGATTTATAGAGTTAAAACATTATTTAGATAAATTAAAATATGATCAAATATGTCATAATACAGAAATAGACAACATAAATAAAATTCTAAAAAATAAAGCAGAGATTGAAAACCTTAAAAATATTATAATATCTATTAATAATTTAATTTATAATAAAAGATTAATAGAAAGCTTAAAATCTAAAGTGATCAATTATAATAAAATGATTGATATAATAGATGATAATATGGTATCTGTTGAAATGTTAAAAATATTAAATACTGACCAATATCAGAAAGATTTAAATAATCTTGAAGATTTAGAATCAAGTCGAATTATATTAATGGAGCAAATTCATAGTTTACATCATGAGTTTGGAATCAAAGAATGTCCACATTGTAATGGTACAGGATTTGAAAACATATCATAGGAGAAATGATGATAGAGATAATATTAAAAGATAAAAATAAAAGTATTAATATTGACATATTATATGATACTTTCCCAGCTGGAGAAGAATATATAAGAATAGCTAATACTAAAGAAATTAAAGAATTCATTAATAATCAAAATATAGTATTTACAATAATTTCTAGAATTTATAATTCAAAAGAAATGATGCAAACAATGTTAATAATTGATGCTATTAATAAATACATGACAAGGCTCTCATATTATAATTATTCAATTGATTTAATATTACCATATCTACCTTATTCAAGACAAGATAGAGTATGTCATAATGGAGAATCTTTTGGATTAGAAGTTATTTTAAATATACTTCTTACATCAACTATTGATACTATATATACATTTGATAAGCATTCAAATATATTAAATAAATACATATCTGATATTGAACAACCATATATATTTGAAAATACAAAATTAAAAAATTGTAAATTCGATATTATAGTATCTCCAGACAAGGGAGCACTATTAAAAAATATGACATTATTTGAAAAGTTTGATATAGCAAAAGAAATTATATCAGCTGATAAAGTTAGAAATAATGATAAAGTTAATATAACTTTAGACTTTGAATATGGTTATTTTAAAGATAAAGATATTTTTATAGCTGATGATATTATTGATGGTGGAAGAACAATGATAGAATTAGTAAAAATAATAAAAGAAGATATGCCAAAATCGATAACAGTTTATTGTACTCATGGTATATTCAGTGCAGGTACTCAATGTTTATTTGATGCTGGGATCAATAAAATAATAACCACTAATAGTTATTATAATGGTGAAGCTTCTGAACGATTAGAAGTTTTAAAAATAGAAGATATAATTAAAGGAATATAATATGAATATTAAACCACACTTAGCAGCAGATTTTTATAAATATGGTCACATAGAACAATACCCCGAAGGAACAACATGTTTATTTGATAATATGACATTTAGAAATTCAAAATATTTCAATGGAACAGATGATTATGATAATAAAGTATTAAACTTCGGTTTGCAAAAAGTAATTAAAGAATATCTAATTGGTATCTGGAATGAAAACTTCTTCCAGAAACCAAAAGAAGAGGTTCTAAATGATATTAAAAAAATTATTCCAGTAGCTCTAAATATAAGTGGTGATAAAATAATCAATGCTTTCAAAGAATTACATGAATTAGGTTATTTACCAATTTCAATTAGAGCTAGAGAAGAAGGCACAAGAACGCCTATAAATGAACCAGTATTAACTATTATGAATACTCATCCAAAATTCTTTTGGTTAGTAGGATATTTAGAAACTGCTTTAAGTTCTGAGCTTTGGAGATTATATACTAATAGTACAGTAGTATTTGAATTTAGAAAAACTATGGAAAAATATTTTGATTTAACTGGAGCTGATACATCAATGATTAAATTTCAGTGTCATGATTTTAGTGCTCGAGGATTACATACTATAGAAGATCAAAGAAATCAAATTTCTTTCTTAACTTGTTTTATGGGTACAGATACAGTTCAAGCTATTCAATGTGCTATGGATAATTATAACACTGACTACTCTCAAGAAATTGTTGGAGCTAGTGTACCAGCTACTGAACATTCAGTAATGTGTGCTGGTACTAAAGAAAAAGAACTAGAAACATATAAAAGATTAATTAATGAAATATATCCAAATGGTATTGTTGCTATTGTAAGTGATACTTGGGATTATTGGAAAGTGATTACTGAATATTTACCAATATTAAAAGATGATATTATGAAGAGAGAATTTAATGGAATGCTTCCTGGAAAAGTTGTAATTCGTCCTGATAGCGGAATACCTGAAAGAGTTATAGCAGGTTATAGAGTAAAAAAAATGACATATAATAACGATCATACATTACAAGAAAATATTAATAACTTTAATAATGCTATAAGCTCTTATTACGAAGCTGTTAAATTTAATATAAACAATGAAGATAAATATTATGATAGAAATGGTCAAGAAGTTCCTATTCATGAAATCAAAGGTACTGTAGAATGTTTATGGGATATTTTTGGAGGTACTAAAAATAGAAAGAACTTTAAAGAACTTGATTCTCATATTGGTATGATTTATGGTGATAGTATTACTCTTGAAAGAATGACAGAAATTCTTGAAAGATTGATGTCTAAAGGATTCGCTGCGAATAATTGTGTGCAAGCCGTTGGTGGGTATACACAATGCGGGCAGCTAAGTAGAGATACACTATCAGAGGCAATAAAAGCTACATATATAGAAGTTAATGGAGAAGGAAGAAATATCTTCAAAGATCCAAAAACAGATTCTGGAAAAAAATCACATAAAGGGTTAATGGGAGTATTCTTAAATGAAGATGGAGAACATATTCTAAAACAAGAGATAACAATGGATGAATTATACTCAGAAGAAAATTTAATGAAAGAAGTATTCTTAAATGGTAAATTATTAATAGAACATTCATTAAAAGATATCAGAGCAAGAATAGATAATGAATTTATATAGGATATAATATGAAGTCTGATACTTATAAAAAAATAGAACCAGAAGTTCATAAAGCTATAAAGAAATTTAATAAATTTACTGATAGTATTCAAAGAGGTGATATTAAAATAATGAAAATAAATTTAAATATTTTTCAAGGACAATTAATAGAGATAGAGCAGATATTAGAATCTGCTCTAGCAGAAGATAATAAGGAAGAAAATGAAACATGATTTAAGTTCTGCTACAGAAGAGCAAAGATATATTTTTACAGATTTTATTAAGCAAGCTCAATTGGCATTAAAAGGAGATTCTGATTATGAAGTATTTGCAATTCAAGGATTTGCAGGATCAGGAAAAACTTGGTTAAGTGCTTTGATAATTGATGAATTATTAGAATTAGGAATGAAGGTTGCAGTAACTTCTCCAACTCATAAAGCTGTTAGAGTATCATTAAATATGTTAAAAAATAATGGAATCGATACAAATAGTCCATTAATGTATCCTGGAACAATTCATCATTTTTTAAATTTAAAATTAGATCATGGATTTGCAGATGATGGTACAGCTGATAATGTAACAACAAAAGCTAAATTAGTAGTTAATAAATTCAATGAATGCTTGGAATATGTTGATGTGCTAATAGTTGATGAAGCAAGTATGGTAAGTGGAGAATTATATGATCATGCTCTAAAAACTTTAGGAGATCGATGTAAAATTATATTATTCATAGGAGACAGTTATCAACTGCTTCCAGTAGATGATGAAGATAGTAGTATATTTTTAAAAGATGATATATTTCATTATAAACTTACAAAAGTTGTTAGGCAAGCAGAAGATAATATAATAATAGCCAAATCACAAGAATTGATAAAAGCAATGGATCAAAAAACATATTATCCTTCAGTAAATGATTATTTTGTAAATATTACAGAAGATACTGAAGGTATCAAATTATTAAAATCAAATGTAGAATTATTTGAACTTTATTTTAGCGACTTCAAAGATAAAATGACAGGAGCATATACTAATAAAGTAGTAAATCAATTTAATGAATATATTAGATATACATTATATCAAGAGACTAAATTTATTTGTGATAAAGATGAATTAGTATTCCAAGAAACATATACAGATTCTAAAGGAAATATTATCGTATCAAATGGTGAAATTATAGAAGTCGCTACTTGTAAATTAACAACTGATATTGATAAGTTTAAAATTTGGAAGATTGTTTCTAAAAAAAATGAGTTAGGAGAATGTGTTAGATTTAATGTATTAGATCCTAGTAGTTATAATGAATTCAATGATTTATTAGATAAATATTTAGCAGATGCAAAAATAGCTAAAGGATATGATAGATCAAAAGCTTGGAAGAAATATTTCAAATTAAAAGAAAAATATGCTAAGGTTCGATATAATTTTAGCTCAACTATACATAAACTTCAAGGATCAACTTATCAAAATATGTATTTTGATATGAGAGGGTTAGATTATTTTTATAGAATGAATCGTGATAATGTTTTAAGATTAGTATATGTTGGGATCACTCGAGCAAGTGATCAAGTATTTATATTACAAGATTAAGAAATATCTAAAGTTAATATAGAAATAAATATATTAAAAGGAGATATTATGATACATAATATAATGATAATAGGAGTATCTACAGTATTTACTGTAGTGGTATTAATAGGAGGAGCGTTATTAATAACGCTCCATGAAAATAAGCAACAAGAATTTTAGAGGAGATAATTCTCCTCTAATTTTTTATTTGATTTGATATTTGAATTTTAAAAATATTCTTAGAATATTATTAAAATACTAAGAAATGGCTCTCAATACTTGCGAAAGAATTTTTACCTATTTCAACTTCCAGAACAGGATATGAATTAAAATAAAATCTTACCAGAATATCACTTAATGATTCTGGAATCACTTCTTTTTCTATTAAACATACTTGATGCATATTTATATAAATCCCTTTGATTTTTCTAAATCCAATTGGATTTAATAATTTATCAATTTCATTAGTACTTTTAAACTTTTTAGGAATTCTTTTAGTTTCCTTTTTAATCTTTTCTTTATAATTGAACTCTAGTTCAAACCAATCATTTACTTTTATAACTTCTAATGTATATATATTATGAAAGTTAACTCTCATAGCACTATTATCGAAGCTTTTTAACTTTAACATTTTACTTTGTTTTTGCATTTTTATTCCTTTAAATTTATTACAATTATTTGTTTATATTTTGAGAAATGTTATAAATTAGTATAGAAATAAATATATTAATGTAAGTGATAAACACTTATATATAATAAATTTAAAGGAAATAAAAATGTATAAATTTAGAAATGACCGCAATGATGCGTTTCAAAAAAATGCTGAAAGAAGGGGGGCAGATAGTATCAGATTTAATATTGTCTGGTTATAAATTTGAAGTGTATGAAAGGGGTGAAGAACACAAATTCGATCCTATGGGAGCGAATATAATAGATATTCGTCCTTCAGAAGGTTATTATATGATGGTACGTCTAATAGACGTACCATCAAGTTGGGTATTCGTACCTAGCGTTCCTGTTATATGGAACGCTATGGTAGAAGAAGAATTCGATTGGAGAGAAGAGATGGAATCACTGGTAGCTTAGCTACCAGTGATTCTTTTATTATCCTAATAAAGCATTTACAAGAGGTCCGGTACCTTTTCTAATAGTACCTATTCCTTTTATAAGATCTGCTTCAGCTCTTTGTAGTTGTTGTTGAGTTTGAAAACTCTTCATTATTATAATCCAATTTGCTTGATATTCTTTCCAATTTCTAGGATAGTTTGGATTACTATTACCTAATTTAATCATGTTAGTTTCTATTTTTTTAAAATATTCTTTTTTGATTTGATTATGTATAGTCTTTCCACGGTCACTTTCCTGTCCGTTTTTAAGATATTCTGCAATATGTTGATTATGTCTAAATCCTTGATTTGTTGCTTTTCCAATATAAACTGGTCTATAAGCAAATTCTATAATTTCTCCATTGATTCTATATTTATAATATTGTTGCTGAAATGGATCCAAATAAACATAAATATAAAAATTATGAATTTTATAATTATGATAATTAATTCTTGGACTTACTTTATCAAATAAGTTTATCATTGTATTCCTTTTAAGTTTTGTTGTTTTCTGTAAGGATTAGTTGCGATTATTTCTATAATAACTCTAAGAAATCCTGGGAGTTACTATAGAAATAAATATATCAATAGTACAGTAATGTATTAAAAAAATAAAAAAGGATTTAAAAATGACAATGAAAAAATTAGAAGAAGCGAAAAAACTTCTTCGAGAAATAAAAGAATTACAGTATCGAATAGATACTGTAAATAAAGCACTTGATGATAAATCAGAATTGCAGATTGGATATTCTAATTTATCTATCGAAGGTGATGAAGCAAGAGAATATCTTGAACTTCATAAAACAAGAATCCAACAACAGTTGGATGAAAAACAAGAAGAATTTGATGCATTATAGCATCAAATTCTTTATTTTATTTCTATAATAACTCTAAGAAATCCTGGGAGTTACTATAGAAATAAATATATCAATAGTACAGCAATGTATTAAAAAAATTAAAACAAAAGGATTTAAAATGAGTAAAGAAATCATAAAAAAAAGAATCAAGGAGATTAAAGAATCTCCTGATAAATATGTGAACGTTGATGACACGTTCTTCAATTTACCTATACCAAAAGAGGTATGGATAAAAGCATTAGAAAAACAATTAGAATCGCTGAAATAGCGATTCTATATTTTTTATTGCTTTCTTTTTTGAATTCTAAAATAATATAATATTTTGATATGTTTTAATCTATTTTAAATATTTCTTTAATTGTGTAGTTTTAAAAGATTCACCAAGATTATGATATTCTATTAAATCAGAATTGCTTAAATTTAATCTCCATCCGGGGATATAATGATAACTATTTAAAATTAAGTGAGCAATTATTTGGTAGATATCTTTAGTATACATATCTGCGCTAGAATCTCCCATTAAACATATACTAATATAATCTTCATATCCTGGAATTAAACTCTTATACATTACAGGACGAGTTAAACTAACATTATAAGATTTTCCTATAAATTCTACAGTATAATGCCAAGGCATAAATAAATCTTCAGTAGATGATCCGCCATATTGTCTATGAAAATCATCTTTTATAATTCTTAAATTGTACATATTATTATCTATTTGAACTGTTTTAATTGGAAACCATTTATTATTATAAGTATCAAATATTATAAACCCTTTTGGAATAGTTTTAAATGTTCCACCTACTTTAAATTCTCTCTCATTGCTTTGATTATATTTATAACTCATAATTATCCTTTATATATCATCTACTGTAAATTCTGGTATTGGTATCATAGTGTTATTATATTCTTCGACAAATTTGTCCTGATTATCTTTAACCCCTAAATAATTAAAAGATCTAAGAACAGCTTTAGCAGAAGCTTCAGCATATGATAGGGCTCCTTTTAAATATAAAATTCTATAATGATATGCTTGATTAGTTGCAACTCTAACTAATCCATTATCATGAATATAATTTAATTTGATATCGGTATGATCATGAGCCAATGATTGAGTTTTATCATCTAATACATAATAACCTTTATAATGATAATTATCAATTGTTGCTAAATTATTCTCATATGATAATGATCTATTTTCTCTGATAATATCATAATTTAATATTTGATGATATTCATCTGGTAATGTTATTTCATTTCCTACAAACACACTAATATTATTTATACTAATGTCAGATTGTATATCATCTGTTATTAATAATTCTTGATCTTTTTCATAATTATCATATTTTTTATTAATTGTAAAACTTAAAGTATCTCCTGTTAATATACAATTAAATTGTTGATTATCTCTGATAATACTAAAAACTCCTCCTGTAATATTAAAACTATTTTGATAAGTATTATATTTATAATATACTTCTGATAATTGTTTTATCACAACATCATTTTGCAAATATAATATACTTGATTTTCCTTGATTATTTATATATTTATAATCTAAGTAATTTAAATAATTTGATGAATAATTAAAATATAGATCATTTGAATTTTCTATATTATTGAATTTATATTGATAATAATCAAATATTAAATATTCTATATCTTTTAAATTGTTATATTTATTATTATAAATATCATATTTAATATTTAAATCATTTGTAGGTAATGTGATATTATAAATATTAGTCGATCTATTAAACTCTGATCGTAATAATAATTGTAATCCTATTGATCCTTTTATTTGATGATATCCTTCGATATAGTTAATGATATTCTCTTCTTCGAATATTTGCTTATGTCTTATTAAATCTTCTTGTATGTATAATTTAAACTCATTTAAACTATACTCAGTGTTTAATGTATCATAATATAATTCGATATCTTCCTCATCATAAATTATATTATCAAAAAATACTTTATTTCCAAATATGATTTTAACATCTTCTGGAAAATCTTCATTAGTTATATTATTTATATCAGCACTATAAATGTCATTTATAGAAGTTAATTCTAAAAATTCTTTATCTGATTCTGTGTGTATCATTTGATATTTATAAGTATCATTAACTTTATAAGTACTATTAGATAAACAATAATATGTTATATTATTAATATATTTTAAATAATAATCCAAATCGATTATATATTTATCAAAATCAATAAATAAATTAGCATCTTCGAAATCAGTATCAATCTCTTCAACTAAAGTATCATCGATAATTGTTTCATTATAAATATGAGCATTAGTATTATTTATTTTATTCATTATATCCCAAGCTCTAGGAGTAATAGCTAAAGCTGTATTAACCGTTGTTAACACCTTCAAATTATCTTTAAATATATTTAATAATGTATTAGCACTATCTATAATATATAACATATTATCATATGATTGTCTATATAATTTAAATTCTTGATATTTTTCAAAAAATGTTTGAGTATATCCATCAGGAGTATCATTTAATAATGATAACATATCATTAACAATACCTTGACAAATTTTAATTTGTGTATCAGAAATATTATAAAATTCATTTGATTTTAGAAATACATATAAATTAATAACTTTATCATATGCATCTAATGATGTACAAATATAATTATCAGTTTGTTGAGCCCATAATAATATATCAGAAGAATAATCTCTAATATAATTACAAAAATCTTGAGCATCTTCCAACAATATTCCTTCAGTTATTCCATCAAATGGATAACTATATTCATCTGAATTTATATTACTATCATCATTCATTTTATCTATAACATTATCATAAATATCAGATAAGGTTGATAATTCATTTGATATACTTTCTTGACTCATTTTATTCCTTTTTTATACACTTAATATTGGAGATGTCCCAATAATTGTTCCTGTTCCACATCCTGAGCTAACTGCTCCTGTTAATGCTTGAATTTGTCCTGTGCTTAATATAGCACTTACTCCTGATAATACACTTGTGCCACATGAAAATAATATTATACTTGTACCTATTTGACCAGTTGGAGATCCTACACTTAATATTGTAGGATCTCCTGATATACAAATTCCAGTATCAGGATAAGGATGTTCTGCACATATACATGTTCCAGAAACAATATCACCTATTTTTACAACATTCATTTTGATCCTTTTATTTTTTAAGAATTTCTCTTAATTCTTCAGAAGTTATTCCATCATAAAATCCTGGTATATTTTGGAATTCATTATCTGAAATATTATCTTCCTCCGACATAATATCACTATCAGCACTATCTTCAGTAACAACAGTATCATCTTCCATTAACCCTTTAACAATTAATGATTGTTTTTCAAATAATGTTTTATAAATTGATTCCGAGATATTATAATAATATAATGAAAATTGCGCAATATATCCATAAAAATTATTAATATATGTTTTTTGATTATATGAATATTCTGCACAGATACTCATTAATCTAAAATTAACACTAGTACAATTATTAATAAATATACTAAAATGATTAGTACTTATTAGATTTTGAAATCGTAATTCAAAGCCTTCATGTAATGTATGTTTTAAAGTAATTAATGTCCATTGAGTTTCAAAAAACGGATAATATAAACTATATTCTGATACACCAATATCCGTAGTAAAACTAGTTACTATATTTTTATTAATTGCATCATAATATATATAATTTTTACCAATATCATCAGAAATAATTATATGTCTATTAGAATTATTAATATCTTTTTTAGCTTTTAACCAGAAGCTAATAGTAAAAGAAGTATTTATCAAATTTTCTTTACAATAAAAATTATCCATTATTCCCTCTAAAGCATAACAAAAATTATTAGTTAATATTTTACCATATAAACTCGTTGAAATATTTGAAGAAGCAGTATCAATATTATCAGTATTATTGACTAATGCATTTTTAATTCTTGTATTTGTAATAAAATTTGGATCAAAGTTAAGAAACAATTGTGCAGTATCTGGAATATAATTCAATAAGCTATTCTTATATAGATCAATAGAATTATTTATTCTACCATTTCCAAAAATAATATCATAAATTTTCATACCACAAAAACTACATTCATTGTCTCTTCCTATAGCTTTCAGAGTTAAATCTATATTATCAAAATTAGTACCAGTAACATTATATATTTTTTTATTTGGACTTATAAAAGTTATTTCATAAGTACCTGTTTTAACTTTAAAATGTAAAAAATATATTTCAGAAGGATCCATTTCATATTCGATAATTGTTGGGTCTTCTTGAGAATACATCGAAGGAGGTAATTGTAAATGTAATTTATTATCAATAGCATAAATTGCAATATTTAATTCTTCATTCAATAACATAATTGGATAATTTGAAGATAATAATTCTTGACTCTGATTTAATGATTCAGGTTTATCATAAATAATATCTAAATCGTTTAGAGAATCCAATGTATTATTTACAGATTCTTGTACTTTTTTCATTTCATTAATTGCTTGATTAGCATCAACTATACTTTGTTTTTGTTCGGATAATGTTTTATCATCAACCATACATTCATCTAATTCTTTAGCTATTTTAGAAGCATCATTTACTTCTTGAATTATAACATTTGAATTAGCAATTACTCCAGCATCTATTAATGTATTTTTCGCAAGTGTTAATATTCTCTCTACTGGAATATCAAATGAAGTCACATTATAATTATAATCAATATAATATGGACCGATTTGAAACACATTATTATATTGAGTATCATTAATAAATTCTGGAATTACTTCATTTAATCTAGTTTGATTTGGAATTAATCCCATTGTACATAATAAATCAAAAGTGTTATCAGATATAGTTGATTGAAAAGTTACTTTAATCTTAAAATAATAATTATAATATTCTAATTTTTCAATAGTTTCTGTAGTTTTTATAATTTGATCATTTATAATATTAAATGTTATATTAGTAGTAATGATTTTTAATTGTGTATTATTAATAGTTACAATTTTTTCAAATGAAGAATCTCGAGCAACTTCTGAAACAACTTCTGAAACAGTTTCAGAAGTAGATTCTGATAATAGATTCGGTAAATTAAATACATATCCTTCAGAACCAGAATATTTATTAACATTACCAAATTCATCAGCATCAGGATCCTCAGGATAATAACAAGAGTCTCCTATAATTGTACCATTTATAGATGCAGAAATTCCAGAAACTAAATCTTGTCCTGGAAATATTGAAAAATCAATAACTTTCAATGAATCAGAATCACATAATTTAAAAGTGCTATTATTATCACAATTTATATTTGAATCATATGATGGTTTATCACTTGATAGTACTTCTTTAGCATCAGCTAAAGCTTTTGAAATTATATCAGCATTTTGTAACATTGTTTCGCTATTATTATTTATTTCTAAATTATCAATATTTAAAGAGGGTATAGTATGCAATGTAGAAATAATTTCTTCATTCGTCATATCTCCTGGACTAAATATAATAATTGCATCTTTTATATTATTATACATTATCTAATATCTCCTCATTGCTTAATACCTCTGTGTTGACTGTTAAAATTTCAATAGAACTTAATATATCAGAATCTTCATCACATCTAATTTCAACAATAGGTATGTTTGTATAACTTGATTGTTGACCAATAATTTTTACAGTCGATAAATCTATATTTGGTTGATAAGTATCAATAGTACTGGTATTATATATATTTAAATCATCTTCATTTATATAAGTCACTGGGATTTGATTTGTGGTTAAACTATAGCTAGAAGCAACATTATTAGGTAACTCACAAGATATATCATACATTCTATTTAATCCAATAATATCTTTAATTTGCTCACCGTCATTATTGGTTTGTCCATGATAATCTAATTTAAATTTATCATATAATATATTTGAATATTCTGTTATTCTATCAGAATATTCATTAATCATTTGAGCATTTAAAATACATTTATATTTATCTAATATAAATTTAATAATAAAAGCAATTTTTTCATTAATAATACTATTTTTCAAATTATTAATAGTGCTTTCTATAATTGCTTTTAATCTCGCTAATAAAGTATCTACTATCATTTGTATAATCTTACAAACAATAGAACAATCACATAAATCCGAATTTCTTCCTATGATCTTTATACTGCAATGATCAACTTTATTTATAATAGTTAATCTATTCACACTTGCAATTAATATATCATAATTATCACAATTTAAAGTGTATTCATTTATTAACTTTATATCATCATCGGTGCCATTATCTAATAAATAAATAATAGTTTTATTTATATCAAAAGAATATCCTATTGATTCTAATATATTATTAGCAACAGTTAAATTGTCTCCTGATGTTTGATTATAATGAATTGATAATAATGCATTATTTCTAATGTTTATATTCTCTTGTTTTAATTTATCATATATTATTCTAATCTTTGATCGAATAATATTTATTTGAGTTATTCTATAATCTGATAATAAATTTAAAACTATTTTTAACTCTTCTCTTTTTTGATTTAATTGTAATTGTGATTCAACTGTTAATATTTCATCAGGATTACTTTTTTGAAATAAATCTTCAGTTATAGAAATATTAGTATATTGTCTTAAATCATTTTCAGGCCAATTATCTAAAATATTTGATTTAATAGTATCAAATGATATTAAACTAATTTGATTTTGATAAGCTTCCAAATATGCATTTGATTGCAATTGAACATTTATCGAACTTATCGTTTTATCACTTGAATCTTCTATTTCTATCTGATTTAAAAAACTATAATCTTTTTCTATTGGATAATTTCCTAAATTTATATTATCATATATATTTATATTTGATAATATAATATCATTTATATCATCTGATTGTGCTTCATATAATGTTTTATATTGATCTTTATTTTTCCATAATACTTCATTATATAATGATTCTAATTGACTATTAGTATAAATATTTTTAATATCATAAAATAAAGTATTTATACTATTTGTCATACTAAATAAACATTCACATAAATTTGTATTTTTTATTGGTGCAATATTATTTTCTAAAAAACTATTATGAACCTTATCTAATGTTATCTTATTATTATCAGATAATGCATCAGCGGTACTTTGATTTAACCATCCTGAAGTTGTATTATCTATTAATTTTTTATATTTACTAAATTTTACAGGAGAACAGCTTTTTAATTTATCACTGATATTTTTAACTGGATCTAATAAAATATCCATAATATTACCATTAACGATCCATTTAAACATAGAATCAAATCCTTCTAATAAAGAATAAAACTCTTGTAAGAAATCAAAACCTGCTGATTTATTCCAAGGATTTCCTGGAACTGGTCTAACAATACAAACAATAACACTATATACCTGATAAAATTTTAAAAATAATTCTGCAAGTTTTACAATCTCTTTTAAAAAATCATTAAGAATATATTCAAAGAATGGTAATATAGTATTATTATAACCATCAGCTATATCACAACAATGCAATTCACCTATCATTTCAATTAATAAATTATTAATTAATTTAATATTATTACCAAAATCTTCAATTTTTTTAAATAATTTTAAATTTAATGGATCAGCTTTCATATTAAATAAATCAAAATCCAAGGCAAAGCTACTAAACGATATATGACAAGGAGGCAATATTCCAATTTGTGGAATATCAGTACCTTCTTGAAGCTTATCATTTAAAGAAGTTGCTTCAACAGAATCTGGAATAGTTGTACCATACTGTTCAAATATACTATTATAAATCATAATAATCCCTTAACTTTAATATATTATCTTTAAAATTATCATCAGGTTTATCATATTCTTTTATAGAGATAATTGTTTGTTTTATATCACCAGCTGGATGAAATGATGATTTAATATTTTTAGCAAGTTCACCAACAGGTATAGCACATCCAGGAAGAGTATTAGTAAGCACAGAAGCAGTTATACCATTAGTAAATGTATTAACATTTAACCCATTTGATATACCAATTCCAGCTGCAAGAAAAGAAACTTTAACCGCTTTATTAGAAGAAATTAAAGCATTAGTTGTAGAAGAAGCTATTCCCATATTATGAGAAATAATACCATCCATATTAACTCCTCCTGAACCACTTAAATTAATTACACCACCACCTAAATTTAAAGTACCTAAACCATTTATAGTAGTATTTGAACCATCTAAATTTAAATTTAATAATCCAGTTACATCACAATGTCCAGAAGATAATCCAGCATATAATAAAGATTCCATAATTAAATAACTATTAGATCTAATATGAGTACTAGTAAAAGAATCTAAACTTAAAATATTACTATTCAAATTTACTATTTGAGTTCCTGTCATTTTTAATTCTGTTGAATAAATATCTAATCTTTCAGTACTAGATAATTTTGCTTTTTGAG
>Ga0256828_1000570_pt1 | contig 24202 bp, 26 predicted proteins | sample CV88metaG_FD_185993 | JGI IMG/M metagenome (GOLD analysis project Ga0256828, IMG submission 185993) | Hydrothermal vent microbial communities from East Pacific Rise, Pacific Ocean - CV88 | ecosystem: Environmental > Aquatic > Marine > Hydrothermal vents | place: Pacific Ocean: East Pacific Rise...
ATCAGAAGTACCACATCAACAAAAAATATCGCATCTAACGCATAGCGTTTTTTGCTAAGGGGATAGAGTAACATAATGCCATAACTGTTGAGATAATCCAAAAAACTGTGAACCATTAGCCCCAAAAGAACTGCTAAAAAGTTACCCCAAGCAAAGGGTAAAAAAGGAAACAGCAGAAGAACTATCAGCAGAGCATAAAGAGGAGCAAACAGCAAGGAGTGAGAGAAGCCTTGATGATTTTTGAGATAAAAAGAGCGACCAAACAACACCAAAAAAGCATCCAAATCAGGGAAAACATTTCCTATGAGAAAAAAGAGTCCCATCATCGTCTGGTCGTTGGTCACGGCAATATTAAAGCCAATTAACCCTATGGCAGAGTGGTGTAGAATGTCCATTTTACACTACACCTTTAAGTAAGAACAAGGGGACGTTACATCCCCCCCTGCATTGTCATCTCTACGAGCTGTAGCATCTCTGATTTATCTTGACCGTTAACCATAAGCTTTCTAGGCACATAGTTTGCATTAAATCCATAGCTGGTATTGTTCTCTTGTAGCATTCCTGTCATGAGTGCCATTGAGAGTTGTTGTTTGGTTGTCTCAGGTAATTTTTGAACCAGTGACTTGTCGAGGTCTATCTTAACATTTAATGCAATCCAGTTTAAAAGTTCTTTTTTAAACTTTGCTTCTATCTCATCTAACGTTTGAGGTAATACCTCATCGCCTACATATTTAATGTTGAAGGTTGCGTTACTTGTTGTATTGGCATTATCAATGAGTGAACCATTAAACTTCAAGGTGGTTTGGTCTTTAACTAAAAAATTAGCCACTAAGAGTCCCATTTTATTTTGAAGTTTCTGCTGAATCCCCTCTAACTCTTTAAAGACTTCCATCTGATCCTCAGATGTTTTAACCGATGAGAGTTTGGTCAAAATAGCTTGTTGCTCTTCTTGTACCTCTTTCATGGTATCTTGAAATGCCATTAACGCTTCCATTTTAATACCATCTAAACCATAATCAAACGAAAACTCTTTAACAAAATCATACTCAGGAGCCAGTTTGGTCTCTCCTAGCTTAAGATTTAATCCAAAGTTCATGTTAACCAGTTCAGTAGTACTTTTTACCTGACTATTTTGGTCTAGATTCATTGCCATTTTAAACGTTGCATTGGTAAGTTTTTGAGGAACAGCAGGGTTGTCAATGTTTACATTATTCGCCGTAATAACAAAGTCACCTAAATAGAGACCATTGTCAAAAAGTTTCGTAATATCAGCATCTAACAGTAAATTCTCAACCTTTACTTTACCTCCATTTTCTAATGCTCCTTGAATAGTAGCTGTACCCATCTTTATTTGACCAATAAATGTCTCTAAATCCATCTTTCCACTCAATTTAAAAGGAGCAATGGTAAATACATCACCATCAATATTGGCAATAATCTCATTACTATCACCTGTATAAATGGCATGATTTGAGAAGTCTACCAGCATACTGGTATTGAGAACAATATCTTTAGCTACAATTTTTTTTAACATATCTTTGTTGACTAAAAGCTCATTGACATTAACTTTACTGTTAATCTTGCTTGCCCCAAATGCTACCCCATCTTTAAAAAGTAGAGGACCATTTTCAATCTCATAATCCATCACCATTGGTAACTTTAAAAACTGATTTAACTCTTTTTTCATTTTAGGGTCAACAAAATCTACAGAGACCTTTGCATTGGATGCCGTAAAACCTTTCTCAAAAGAGAGAAGTGACATTTTCATTCCATTGTTAGCATAAATTTTATTGCTGTTTTCAATATAGTTTTTTAAATAATTCTCTGTATTTGACCCAATATACGCTGTCATTCCAGCCCAAACAACCCCTGCAACAGCCACTGAGCCTAATATTTTTTTTCCTATAGACATTAAATTCTTTCCTTATGTTAATTTACTAGTGATTATACATTAAAGTTATTTGCTTATTACTTTGTGATTGAGTGACACTTATGTTTAATGCACTTACTAAGGCATTAACCGAAGCATAGGAGATGTTTTTACCTCGTCCTGCTCCATAAAAAAGTTCGTTATTTACTTTCACACCAAAGTAGGCAACAGCATCTGCTCCTTTACCATAACTTAACGTATGTTCAGAGTAATCCACCACTTCAAATACTACACCTAATGACTCAAAAATACTGCTAACAGCTTCAATAATTCCTTCACCTGTCTGTTTCATGCTAAACTGATTATCTTCTATGAAAAAATCACCTTCAACCACAGTCTGTTCGTTGTCAATACTCATCTGTAAATTTTCTACTTTAAAATGTGCTGTAGAGTTTAAAAAGTTTCTCTCAAACGCTTCACCAATCATCGCTTCGCTCACCACACCATCAGCTTTATCACTCATCTGTTGAATGACTCTACCCACATGAGCTTCCATCTGTTTGGGGATTTTGTAGCCAAAGACAGAGCTTAAAATATAAGCTGCACCCCCTTTTCCTGATTGTGAGTTAATCTGAATAATCGACTCGTAACTTCGACCTACATCTTTGGGGTCTATTGGCAGATAAGGAACATACCATAATGTATTCTCTTTTTGAACTGCCATCCCTTTTTTAATGGCATCTTGGTGCGAACCTGAAAAGGCTGTGTAGACCAAGTCACCCACATAAGGGTGACGGATATGGGTTTTTATCTCATTAGAAGATTCTACTACGTTCACAATTTTATCGACATTTGAAAAGTCTAATTTAGGGTCAACCCCTTGGGTATACATATTTAACCCCACTGTTACAATGTCAACATTTCCTGTTCTCTCACCATTTCCTAACAAGGTTCCCTCTACTCGGTCTGCTCCTGCCATTAAACCTAATTCAGTAGAAGCCACGGCACAACCACGATCATTGTGAGCATGAACACTAATTAAAACATTCTCTCTTCGAATAATATTACGACTCATAAACTCAATCTGGTCAGCATAGATATTGGGCGTTCCTGACTCAACAGTTGAAGGTAAATTTAAAACCATTTTTTCATCACCTTGTGGATTCCATGCTTCAATAACAGCATTTGAAATCTCTAATGCATAAGGTAATTCTGTTTGGGTAAAGCTCTCAGGAGAGTACTCAAAACGAACATTTCCCTCAAATCCACCAAAGTACTCTTTTATCCATGTAACGCCATTTAATGCTATCTCTATAATCTCTTTTTGAGATTTTTGATAAACAACTTCACGTTGCATGGTTGAGGTAGGGTTATATAAATGAACAATCACATTTTTAGCCCCCTGTAACGCCTCAGCACTTTTTTTAATCAAATGTTCACGAGCTTGGGTTAATATCTGAATCGTTACATCATCAGGTATCATGTTGTTTTCAATCAAATAGCGAGTAAATTCATACTCCACCTCACTGGCACTTGGAAATCCAATCTCTATCTCTTTAAACCCTACTTCTACTAAAAGATTAAAAAAACGAATTTTTTTCTCTAAGCTCATTGGTTTTATTAATGCTTGGTTTCCGTCGCGTAAATCGACTGAACACCATACAGGTGCGTCGGTTATTTCGGCATCGGGCCATGTTCGGTTGGGTAACGCTATGGTGTTAAATTTTTGGTATTTCATTTTCTGTTCCTATTCTGCTTTCAAAGAAGCGTAGGTGTGACCATGTCACACATCAAAGTGTAATTTGTATTGCTAATATATTTTGGGTTGGAAATTATGCAGAGAGAGAGAGCAGAAGAAGTGTGTAAAATCCAAAAATTGGGTTGGTGTGTGTCGTTTGATATGACATGATGACTCCTTCTAATATTATTTTAGAAGAAGTCTAACTAATTTTTAAAGCTTTGTCAAATTATTGTAGCAATAATTAAGACTATCTCCATCCCTTTACAGTAAAGCTAGAGCTAGCTTCTGGGTGATAAGAGTTATTAAAGAATGCACGTACTTCATAGTTACCCCTAGGTAAATATCTAAATACTGCTTTTCCTTCCTCTCTACCTTTTGTCCATCTCCATGCTACTACGTTATACCATTTATTATTACTATCTGCACGGAAAATACCAATCCAATCTTTTCTATTACCTTCCATATTTTCATAAGTTACGGTAACTTTTTCATATTTATTGTAACTTTTTTTATTAGTGGTAATTGTAGTATCATCACTTTGACCACTTTCACTACTTTCAAAAGATTTATAGTAGTTTCCTTGAATAGGTACGCCTCCAACATAAATAGAGTTATCAAGTGTTAGTGTATTTAAATTAATACGATAAAAGACACCACCATCTGTCCAAAAGTTATAGAAGTATTTTCCTTCAATATAAGGTGCATGAGAGTGTAAAAGAGATGCAATTCCCTCTTTATCAAAGTTGGTATAGATATTTTTTACAAATCTATGTGTTTTCCAGTTAAAGATAGTCACATACGGAGCTTGGTGATTGGTTACAGCACCATAAGAACCATTTTTCATAAAGTTCACATGTCCAGCACCTTTCCCTGCATTGAACGCATTTTTGATAGATAATGTTCTCGTACTAACAACAAACACTGCTCCTGTTGCTGTTGCACCATAGAGGTATCTGTTATCAGGTGTAATATATAAATTATGTCCACCAATACCTTTGTAGGTTTTTGAGAAGAAGAGTAGCCCTTTAGTTAAAATTAAATCTCTTTTTCCAATAGTTTTTAATTTTCCATGGGTATATTTAAACTTATACATACGTGCTAATGTTTTAGTATTTGTATTACCTTCCGTCATTCCATAAAAAATATTTTTATGTTTTGGATCAGGAATCATTTGGTGTAAAGATGAGTTTGTTTTAATACTATTTTTAAGTGTGGTTTTCCACTCTCCATCTACTTTTTTAATACCATAAACATGAACAAATCTATTTGATCTATCTAAAATGGCAAATGTATCTGAGTTTAACCAAATTGGGTGACCTGAGATTTGACTTCCACCAAAATCTGATGCTGTACAGTTTGGAGTATCAAAAATAGAGTCACTAAATACTTCTGAAAGCGTCTGTTTATTACAAGCAATATTAAAACCTGCTCTACCCACAATTTTAAGTGTATTATTGTCAATAATCACAGCTGAAGGTCTATTTGATGATGTTAGTAAGGTTAAATTATATTTGCTGTTATAGGCATCACCTGACCTTGGTTGAAATGGTAAATTAAGTTTTTTAACAAAGCTTCTGTCTGATACTTTTCTAAAAGTAACAAAAGTTGACCCTTTGGGAACCATCATAAAATATTTTGCATTTTTTAAATTTCCAATAACATCAGCATGGTGATTGAGTGAACCCTCTACTGGGTTTTCATCAATTAGTTCCATATTTTTATAGTCAATGGCGAGTACACGGTTATTTGGGTTATGTTCATCAGCAAAGATAGCTGTTGAATTAGCTGATACTACCGTGCTAAGAGAGGAGAGAAACAACACGGAGAGTGTAATTTTTTTCATTATATTCATAGTAAATCCTTTTTAAAATTTACAACAGTATACAATTTATTTTATTTATTAATGTTTAAATATATTATTTTTTAACATATAGTATTATAATATATTATTTTAAAGAAAATTTCTTTAAAATTAAAAACTAATCTCCTCATCTCTAAAACTTCTCGCTGTGGGATTACGCTCTTTTTTCAACTCCATGTCAACATACTCAAATCCGTCAAGCATCTTCAGAGAAGCTATGGTTGAGTACCTCATCAACTCTGCTCTGTGAATAAAAATATAAAATCCATTCTCATACAACCCTAAGCGTACAGACGCTGCTGTTGAATATGTGGTTAAGATGCTATCCTCTGTAGCAATTTTTGCCATATCGGCAAAAAACTCTTTTGTCCAGAGCAGTGGATTGTGTGCTGGAGAGAAGGCATCTTGGTAGATAACATCAATTTTTTCTTCTATTTTAGGCACAGACTCTCGTGCATCTCCTAGTAAAATCTCTACTTTAAACTGCTCATCTTCATAATATAAATTTTGGGAAATAGCATCAATAATAGGTTTTAAAATATCAAACTCAGAAGGAAAAGAGAATGTGGAGAGTGAACGCACTAGCCCCTCATCAAATTCTGGTGAGAGAATATGTAGTTTGGTTTTTAGATTGTTTGCTTTAATGTAGTAGAGCGTAGCAAAAGTGTTATAACCCAAACCAAAACAGATGTCTAAAATGGTTAAAGAGTCATACTCCTTTTTAATACTAAAGGCAGGTTTTACATGCTTCTCTAACGACTCATGTAACGCCCCATCTTTAGTAGAGTGATAGGGTTCATTAAACTCTTTAGAGAAGAGCGTATTGCTTCCATCTTCGCACAATACCAGCTCTTTTTGGGGGCGTAGCTCTTGGTTATACAACTACAATCCTACTTCATCAAGCTCTTTAAATTTAAAAGCTTCAATAACTTCTGAAATGGTCTCTTCTTCTCGAATACAGAGAACCATCATACCCTCTTCCATAAACTCCATGTAAGACTCAAATTTATTTTTCAACACAATAAAATCTACCCATTCACTGTAATCTTCACGTTTATCATAAAAATTTACAGAAGCTATGTTTCCACCATCCATCTCAACCAATGCCCAATATTTTGCATCAATCACTTGTGTTATTTTGGCATTCTCTTTCTCTTTACTGTCAACACAAATCCAAATTAGCATCTTATACTCCTTTTAATTTTTTCTTTGAGAGTTTTAAATCTTTGTTACTCATAATACCTATACCTGCATCAAGAACTTTTTGTGAAATCTCTTTCGCTTCATCCAATGAGTGCATCTTATAGGTACCACACTGATAGATGTTTAACTCTGGAATATCACTCTGTTTAGCAACATTTAGGACATCTTTCATTGACTTTTTCCACGCTTTAGCAACTTTTTTCTCTTTAGGTGTTCCAAGAAGAGACATGTAAAAACCTGTTCGACATCCCATTGGTGAAAGGTCGATGATTTCTACTTTTTTAGAGTTTAAATGGTCTCTCATAAATCCTGCAAAAAGATGCTCTAAAGTGTGAATACCTCTCTCACTTAATATATCTTTATTGGGTTGGCAAAAACGTAAATCAAATACCGTAATATCATCCCCACTTGGGGTACTCATGTTCTTAGCTACTCTTACGGCTGGTGCTGGCATCTTAGTATGATCTACTCTAAAACTGTCTAATAATGGCATAATAATTCCTTTTGATTCTATATATATTTATGTTGCAATATACAATAAAAATTATATAAAAATGGTAAACTGTCACCATTAAAAATATTTAGGATGATTTCATGAATAAGCAAGAAGAGTTTGAAGGTGCTGTTACTAAAATGTTAGAGCTTCTAGGAGAAGACCCTAAGCGTGAGGGGTTATTAAAAACACCTAGCCGTGTGGCTAAAGCGTGGGGGTTTTTAACAGAGGGGTATCATGAAGACCCTAAAGCCATTTTAAATCAAGCTCTCTTTACCTCTAGCAATGATGAGATGGTAGTGGTACGTGACATTGAGTTCTACTCTACTTGTGAACACCATATGCTACCTATTATAGGGCGAGCCCATGTTGCTTATATTCCTGATGGCAAAGTCGTAGGACTCTCTAAAATTCCACGTATTGTCAATGTCTTTGCACGACGGCTACAGATTCAAGAGCAGATGACAGAGCAGATAGCCGATGCCATTGCCCAGACTATTAACCCAAAAGGGGTAGCTGTTGTGGTGCATGCTCGTCATATGTGTATGGAGATGAGGGGTGTACAGAAAATCAACTCTACCACTGTTAGTTCAGCACTCAGAGGACTCTTTAAAAGTGACCAACGAACTCGTTCTGAATTCTATAACATAATTAATACCCCTGCACCTTCTAATTTTTAAACAACAAAGAGTTCAATCTCTTATTGAATTCTTTTTAAGTGTATCTCCACACGCCTATTACTTCGCTTACTCTTTTTAGGTAGAGGAATCTCCTCTCCATAACCAATAGCCACAATAAGAGGTAATCTACACTTTGTTCTAAAATAATCTTTTAATACGCTTGCTCTCTCCTGAGAAAGCTTTAAGTTGTGTTGCTGTGAACCTTCTGCATCCGTATGTGTCTCTATTACTAAAATAGCATCTTCTTCTAAATGATTCAATACCATTAAAATTTTATTCAATACTACTTTACGTGGATTAGGCATATTGGGATTGGTACTATTCATCTCAATAGAGCTACTATTGTTATTAAATTTTAGAGGAGAGTCTATAAGTAGCTTGGCTATCTCTTTTTGTGCATTCTCTAAAGATTTTAAATTAATAAGATTTTTTCGTTTTCTAAGATATTTTTTTTGATATATTTTCTGAATTTTTTTAACTTCAACTGGTTGCTGTTTGAATATTTTTACTTTTCCTGATGCCACAAGTGCTGATATAATTAAAAGAGCTGATAAAATAAAAAATAAAAAATATATTCGATAGACTTTCAAACTAACCCCTTGATAAAATTATGTTTTTTTTTGTTCATAATAAACAAACACAATTTTATCACAAAAATATCTTTTAACACTTATAATTTCATTAGTTAGCTGTATGTTGTATATTATTTTATAGTATTTATTTTTTCACAATCTCTCTACATTTTATTTTTTTCTCTTAAAGCTTTATATTTAGGGGTTTAAAAGAAAAAAACCCCTTATTTCTTAATATAAACTTTACTAATATATTTAAATTTTAAGTTAAATTATTATTTACTTAATATAAAATATCCCATATAAATACAAACACAAGGAACTAAAAAGATGAAAATTTCAGTAATGGGAATTGAATATAATCACCTACTAAGTGGTAAAGCTTTAGCAGAGATGGGGAATGAAGTGACCTATATTTCCAAAGATAATAGACGTATTAATAATATTAAAAGAGGTTACTATAATTCTGATGAAGCGATGGTAATTAAAAACTTAGATATTAAAGAGAATATTGGTTTCTCTACTGATGTTAAAGCTGCTCTTAGCAATACCAATATGTGTTTTATTTCAGAAGGTATTACCAATGAAGAGAGTGATAATATGGAAGAGATACTCAATGCTGCCAAAGTAGTTGGTGAGAACATGAGTAGCCATCTCTTTATTGTTGATCGTTCAGATGCTTCACAATCAAGAATTGGACAGATTAAAGAGACAATTCAAGAAGCACTAAGTAAACGAAAAGAGAATATAACATTTGAGGTTATTGCCAACCCCGACTTTTTAAGAAATTAAATATTCTCTCTTTTTTATAACAAGAATTATGCAAAATGGAACAATAATCCATTAAAATTTAGAAAATAAACCTTATATTTATTATAACTACTGCATAATTCGTAAAAAAGAATTATATGAATTTAACAATACTTGAAAAATCTTTTCTTCCCCTTCTTTTAGCTACACTATTTATTGTAGCTTTTAACTGGCAATTTTCTCAGTTATACCCCTACTTAATTGAGAACTTTAAAGAAGAGAAACTTTCAATATTATATGACCACCTATTTATCTATAGCTTTTTAATACTTTCAACATTTATCTTTATTGCTACTCTTTTTAATCGTCTCATCTTAAAATCAAAACTCTTCATTGCACTCGTCTCAGGAATGCTTTTACTCTTTTACGCCATCTCTTATGATATATTTGTCAATATATTTAACTATTTTACCTCCTACCCTCTTACCTCAACTACGCTTATGGGTATGGTACTTTTTGCTGTAGGAAGTTTTGCCTTTGCACTCTACCCTCTTATATTGTCTATTTTAAAGAGGAGTATTCCCGTAAGCCACTCATTTGTCTTCTTTCTATTATCACTCGCTTACGCTCTCTTTTTTATCAATACAAACTGTTATCCTATCTCAGAAATTAGTACAAAATTTTCAAAAAACCTAACATCCTTCATAAAAGAGAACCGTAGTTTTTAACCCATTCAGTAGGTTTTAAATAAGCTTTGTTAAACTTTAACTATAACTACAAAGGATAATTATGAAAAACCTACTTACCATGAGTGTAACTGCCACGCTACTTCTCACCACAAATGCTCTTGCTTTTGACTTTAGTTCAACACCACGTAAACTCTCAGCACACTATGTTGCACCTGCACAAGCTGTCGATACAGTAAAAGCAAAACTCACAGAAAATGGGTTTACAGTCTTAGCAACAACCAATATTATTAAAGGGCATGATGTCATTACCATTACCAATGATGAGCTAAAAGCTACCAACAGCTACATGGCAACCCTACAAGTGAGTGTAAGTGGTTCAGAAGTTCGTGTACAGAACCCCTCTTACCTTGGAGCTGCGTATCTTGGAGACAACTATAACTATGGAAAATTTAAAACAACTGTTAATGCTTTAGAAAAAGCATTTGGTTCATTAAAAGGTTCAACTCAAAAAGCAGATTTTTCAGATTTATCAGATTTTAACTTCATGATGGGAATGCCTAAACTAAAAGATGCCATTACAGTCAAAGAGGGAAAAGGATTAGCTTCTAAAGTAACAGGAGCCAATAAACATGTTGCCTATACCCTAACCTTACCAAATGGTCTTACCCTAGTAGGACATAAACTACGAGGAAAAACCAATAAATTTCTAAAGACATTAGGTCAAGAGAAAAATGCTCAAATACTTCCTTATGAGTCAATGGTATATGGAAATGCTGTTCAGATATTAGACCCGAAATATTATCTTGCACTGTCATTACCACAGTTAAGCATGGGAGAGTTTATGGAAATCGCGTCTGTACCAGACCAAATCGAGAAAGATATTAAAAGAGCTTATAAATAGGTTCTTTACTATTAAACCCAAATCTCTTTGGGTTTAATATTTTATGACTACAGTCCAGCCTCTTGAATTGCTTCTGCTTGGGCATGGGCATTAAGTGGGTCGAGAACCAACTTCAACGTTCCATCATTCATGATTCTGTCTAATGAATACAATGTTAAGTCTATTCTATGGTCAGTTAGACGATTTTGAGGATAGTTGTATGTTCTAATTTTCTCAGAACGTGAACCTGTTCCTACCTGTAGTTTTCTTTGAGCTGAAGTTTCATCAAGTTGTTCTTGAAGGTATGCATCATACACCCTAGCTTTAAGAACTTTCATCGCTTTATCACGGTTTTTATGCTGTGACTTCTCATCTTGAATGGCAGCTACGATTCCTGTAGGTATATGTGTCAGACGTACAGCAGAGTCGGTGGTGTTAACAGACTGTCCACCACAACCACTTGAACGATAAACATCCATCTTGATGTCATTTGGTTTTATGTCAACTTCAACATCATCCACTTCTGGAATAACAGCTACCGTAATGGCAGAAGTATGAACACGTCCTTGCGTTTCTGTATCTGGCACACGTTGAACACGGTGGATTCCTGCTTCAAATTTTAATTGAGAGTAGACACCTTCACCACTTACTTGTGCAATCATCTCTTTGTATCCACCTGCTGTTCCATCAGAAGAGGAGATAATCTCTACTTTCCAACCTACAAGCTCTGCATGACGGAGGTACATCTTAAAGACATCTGCCACAAAAAGGGCTGCTTCATCTCCCCCTGCTCCAGCTCTAAGCTCTAAAATAATGTTTTTATCATCATTAGGGTCACTAGGAATCATCAGTACTTTAATCTCATCTTCTAATTGAGGTAGAAGTGGCTCAAGTTCAGTAAGTTCTTCTTTTGCTAAATCTCCAAGTTCTGCATCACCAAGAAGCTCTTTATTCTCTTCAATGGCATCAGCTGTTTCAATATATTGGTTTGCTTTTTCTACCAATTTACTAAGTTTAGACTGCTCTCTACCTAAGTCTGTCATTTTTTTAATGTCAGAAGCAATATCGGGAGAACTTAACAAGATGTTAATCTCATCATAACGGTCAATAAATGGTTGGAGTTTTTCTTTAAACATAAGAGGAACCTAATAAGTAAATTTAGAAATTGTAGAGGTAACCATTATGGTTACCCTAAAAAAGAGGGGTTGCTACTTATGCAGCGATTTTATTAACCATAAGGTTAAGTCTGCTTACTTTTCTAGCAGCTGTAGATTTTTTAATAAAACCTTTAGTTACCATTTTATGGATTTGTTTGTTAGCAACTTTAAATGCTTCTTGTGCTGCTGTTTTATCGTTAGCTTCTGCTGCAGTAACTACGGCTTTAACAATATTTTTAAATCTTGTTCTGTAGTATCTATTTCTCTCTGTTCTCTTAGCAGTTTGTCTGATTCTTTTAATCGTTGACTGATGATGTGCCATGGTGTATGTCCTTTGTTTGGTACGTTTTGATGTTAGCTCTTTGGTAGAAGAGTCTATAATTTGGCGAATTTTAGCGAAAAAACTCTTTGTAGTTCTTTAGTTTTAGAGTAAAGAACTGAAACTTAACTATATTACTCTTTGAAACTCATAATTATTTCTCATCTGATGCCATTTTACGCAATTCTCTCTCTCTTTTTTCTAGCTCCTCTTCCCAAAGCTCTTGTTGTATCTCTTGCTCTTCACGTTCTATCTGCTGCTCTTCACTCTCGTCCTCCTCAACAGGTGCCGATGCTACCTCTACAGGCTGAGTAGTTGCTTTTTTCACCTTATTGGCATACTCATTACCAACATATACTTTTCGTTTATCAAGAGCTACATTTCCTTGGCTATCGGTTGCCATATACATAACAAGGTATTCTCCACTCTTATAGACATCAATATCTTCAGTAGAGACCACATTGATATTACCATCCTCGTTGTCTTTAGCTGAAACCCCCTGTTCTACATACTCTTCTCCTAAATTTAAATGGAGTGGATTGTCACCGAAAATCTCAATGGTAGGGAGGCTGTCTTTCTCTCTTTTTTTAACCATCTCTTCTATTTTAGGAGCTTTTTGCACTTTTGGCTCTGCTATTTTTATACGTTTAATTACTTTTTTATGCTGAACAGGTTGAACTTTTTTTTCACTTTTTATCTTGCCTATTTTGACTCTCTCTTTAGGAGTAAGTTTAGAGACATTTTCAATATTAGTAGAGACATTGTCAATATTACCACTACCACGAATAACAAAGCTACAAATTGACTTTACAATAACTCTATTATCGTAATAGGCTAAATCTTCTTGTAAGTTTCTTCTAAAAGTGTGCCACTGTCCATCCATACTATCTCTACCTAAACCATACTGTCTGTGCCCATTCTCACTAGATGGCGTATAGAGAAGATAATCTTTTCCTCGATTTGTGCCAATAATAATCATAATGACAAAATCTTCACTATACTTCATCTCCCAAGACAACCAGTAGTTCGCTTTAGCATCTCCTCTTTTTAGATTCTGTCCATCTAACTTAAATGCACTCTTTGTTCCTTCACCTTGAAGTTGAATAACCCGACTTTTTTTATCTTCATCATAATAATTAAATATATTATCCGTATCTAAAGAGGAGAGTTTTTTCCAACGTGTAGTTTTTGAATCCTCTGCATCTTCATGGATGGTTGCAAAAAGGAGTGAGTTAGACAATGTGATAAGAAAAAGAATGTGTAACCATTTCATAATATATTTACCTTGTAATAGAGTAAATATATTATAACATATTAAAATTTGTTTTTAATTATTATATAAATAAAACGAACGAAAATACGATAAATAGTATAAAGTGGAGGAATCCTTCTAAAACATTGGTCTCTCCATCATTAAAGTTTACGATACTGACTAAAAGTGTCAATGCCAACAAGGCACTCTGCATTGGGGTTAAAGCTAGATTTAATTCCAACCCTGCCAAACTTGAAATGATAATGACTGATGGCACAGTTAAAAGAATCGTGGCTAAGGATGCTCCCAAAGCGATGTTAATCACCGTTTGCATATTGTTCTTAAGTGCTGCTCTAAATGCCACAATAAGTTCAGGAGAAGCAGAGATAAGTGCTACACCTACAGCACCAAGAGCCAATGGAAGACCTAAATGTTCTAAGTTATGTTCCATAAATACAGCTAAAATTTCTGACATAAATCCAATAAGCAGAATATAAATTGCTAAAAGTGCTGTGTGATATAGACCATTAATATGAGTATGTTCACACGTTGTGACTTCACACTCCTCTTCACCTTTGTACTCAAAGAAATACTTATGATTTTTGAGTTGAACTTTTGTAAAGACAATATAAAGAAAAATAAATACCACGACAATAAACCACATATAGGCTGTATGGTGGGAAGGGTCAATAAGATGAGGCAGTACCATCGCTAAACCAATAGCAACCAACAACATAGACATATAGGAGTTTGAAGAGTCAACATTGTATGGTTGTTCTCCAAACTTCAACCCACCAATAATGGCTGCAACACCAAGCAACCCATTAATATCTAACATAATTGCAGAGTAGATGGTATCTCGTGCCAAGACAGGATTTTCTGAATGGAGCATCATAATGGCAATAATCATCACCTCAACCGTAACAGCTGACATGGTTAAAATAAGTGTTCCATACGGTTCACCAAACTTCTCTGCCAACATCTCAGCATGATGTGCTACAGCCAATGAAGCGTAGACAATTACAGCAAACAAAATTAAAAATCCTGCAATATTTCCCATATTTGTTGCTGCAAAGTCATGTTCAAACTTGTAAAAGATGCCCAATGTAATTAATGAAATAAAGAGTGCATACTCTTTGCTTAATGCTTTCATAAAAATTCCTTAAAAAATAGTAAGGAATAATAGCAAAAATTTTATCTAAAGGTTCTAAAGTTGTTGAAAATAGCGTAAAAGTCCCGTAAGAATTATTTTGGGTTCAGGGGGACAACCTGCAATGGTATAAAAAGAGCTAAAAGGTATCTCAATAGGTCGTCTTAATGCAAAGTTATCATAAAAAGCTCCCTTAAGCAGAGGGCAGTCACCCAGTAAAATAACATATTTTGGAGCTTTAAATTTTTCATAGAGCTTCGCTACCTCACCATACATCTTCTCAGTCATCAACCCTGTAATAACTAAAATATCTGCTTTTTTTATATCGTAAACAACCTCTATACCATTGTTGGTAATATTATAGAGTGGAGAAAAGAGTGATTGAAACTCCAACTCACAACCACTACATGAACCTGAGTCAACAATAAAAAGATTAACTCTAGAGGAAAACTTAGTATCAACCTGCTCTTTTAATAATCTATCTAAACGTCTTAACTCTCCATCTTTAAAGTTTTCTTCATTTGAAAGTGCTAAGGGAAACTCATCTTTAAATAGTTTAAACATCATACGCTCCTATAAATCTATTGCTGATATATTAAGGGGTATACTTTTTAACGTTAACCCTAAGTTTTCGATTTTACTATCTTTAAGCAGTAAAGGTAAAATTTGAGCATTTAAAAAGCTAGGGTCTCGTAGATAAAAACGATGAATAACCCCCTCTTTTAGACTAAGATACATCATAACCTCTCCTGCTGAACTCTCTACAAATGAGTAATACTCTCCATCCCTAATCTTTCCAAGAAAAAATTGAAATGAGGTACCCTTTCCTAAATTTCTCATAATTCGTAATGAAGTAAATATTTCACTTATTCTAAGGTTGAACCGTGAAAAGACATCACTCTGCTCTTCTAAATTAAGATAGAAGTTATGTTTCTCATAAAATGCATCTTTTTTGCGTCTATCTAAGGGTACATTGGCACTGCGAGCCATGGTACCTACAAGACCATACGCTTCTATCTGCTCTGTAGAGAGTTTTCCAAGGTTGTGCATTTTGTCTAAAATCTCTTCTCTTTTTGCCATCCATTTTTCAAAAATATGTAGCTCTTTTTCTAAATTCAATAAAAACGTATACCCTTCACTTAGCTCAATATCATTAGCATTCAAAGTAACAGCATTAAATCCATAACGATGCCCTGTAAGATTTTTCATAGCCATGCGTCCAGACTCTAAAAACTTTAGAAAAAAAGAAGCTCCCTCTTGAAACTCTACTAATTTTGTTAAGATTGAGAGGTCATGGAGATGATTATTAATACGTTCTAATTCTAGTAAAAAAAGATGCCGTTTTTTGATAATATCGGGTAACACTTTTTTGGAAGCTTGAAGTTGAATATCTAACCATGCTGTCTGATACGCAATAGTTTGAGGAGCAGAGATACGCTCGATAATAGGTTGTGCTTCTTGAAAAGTAAAACCTTCAACCATCTTTTCAATACCTCGATATTTATAAGAAGGGATAAGCGAGAAGTCTAATATTTTTCGTCCATTATCTTTTAATTTAAACAGTGAAGACTCCAAGCTATAAGAGTGTGTAGGACCTAAATTTATCTGTTTAGATTTTTTTTTCTTTTTTCGCTTCACTTGAGTATCATTGTGTTCTACGAGTAATTTTGAAAACTCTTTTCTTAGAGGAAAAAATTCTTGGGGGAAATGGTCATCTTTAACCAACAAGTTTGATGTTGCAACGTCAACTACTTGAATACCAAAGTCATCATAGATTTTCTGTTCAAACCACAATGCAGCAGGATACTCTTGTGCAATAGAGATATATTCAGGATTCTCTTTTTCTATTAATTCTTTAATAATTTCTGTATCATAAACAGTAATAATTTCAAAATGGTTTTTCTGCTCTTGGGCAAATCGTGCAATTAATCTCATAGAGAGATTATACAACAGTAATTATTAAAATCTATTGTTTTTTGTTAAGTATATCCTCGTAATAGTGATAACAACTTACTAAGATGGTATCATTCTCCATTTTTATTCTCTCATCTTGATTCATAAATGCTTTACGAAGCCGTTTGACAATCTTAATTTTACGTTTCTCTTTAGTGATTTTACAACGAGTAAAAAATTCATCTAAGGTTATCCAACACTCCTCTTCCTCTTTAGGAACTTCTTTCAATGAAATCGCCTCAATTGGTGCTGACTGCTTCTCTAACTCTCTCTTTTTGTCTATCACCATATAGTCAACTTGCTTCACATAGAGATTACGCATCTCAGTAAAGACCTGTTTTAATAGCTCTATTTCACCACGAAGGGTTGTATTTATCTCGGTGTTGGTATGCTTCAAATCAGAGATACTCTCTTTTAAAATAGAGATGGTCTGCTCTTTAGAGTGCAGTAACTCTTTGACATCCACCAAATGGGGTGCTATCTCCTCTTGAGTCTCAGCACTACTCTCTTTTGGTATATCAACTTCATCTACCACAATATAGATTTTACCATCAACTGTTTTGGACTTTAGTGAACCTTTTTTAATCTTAGCATAGACAGCTTGACGAGAGATTCCCTGTGATGCAGCATACTCTATAGGTTTAATTAACTTACTCATACTTGACAACCTTTTTTCCCATTATAATAGACAATAATACCATAATATCACGGCTTTGTAAATAATTAATAGAAAAGAACAAAAAAAATAGTGAAGCTGTTTATAGGGAGATTTAAGTATGAAAGATTTATAAGGAGTAAGAGACCAAATGAAATAGTTTCATCTGGTCAAAAGAGTGTTAAAAGCAGACTGTTACAGTCTAGCCTCTTCTCTTCTTTGAAGTAAGTCCCACTTAGCATCAATATCTTTTTGAACCTCTTCAATGATATGTCTGTATTGTGGTTTAAATAGGTGTTTATAACGCCCTTGTGCTGCCATATAATCCTCTACAGAAATTATATTTTTTGGTCGGTAAAGAATATTTAACTCATGAGAGTCAATAATCTCATAGATTGGGAACATCAATGAATCGGTCGCCAAGTCTGTAAGGTTAATGGTATCTTTTGGATCAAATTTCCACTCTGTACAACATGGAGAAACGGTGTTAATAAAACAAGGTCCTTCCACTTCTAGAGCTTTTTGGAAACCTTTTGCCATTGACTTCCACTTATTTGGTGCAAGTTGTGCAACATAAGGAGAACCGTGAGCAGCCATAATAGATACAATATCTTTTTTCTTCTGCTTCTTACCATAAGAGTGTGTTCCTGCTTGTGCAGTTGAAGTGTGAGCTCCTACTGGTGTAGCTGATGAACGTTGACCACCTGTGTTAGCGTAGTTTTCATTGTCAAGACAGATATAGGTAAAGTCATGACCTCTCTCCATTGCACCTGAGAGCCACTGGAAACCAATATCATAAGTAGAACCATCTCCACCGAATGCCACAAATTTAACAGGAGCATCATTGTCTGGAAGTGTTCCTTTTTTCTTTCTTACTTTATGCATAACTTGTGCTGAAGTAACGGATGTTGCAGCATTCTCAAAACCGATATGAATCCACGATGTATCCCAAGATGTAAATGGGTAAACAGCTGTAGAAACTTCTAGACAACCTGTATTTGAAGAGATAACCAAGTTATCATCCGTACAGTTCATTAGCTCTCTAACAATCATAGAGTGAGCACAACCTGGACAGAGAGTGTGTGCACCCTCAAATCTATCGTTATTTGTCGAAAACTCTTTTAAGTTTTTTATTGATGTAATTGCCATCTATTAACCCCTTGCTGTTTGAAAAAATCCAAGTTTTGGACCTCTAAGTCCTGAAAACTGTTGAATATCTGTTGTAATATGCCCTGCATCAGCGTGTGCTTGTTGCTCTGCAAAAATTCTCTCTGCCTCTTCAATTGAGAAGTCACGTCCACCAAGACCATAAACAAAACCTGTTACCATTGGTCTCTTCTCAGAAGTGTACATCGCAGCTGCTACTTCGTTAAAGAATGCACCCATCGCTCCACCTGGAGATGAACGGTCAGTTACAGCAATAGATTTAGCATTTTTAAGTGCTTCTCTCACTTCATCATAAGGGAAAGGTCTGAAACATCTAATGGCAACAACACCTGCTTTAACCCCTTTAGCTCTCATGTTTTTAGCAGCAACTCTTGCTGTCTCAACAGTAGTACCAAGACCGATAATAACAACATCTGCATCTTCCATATCATAAGATTCAACTCTGTTATATTTTCTTCCTGAAAGCGTTTCAAACTCAGCAAATACTTCATCAATAACTGTTCTTGAATCCATAATCGCTTTATGCTGTTTCGCTTTATGTTCAAAGTGCCAATCTTCTTCTGTCTGAGCACCATAAGTAACAGGTCTTGAGAAGTCTAACATATCATCTACAGGTACAAAATCTCCTACAAACGCTTTCGCTTTTGCATCGGTTAATGGGTAAACGTTCTGTGCTGTATGTGAAGTAATAAATCCATCTTGGTGAACCATTACTGGAAGTCTTACAGCGTGGTTCTCAGCCACTTTAAAGGCACATAGAGCCAAATCGTACGCCTCTTGAGCATTAAATGCACCAAATTGAATCCAACCTGAGTCACGTCCAAGATACATATCAGCATGGTCACCACGTACGTTAAGTGGTGAAGCCAACGCTCTGTTTACTACGTTAAGAACGATAGGAAGTCTCATACCAGATGCTTGGTAGAGAACCTCTGCCATCAGTGCAAAACCTTGAGATGAAGTTGCAGTTGAAACACGTCCACCAGCAGCTGAAGCCCCAATACATCCTGACATTGCAGCATGCTCAGACTCAACCATTACAAACTCACCGTCAATAAAACCATTTCCGACGTAAGCACCATAGTTCTCAACAATTGGAGTTGATGGTGTAATTGGGTAAGCAACAACAACATCTACATCAGCTTGTCTTAATGCTTGAGATGCAGCGTAGTTACCGTCCCAAACTTCTCTTTCATTTAAATCAAATTCTACTGCCATAATGACCCCTTACTTTTTCTCTTTTTTCTTTTTCTCTGGCCAAGCTGCTAGAGACTCTTCTAAATCTGAATGTTCACTGAACATTAAAAGTGACTTTGGATTGGTAGGACATACTTCCACACAAACCTCACACCCTTTACAGTGATCATAATCAATTCCTAACATCTGCTTATCTCTTGATAAGATAGATGAATCGGGACACCATACCCAACAGTTTTGACAATCAATACAGATGTCTCTGTTAAATACAGGCTTGTTAACTCTCCACGAAGCTACTGATGCTGTATATGAGTTAAAATCTGAATAAGTTCTCTCTTCAGCTTTTTGATGAGCGATACCTGTAGCATCTCCTTCAAATGAAGTAAGAACAGTTCCTTGAGTTACCTCATTCCATCCTGCTAAGTTGGCACCAGCTTCAAGTTGGCTCTGTCCTCTTTTATCATTTGCACATAAATTTAATTCTTGTGATTCTACTGACATTTTCTACCCCTCTTTCTAGTTAACTTCATTATAAGCACGTGTAATTGCTCTCATATTTCCATCAATAATTTTTTGAGGGAATTTAGCCAAGACTCTTTTCATACTATCTAAGAAATAATCCAGTTCAAACATACCAGAAATTTTTACAAATGCTCCAAGCATTGGTGCATTTGGCATTGCACGTCCAATCTCATCTAAAGAGATTTGAACACAATCAGCAACAAATACTCTATCCTCTTTACCTTGAAGTGCAGGGATACCAGCAATTACTTCCTCTTTCGAAAGGTGAGAAGTAATAATGTACTTTGTTGTCTCTTTTTCATTTTCTGTAATGTTATCTGTAAATGCTAACGCAGGGTCAATTACTAAGATAAAGTCAGGATTCATAAATTTTGCATGATTAAAAATCTGCTCATCTGAAATTCTGTTATACGCTCTAAGAGCTGCCCCTCTTTTTGCTGAACCATAAAGTGCAAAGGCTTGAACCTCTTTACCCGTAGTTGCAACAACATCTCCTAAACCCTTAGCACCAGATACGGCACCTTGACCAGCACGGCTATGCCATCTAATTTCTGTCATGACTTCTCCTAAAATTTTACTATTATGAAGTATTGTATTCACCCCTCTCTTAAAGGGTGTTCATACCTCTCAAAAAAATTATACAATTTGCAAAGATGTATACTTTCTATGCACTATTTATAACTTTTATCACTTTTTTTAATATGTTTTACGGCTTCTAATACATTTTTACAGGTATAAGTAGCACATTTTTGTAACATTGAATGTGTTGCATACCCAGAAGTAACAGCCACAGATTTTACCCCTGCATTTTTAGCAGAATCTATATCCATACAGGTATCCCCAATCATCCATGTATTATTTCTATCATGTTCTAACTTTGCTAAAGCTTTTAATATTGGTTCTTTGTGAGGTTTGGGATATTTGACGTGTTCACGTCCAATTAATACACTAAAGTAGTGCATCAGCCCCATGTGTTCAAGTAGCACAATTGAGTACTCTCCCGTTTTGGTAGTGACAACACCCAGTGTTGCAAATCTACTTGCTTCTTCAATGGCTTCTCTAGCACCATCAAGTAAAACTGTTTTTTGACAAGAGATGAGACGATAGTGCATTTTATAAGTATACACATACGCATCTACTTTATCTTGTGAAACCCCTAAGGTTAAAAACATATCTTCTAACGTATGTCCAATCTCATTGGCTATCGCTTCATTAGAAGGTACTTTCTCTCCAAATGTCTCAAAAGCAACCCTAAATCCCTCTAAAATCGCTTCGGTCGAATCAATTACTGTTCCATCTAAATCAAATAATATTACTGGCTTCATCCATCTCTTTCATTGTTTGGTAGCCAACTATACCATCAACAACTAAATTATCCCTTGTGGTCTGAAACGTTCTTACAATGCTCTCCATCTTTTCAGAAAAGAGTCCATTCTCCTCTACGCTATACCCTATATGGTTCAAAATCTTCTGAACAATGTAGACCATCGTCCCACTCTGCCCCTTCTGCAATGTTTGAAAACTCTCCTTCTCCACCCCTGCTCTGCTCTGACTCATCTCTCTCTCCTCTGAATAGATTATCTTGCTCCTCCATAATATAGGAATTTTTTGATATTTATTTAAACTTTTAATGTTAATTTTAAATTCAATTTTTTCTAAAGTTAATTATTATTAATTCTTATATTTTATGGGAGTAGAATAGAATAGATACTGTTTTTGATTATTTTTAAATGGCTTGGGAGACCACTATTTTAGTGATAAAGAGCTATATTAATCTATCCAATAAAGTTTGATTTAATATTGAAAAGATTGTTACCTTTGAGTAGAAAGGTAACATAAATCTTGACTAAAAGGCTATTTTATCTCCTCTTGGGCACTTGAGACTGAGATAACTTTTCCATCACTACTGACTGTATTTATCTTGTTTTTCATGACATTGGTTACCAAACCCACCTTTAATGGTACAGCTAAAACACGTGTTCCCTGCCCCTCAACTGTTGCCGATACATTCAAGTAGTGAAGCCCCTCAGTCGCCGAAGAGAGTTGAAGATGAATCGGAAAACTTTGCTTATTTTGCCCCAACGTAAACGCAATATCTGACCTGTTAATTCCGACAATAGCATCATTAAGCCCTCGTAGATTAACTTTTAACTTCCCCTCTGTCAATGGGGTTGTAATGGTCAAATTAACATCACTTAATTCACCCACATTGACATGTTGTGTCGTATAAGAGATATTAAGAGCCACCCCTGTTTTTGAAATTTGATTCAGTGTTGTTCCTTTCAACAAGCTATGTACTGTTTTAGTTGGTGGAGTCACTTTTGCTGTCATTGCCATCAAAGAAACACTTACCAAAAGTGTTGATGCTACTATATTTTTCAATTTTCTCATTATTTTTCCTTATTTTTAATTTAATGTTACTCGAAAGGTGTTACCAGTGTTTTGATTATAAACAATAGTATTCATTCTATATGTTCCTGCTGTTAGTGTAGTACTTATTGTATCCGTCGTTCCTGCTGCTGTTGCTATGGCGACTGGCTGAGTAGATGACCCTTTATAAATGTACATATCAGGGTCAGGTGTACCACTTCCACCTACTTGGGCGATATTAATAGTATAGTTACCTGTCGAAGGAATGGTAAAGGTTATAAAATTATATGTCCCTAATTTATTATCAGGAGATGAAGAGGTTGCCGAGTAATCAGTTGTAAAATCTACTGAACTACCAACACTAAGTGTCGAATAGAGTGGATTTGCATTGTTACTTCTATTGGTTCTACCTGTTCCATAACTATCTGTAATTGGAGCAATACTCTCATTGGTAGTCAACGCATCAATAAGAGCATCACTCCCTGAATTTTCAGCTTTTAATGCTGTAATAAAAGTAAAGATACTGGTAAATGCTGGTGTATTCTTCTCAGCATTTATAAACAAGTTGTGTATTGGGGTAAAGCCTAAAGATAGTCTATCTCCCGTATCATCATGGCTATCATAGACATCATATAAAATTCTAGCAATAGAGAGTTCACTGTACCAACCTGGATTACTTCCTGAACCACCATTTTCTAAATCCATATAGGCTCCTGTATTTCCCTGCCCTGCCCCATAAGAGTCCAGATAGAGAGATGTATCATTGATAATACATCCCATTGCATCGCCAAATCCTTCTCCAAATGCCACACGAATATCTAACATATCTCCTCCACCATGGTACCCACCGATACTGTCTGAACGTGAAAATTTATCCTCATAATAGTGACCCCACTCATGACCAATAATCACACTGTCATACTCATCGGTATCGGAGTTCTCTTTTCCTAAAATATAGAGTGCTACCCCATCATAGTGTGATGTTAAGATTTGACCGATAGCAGGGATTTTACTGCTACTTGAGATATTATCCTTCGACCAAAAAATATCTAATGCAGGAAATAGAGCATCACTCTGTGCCGTGGTGACTTTTTGAATACCTCTGTAAACAACATCTAAAATGGCAAAAGGAGCTGCTACTCTAGTGGCTCTGTACGATGAGCCTCCCCACCCTGAGGATGCATTTAAATTACGTGTTTGTGTCGCTACTGTTCCTACAGAAGCCAACTGTCCATCCATCACATAGAGTGCATTACTATTGGTATTGTCTTTGACTTGAAAATCCCAACTAGAAGCTCCTGTAGACGGGGCTTTATAGAGTTGTGCCAAGACCCGAATTTTAACCTCACTACCTGAACTAATTGTAAAACTGTATCTTCCCATATTGTCTGTGGTGGTGGTAGCAACAATATTGTTACTCCCATCAACTGCCTGAACCACAACCCCTCTTACCTCTTTTTGAGTAATACTATTATAGTCCAATCCAAAACTTCCACCTGCCCCAAAGGGTACAGAGTCATAGGTAATTTTACCCGATACAGTTACGTCAGAAACAGCTCCAATCGTTATGGCTACAGAAGCATCACTTGACCCCTCACTATTTGTTCCTCTTACCGTATAAGTAGTTAATGCCTGAGCTACTGTTGGGGTTCCTGTAATTTGACAATCATCTGCTAAACTCAACCCTGTTGGTAATGCAGGAGCTACTGTACAACTGCTTA
>Ga0256828_1000571_pt1 | contig 24182 bp, 18 predicted proteins | sample CV88metaG_FD_185993 | JGI IMG/M metagenome (GOLD analysis project Ga0256828, IMG submission 185993) | Hydrothermal vent microbial communities from East Pacific Rise, Pacific Ocean - CV88 | ecosystem: Environmental > Aquatic > Marine > Hydrothermal vents | place: Pacific Ocean: East Pacific Rise...
AAAAAACAAAAAAAGGAAAATAAAATGGCGATAAAAAATAAAGATTTACCAAAATTAGGTTTTTTGTATCTTGATCATGTATTAAGATTTTTTGATCACTCAAACTTCAAAGGGTGGCCAAACAAAATAGAAACAGTTATTTATCATTGGGGTAATGATAAAGATAGATTTATAAAAGAGGTAAAAAGAAAGAAAATAGATGTATTAATTGGAAATATTCCAGCTACTGCTTATGAAACTTTTAGAGAAATAGCACGAGAATTACCAAATGTGCGATTTATACCATCTCTTGATACTCAATTTTCAAACAAATCAAAAGAAAATGTTACACGATTTGCTTGGAAGTATGGATTACCAATCCCTAAAACATATATATATTACAATAGAAAAAATGGTTATAAATTTTTAGAAAAATGTGAATATCCAAAAATAGTAAAAAAATCTTATGGACCAAGTAATTATGGTGGATATTTTGTACATAAAGTAGATAGCAAAGAGGAAGCTGTTGAACTATTTGATGAGAAAAAATACCACCCTATGTATATGCAAGATTTTGTACCTATGGAAGCAGATATTAGAGTTATGTTAATTGGGCATAAACCTGTGTGTGCATTTTGGAGAAGACCACCAGAGGGTGCATGGCTTACAAATACTTCTCAAGGGGGAAGTATGGATTATATGGATGTACCTAAATCAGTTTTAGATTTAGCTGTAAAAGTTTCTAAAGCTGCAAAAGCTGAATATTGGGCTTGTGATGTAGCTTATGGAAAAGATGGAAAAGTGCGAATTTTAGAGTGTGCTACAGCATTTGCAGCATTTCCATATATAAGAGATTGGATAGGTCAATATCTAATGTGGCTACTTAGTGATGGTAGATTTAAACTTCCACATATCCCTATGTTTAATTGGGAAGAATTAGGTAAAATTGATAGCTCACTTTTAAGAACTATGCGACATATCGTTTTTGGTAAATATAATCCAAGTTATGATGGTGCATATTTCCATAAAAAGAAAAAAACTTATGGCAAAGAGGAAGTTTATATTCATGAATTAGATAGCAAATACAAAATCTATCCTGTAAAAAGAAGATGGAGTGAAGAGTGGCCAAGTGAAATTTGGAACTACCAAGATAGATTTGCCCTAAAAAGTGTAAAGTCTATGAAAGTACCAAACTTAAAAAAAGAGGATGCACCAGCTCCAGATGAAGCAGATGAATCTCCTCAAACTATAAAAGTTTCTAAAAAAGAGTTAAAAAAGGTTTTAACTTCTGTAAAAGGGATTGGAGATAAAAAATTTGATCAAATGATTGAACACTTTGGTACAAGTGAAGAGATAGTAGGTATCCTTGAACAATCTAGTGAAATATTGTTAAATATAAAAGGGATAACAAAAAATATAATTAAAAAAATTGAAAAAACTTGGAAACAATTTAAGGAGAATAAGTAAACCTTGAAACATCAATATAAATCTTATGAACAAACTTGTAATTTCTTACAAGTTTGTAGTGAAAAATATCCAAACATAATTAAAATAGAATCAATTGGTACAACATGGGAAAATAGAGATATTTTATTAGCTACTATTAGTTTAGATATTAAAAATGCTAATAAAAAACCAGCTATGTTATATACAGGAACTATCCATGCAAGAGAATGGATAGGAAACGAACTTGCAGTTACTTTTATAGAATATTTATTAAACAATCACAAAACAAATCCTGCTATAGAAGATATATTAACAAATAATACATTATATATAGTTCCATGTCTTAATCCTGATGGTTTTGAATATAGTCGTAAACATTTTTCATTTTGGAGAAAAAATAGACGAGATAACAAAGATGGAACTTTTGGGGTTGATTTAAATCGTAATTTTAGTGTTGGATATGTAAAATCAAAAAACACAGCTTCTAATGTATATAGTGGTCCAAAACCTTTTAGCGAACCTGAAACACAAGCTATAAAACAATTTGTTGATAATCATACAAATATCACTATTGCTTTGGATTATCATTCACAAGGAAATGTATTTTTTCCTGCTCATAATTTTCATCATGAAGCTGAAATTGAAGGAACAGATCTTAACACTTTATGTGCAAATATGAATTATGAAATTCATAAAGTTACAGGTAGAAAATATGGAATACACAGAGGGAAACCACCTACAAAACTAATCAGTGGAAGTGGTAGAGAGTATTATTATAGTAAAGGAATTATTGCAGCTGTTGTTGAAGTTGGAACTAGAAATATACCAGATTTTATGCAAAATATGAAAGAAAGTATTGATGAAAATATACCAGCTTTATTAAGAACATTAAATGAAGCACAAAATTATTCTACAAATGCTCCTCAACGGGTTGAAAATTTTCATATTGAAAATTATACTTCTTCTGAAGTAACCTTAAAATGGGATTACTCAGAAGAACAAAATATTTATTTTCAAATTTTTAGAAATACAAATAATAAAGAGGCCTGCACAAGTGCCAATATGATAGCCCAAACATATAACAAATCATTTACAGATATTCAACTAAAAAGTGGTACTGCTTATTATTATTATATTCGTGCTGTTGACCATAATTCAGGTATAAAATCACCTTATGCTCCAAAAACAAAAATAAGAACACTCTTAGAACCATATGAGTTTAGTAAAAATATATTCCCAAAACCATCAAATATAGGATATGTTGCATCAAAGTTACTTGAAACAAATCGTAAGCATTTTGGTACCAATTCATTATTTATAGGGGTAAATGAAACAAAAGGGATCTCTTATGGAGTTATGCAATTTGATCTTGATAAAATACCAAATGATGCCATTATCTTAAATGCCCAAATTTCATTATATCCATTAAATAGAGTAAATGCAAAAATTGAAAAATATGGAGAATGGTCTATATCAATTGTTGATAGCCAAAGTGTTGCAGAACTTAGTGATTATCATCAAATAGCAAATGCCAAAATTATAGAATCACTTGGGCAAACTATCCCATCTGAACAATTAACTCAAGGGAAATGGAGTCATTGGAATTTTAATAGCAATGAAAAAAAACTTCTTGAACAAGAATTAAAAAACAATAAAATTATTTTTAAAATAGAAGGTCCAACAACACTTCCAAAAGGTAGAGATTCACAAATGATGATGTTTGATTTAGGATATGGAAAATTTGGTGGAGGATTACACTATAGACCAAATTTAGATATAAAATATACTATCCCAAGCACACAACTTGAACTTGATGTAAAAACTGTATCTACAATAAGTAAAGAGAGTATTACAAATGATATTTTATCTTGTGGGTTTGATAAAAATAATGAAAAAATTTATGGTTTGATACAATTTGATCTTGATACATTACCACAACATAATTCAACAGTAATTACAGATGCATATATTAAAATCAAAAATAAAACATCTACAAAAACAAAACTAGATATCCGTTATAACATAGAATTTGTAGATATAGAACAAACAAGTTATGAAGCAATCAAAGATAGAGAAAGAATTGAATTTATAGGATATGAAGTAAGCCGTGCAGACTTACAAAAAAATAAAACACATAACTTTTTATTTGATCAATATTCTATGTTAGCATTGCAAGATTTACATCAACAAAATAAAAATGCAAAATTTATTATTAAACCAACCGATTCCAATATAAAAAATCATTTGGTAAATTGGTATGGAACAAATGATAAAAACAGTGTTAAATTAATTATAAATTATATCAACAGACGAAAAACACCTGTATCAAATGTTTCAGATATACAACTTAATATTGAAAATGGCAAAATCAAACTATCTTGGAAAAATCCAGCTTGTGATGATTTTGTAGGTGTATATGTAGTAAGAAATAGATTTCATAAGCCAAAAAATCATCTTGACGGAGATAAAATTTATGCTGGAAATGATAATTATACATATGATAGTTTTGGAAGTTTAGATATAACAAAATATTACGGAATATTTACTTATGATAATGTACCAAACTATAGTGATGTAAAAATTATACAATATAAAGGAAAATAGATGTTATTAAAATTTAAAAAATGGTATCCAAAAATTCATTCAAAAGCATGGATAGCACCAAGTGCAGATGTAATAGGAAATGTTAAAATTGGTAAAAATAGTTCAATATGGTTTGGTGTGGTTATAAGAGGTGATGTTCACAAAATTCGTATAGGTAAAAGAACATCTGTACAAGATCTTAGTATGATTCATGTTACACACTATAAAAAAGAAGATATGAGCGATGGAAACCCAACAATCATAGGGGATGATGTAACTATTGGACATAAAGTTATGCTTCATGGTTGTACTATTGAAAACGGTTGTTTAATAGGGATGAGTGCAACAATTTTAGATGGTGCTGTTATAGGGGAAGGAAGTATCGTAGGGGCAAATTCATTAGTAACTAGTAATAAAATCTTTCCACCACACTCATTGATTATGGGATCTCCTGCAAAAGTTGTAAAAACACTTTCAAAAGATGAAGTGCAAAACCTCATCGATCATGCAGCAAGATATGTAAAATTTAAAGAGGAATACCAATAATAAAGATTATTTTAATCCTTCTTTAACCATTTTGCGTCTTAAATACGCTATTTTGGTTTGCAATGGTAAATGTTTGGGACATGTATCATCACACCCTAGTAAACTCATACACCCAAACACTCCATTATCATCCCCAATAATCTCAAATAACTCTTCATCTGTTCGTTGATCTCTTGGATCAGCTTCATATCTAGCAACTCTATTTAATGCTACTGCACCTTTAAAGTTTGGTCGCATCCGTTTTGTTCCACAAGCACTTACACAACAACCACATTCTATACAACGATCCAACTCAAACACATCATCTGCTACTTTTGGATCCATAGGTTTTTCTAGTTTATTTATATCTGTTTGTTCATTTGTATGTATCCAACTTTGGATATCTTTACTCATATCTTTCATCCAATTAGCTGTATCAATAGACAAATCTCCAATAAGTTCAAAAACAGGTAATGGTAAAAGTGTAATATTACCATCCTTATAAGATGAAGTTAATGTTTTACAAGCTAAAGTTGGTACACCATTTATAACCATTGCACAACTACCACAGATACCTGCACGACATACAAAATCAAATTGTAAAGTGTGGTCAAGTCTATCTCTAATATAATTCAATGCAACAAACATTGTCATACCAGGTGTTTCTTCTATCTCATAAGTTTGTAATTTTGGTTTATCATTTTTATCCAAAGGGTTATATTTAAATATATTAAATGTCAACATTCTACTCATAGCCTATTCCCACTCTTTCATTTTTTTCTTGATATTTTTTTGGTAATGGATATGGCATAATCATCTTTTGAATCTCAAACCTATCTTTATCTGGATTATTTTGTTTTATTTGTTCAACCTCTTTCAATCTTTTTGCTGAATTTGGGTGTTCTATAATATTCCCTTTTTTACCATATCCTCTAAATCCAGGAGCTAATTCCATCTCCATAATATCAATATCTTCATACTCTACAATAGGCTCATCACAACCATCTTTCCAAGATGTTATTGTCCTTTTTAGCCAATTTTCATCATCCCTTTTTGGATAATCCTCTCTAGTATGAGCCCCTCTACTTTCTGTTCGCAATAATGCCCCTTTTGTGATACACAAAGCAAGTTTTAACATTTTTTTAACTCGTAAAGTATCAATCAATCCTGGATTTGCAGATTTCATATCACTTCTTATATATACACCATCACTTAATTTTAGTAATTCTTTTAGTTCATCAAGAGCCTCTTGTAGTTCATTATGTGTTCTAAAGATACCAACTTTATCCATCATAATTTTTCTCATTCTATCTCTTATATCATATATATTTTTATCATTAAATTTTTGATCTATTTTACAAACTCTTGCTAAAATCATATCTTGTTGAGTATCAAACTCTTTCATAAAATCATTTGCAAGTTTTGTATCAAACTCTAAATTATGATTTTGACAATATTTTACAACATATTCCCCTATAATCATACCTGATACAACAGTTTCTGCTACAGAATTTCCACCAAGTCTATTAAATCCATGCAAATCCCAACAAGCAGCTTCACCACAAGAAAACAACCCTTTTAGGTGTGGCGACTGCCCTGTATAATCAACTTTTATTCCACCCATACTATAATGTTGCATAGGTCGTACAGGTATCCATACACCTTCATCTGCTGGATCAATTCCTAAAAAATTGATACATATCTCTTGTACATCTCTTAAATTTTTTTCTATATGTTCCCGTCCTAATATAGAAATATCAAGCCATAAATGATCTCCATAAGGTGATGGTACACCTTTACCTTTTCTAATATGCTCTGTCATACGACGACTCACAACATCTCTTGAAGCAAGTTCTTTTTTTTCTGGTTCATAATCTGGCATAAATCTATACCCATCTACATCTCTTAAAATTCCACCATCACCTCTACAACCTTCAGTCATAAGAATACCTGATGGAACAAGTGCTGTTGGATGAAATTGTACTGCTTCCATATTTGCCAATTTTGCAACACCTGTTTCAAGTGCAAGTGCAGCTCCTGTACCTTCACAAATAACTGCATTTGTGGATGCTTCATAAATTCGCCCATAACCACCTGTTGCAATAACAGTAGCTTTGGCTAAATATGCAGATATTTTACCATTCATTAAATCTTTTACAACAGCACCATAACATACATCATCTTTATATATAAGTTTTACAGCTTCTTTTTTCTCTAAAATAGTTACATCATTTTTAATAGCTTCATTAGCAACAGCATATAACATACTGTGTCCTGTAGCATCTGCTGTATAACAGGTTCGCCATTTTTTTGTACCACCAAAATCTCTTGATGCTATAAGTCCATGAGATTCCAATTCCTCTGTTATGGTAGTTTTTTGTGAATTTATAATTACCTCTTTTGAACCTTGAATAATTCTTGTCCAAGGTACACCCCAAGCAGTTAATTCTCTTATAGCTTTTGGAGCAACTTGTGTAAACATTCTTGCTACTTTTTGATCACATCCCCAATCACTACCTTTTACAGTATCTTCAAAATGTACATCTTCATTGTCCCCTTTACCCATAACTGAGTTTGCCAAACTTGCTTGCATACCACCTTGAGCTGCTGCACTATGTGATCTTTTCACAGGGACAAGAGATAAAACTGTTGTTTTAAATCCAGCTTTTTTCGTAGCAATAGCAACTCTTAACCCTGCTAATCCACCACCTATCACTAAAGTATCTGTATAAAATATTTTCACTTCATTACCTCATATTTTTGACCATAAGAATCTTGATGGTTATACCCTATTTTCATATAAGCTCCCAATGATAACAATCCTAATGTAATATAAAAAATTATAATATAATTTCTAATTCTTTTAAGTTTTTCTCTTGTGATTTTATATGTACTGTTACTAAACCAACCCCATTTAACAGTTAATCTATATAATCCAATAGTAGCATGTAATTCTACAGCTATAAGTAAAAATATATACAATACCCAAACATATTCGCTCCAAATCCTATCTGAACTTAAAAACGGTCCAATATTTGCAGGTTCACACATCATTTGATATAAATGCATCGAAGCTAAAAAAAACAATAAAAACCCTGTGACAATCTGAACACCCCATAATTTTGTATCACTATGTATATACATATGGGTATGTGAGTTAAAATTTCTAAACTGTCTGTATGAATTAGGAAATTTTCGTATTGCAAGAAGTGCATGAAATATTATAATAATAAATACAACTAAAGCTATACCAACTACAAAAGAAGGATCTCCACCATCAATAAATAAACTACCTGATAATATTTTATCCACTTTGTGCATAAACTCTTTGCTGATTAAAATAGATGATACAAATAAAATATGAAATTTTATAAAAATAGCAAGTACCAATCCACTTACACTTTGATAAAAATCAAGTTTCGCTGGTATTTTACTTTTTGAGCCATCAACTTTACGGTCAATTAAACCTTCTAAAATGTGATCTGTTTTTTTCATACTTAAATTATACCTAAAAAAAACAAAATTTATGTTACAATTTAATAGTTTTAACAAATAAATAAAAAAGGGGATAAAGTGAATTCCAAAACTTTGTATATATCGCCACTTGAACTTGCTTCTGGAAGCTTAATAGTTACTATGGGAATTATAGAGTTATTAAAAAGCAATCAACACAAAGTTGCTTTTTTTAGACCTATTATAGATGATATTAACAAAAAAGACCACAATATCTCTTTTTTATTAGAACAATATTCATTAGACATATCTTATAATGATTGTTATGGATTTGATACCCATCAAGTAGAACAATTTATAGCAAATAATCAATTTGATGAATTTATTGAATCTATCATTCAACAATACAAACAATTAGAAACTCGTTATGATTTTATTATAATAGAAGGTTTAAGCAATGACTCTTTTTCTAAAACAGTAGATTTTGATATCAATTTAAAAATTGCTCAAAACCTAGGAACACCTTATATTAATATTGTTAATGGAAAAGATAAAACACCTTTAGATATATATGATGAAGTTTTAATTGAAATAGATTCTATAAAAAAATCAAAATGTACACATATTGCTACTATTATAAATAGAATTGATTATAAAACTAAAAATAAATTACAACAACATTTAAAAACACTTAAAACCTCTTATCCACCTGTATATTTATTTGATGAAATTGATGAACTAGATATGCCAAGTTTATTTGAAGTAAAAGAAAATTTAAACTGTACTGTAATTTTAGGCAAAGAGGATGATTTAAAAAGGGTTGTAAGACAAACCAAAATTGCTTCTATGCGAGTAGATAATTTTTTAAAATATATTGAGGATGGGGACCTTATAATTGTATCAGCCGATAGATCTGATATTATTTTAGGAGTATTAGGGGCAATAAAATCAAAAAATTTTCCAAGTGTATGTGGAATTTTACTAACAGGAGATATGGTTTTGCACCCACTAATCAAACAACTTCTTGATGGATTAGATGATATTTCTATACCAATTTTAGGGATTCAAGATGACACATATACAGCATCTGTCAAAATAATGAATATCAAATCAAAAATAACAGTTCGTAGTGATAGCAAAATAGCATTAGCTATGGGATTGTTTTTATCAAGTGTTGATATTGATTATCTCAAACAAAAAATTATTTCCAATATATCAAGTAAAATTATTACACCCACAATGTTTGAATACTTTTTATATCAAAAAGCTATCCAAAACAAACAAACCATAGTATTACCAGAAAGCGATGATGAACGGATTTTACGAGCTACAGAGATATTATTAAGAAGAGATATAGTAAATATTGTTTTATTAGGGGATAAAAGTACCATTTTAGCAAAAAGTAAAATTTTGAATTTAGATATATCAAAAGCCACTTTTATAAATCCAAACAATTCAACTCTTATGGATAAATATATTGAGATATTTTATAATCTACGCAAACACAAAGGTTTAACACTAGAAGTTGCAAAACAATCTTTAGAAGATGTGAATTATTTTGGAACTATGATGGTTTATTGTAAAGATGCAGATGGGATGGTATCAGGTGCAACACATACGACACAAAGCACAATACGACCAGCTTTGCAAATTATCAAAACAAAACCTAATATCTCTATAGTATCAAGTTTATTTTTTATGTGTTTTGATACAAAAGTATTAATATATGCTGATTGTGCAATCAATCAAGACCCAAATGAACAACAACTAGCTCAAATTGCTATAACAACAGCACAAACAACAAAAGCATTTGGTATTGAACCAAAAGTTGCTATGTTGTCTTATTCCACAGGAGAATCAGGCAAAGGTGCCGATGTAGAGAAAGTACAACACTCTACACAAATAATAAAACAAAGTGTTCCCGAACTTCTAATAGAAGGACCAATTCAATACGATGCTGCAATAGATAAAACTGTAGCAAAGAAAAAATTACCCAATTCTAAAGTGGCAGGGGAAGCAACAGTGTTTATTTTTCCAGATTTAAATACAGGAAACAACACATATAAAGCAGTTCAAAGAAGCTCTGGTGCTATTGCAATAGGTCCTATTTTACAAGGATTAAATAAACCAATCAATGATTTAAGTCGTGGTTGTTTAGTATCTGATATTGTAAATACTGTAGCAATCACAGCAATTCAAGCTCAAAAAGGTTAAAAATGAATATTTTGGTTTTAAACAGTGGAAGTTCATCAATAAAGTTTCAACTTTTTGATATAAAAACAAATATCTCAATTGCAAATGGAATAATTGAAAATATAGGAGAAAAAAACTCTTTAGGGTATATTAATATTAAAAATAAAAAAATAGTAAAAAACACACCTATCATATCACATAAAATTGGTTTAGAAATAATCAATCAACTCCTAGAAGAAACAAATATATTAACCCAACATTCACAACTTGCAGGTATAGGACATCGTGTAGTTCATGGAGGGGAAAAATTTATTCAACCTATAATAATTACCAACAAAGTAATAAAACAAATTCAAAAATTAATCCCACTTGCTCCATTACATAATAATGCAAATATACAAGGGATTAAAAGCGCTATAAAACATTTTGCTCATATTCCTCAAATTGCTGTATTTGATACAGCATTTCATATGAGTATCCCTAAAACAGCATATATATACCCAATACCATACAAATATTATCAACAACACCATATTAGACGATACGGATTTCATGGAACTTCTCATCAATATGTTGCACAACAATGTGCAACATATCTTAAAAAAGATCTTTCAAAATTAAATATTATATCGTTACACCTTGGAAATGGTGCAAGTGTTTGTGCTATAAAAAATGGTAAAAGTATTGATACATCAATGGGTTTCACCCCTTTAGAGGGACTTATGATGGGTACAAGATCGGGAAATATAGATCCTGCTATTATCCCATACTTAGCAAATAATTTTGATTTGACTGTAGAACAAATAGATAATATACTCAATCAACAAAGTGGATTAAAAGGGATTTGCAATACCAAAAATATGAAAGAGATTGAACTTTTAATCAAAAAAGACAAATATGCCAAACTTGCATTTGATATGTTTTGTTACCGTATCAAAAAATATATTGGGGAATATTATGCCGTTTTAGGTAGAGTAGATTGTATAATTTTCACAGGTGGTATAGGGGAAAATAGTATGTTAGTTAGAGAACACTCTTGTAGTAATTTAGAAAATCTAGGAATATCTTTAAGTAAAAAACTAAATAAAACAGCACATACAAATATAGCAAAAATAAGTAAAAAAAGCAGCAAAACAGTAATTTTAAAAATCGCTACAAATGAAGAACTTCAAATAGCTCTTGAGGTTAAAAAATTATTATAATCAACGATTAAATTTAAACTTTTGAAATGATTTTACAACAACTAAACTTATAATACCACCTAAAAAACCAACCCATAATGAATTTAAAAAAGTATTTTCTATATGATGATGTAAATATGAAATATGATGTAATAAAATTCCACCACCTACTAAAAGCATTGCTATAGTTCCAACAACGGTTAAAATTTTAATAATTTTTGGCATAAGAGCTACCAAAAAATTTCCACTTTTGATATATTTTTTATCTATAAGCCAAAATCCAACATTATCTATTCTTACGATAAAAGCAACAAGTCCATATACACCAAATGTCGCAATAACAGCTACTAAACTTACAGATACAACTTGCATAATAAAGCTTTGTTCTATTACTGCACTTAACGCAATAATAATAATCTCAATAGACAATATAAAATCTGTTAAAATCGCTGATTTTATTTTTTGTTTTTCTATATCAAGTATATTTTCATTTGTGGAGTTTTCCACCTCTTCTTTATGATGAATCTCTTTTTTAAATATCTTTTCTATTATATATTCTTCAATCTTTTCAACCCCTTCAAACAGCAGATAAAAAGCTCCACCAATAAGAATATAAGGTATCAAAAAAGATGCAAATATACTTAATAAAAAAGCTGCAGGAAGTATTATAAACTTATTTTTAAGTGAGCCTTTTATAATTTGCCATATTATTTTCAGTTCCCGTTCTTGCTTAAACCCAATAGTTTGTTCTGCTGAAACTGCAATATCATCACCTAAAATACTTACAGTTTTTTTAGTGGCAATTTTTGTCGCAACTGCCACATCATCTGCTAAAACTGCAATATCATCCAATAATAAAAGTATCCCTGAAGCCATACTTTATAAACCTTTCTTAATATATCTTATAGATATTTATAATTAATTATACTAAATAGTGATCTCTTTAATATCTGCAATATTTTTAAAAGCTTGATAAATTATACCAATTAGATTTTTTCTATTTTGTTTAATTTGCGAATCTTCATGATTTACAAATACATTATCAAAAAAATCATCCAAATATGGTTTTAAACCAAAAAGTGCTTCAAGTTGTTCATCATAAGTTTTGTATTGTTTTGATACAACATTATTGTATTGATTATATAATTCTATTTCATAATTATCATCCATCAAATCACTGTTAATTGTTAAAGTTTGATTAAAATCAATATCTTTTACAATATTTGCAACCCTTTTAAAAGTTGTACTAATTTGTTTAAAATCGCTACTATTTACTATAGGATTTAAAGCATCGATTTTTTGTGAAATTTTTAAAATATCATTTTCATTACTATTTAATACAGCTTTTATAACACTTGGATTAACATCACTAAAAATTTTAAATAATCTATCATTAAAAAATTCAATCACTTTATTTATATCAAGATTATTGTATTGTTCTTTAACACTATTGATAAGTTTATAAATATCAAGATTTAATTGATGTTCAATAACAATTTTTACAATACCAGCGGCAGCTCTTCTTAGAGCAAAAGGATCTCTACTACCTGTTGGAATCATATTTACACTAAATAATGCAATTAATGTATCCAATTTATTTGCAAGTGCCACCACAGCACTAAATACTGTTGAAGGCAATTCTCCATCCTCTTTATTTGGAAGATATTGTTCTTTTATAGCTAAACAAAGTTTTTCATCTTCATTTGCTTCTTTAGCATAATAATATCCCATAAGCCCTTGCAATTCTGTAAACTCATATACCATATCAGTTAAAAGATCAGATTTTGCCATCATTATAGTTTTTTCCAATAATTGCGTATCCTCAATATTAAAATACTCTGCTAATTGTTTAGCAATAATCACTTCCCTTACACATTTATCATAAACAGTTCCCAAACCATCTACAAAAGTGATTTTTTTCAAACCTTCATTTTGCAATCCATTTTTTATATCATTATCCCAAAAAAACATAGCATCTGCAAGTCTAGGTCTTAAAACTTTTTCATTCCCAGCAACAATTTCACTAAAATCTTTTGTATAAGCATTTGATACAACTATAAATTTATTTGTAATAATACCGTTTTCATATACAGCAAAATACCGTTGATGTTCTTTCATAGAGTTTACTATCACTTCAGTTGGTAAAGCTAAAAATTCTTCATCAAATTTACCAACCAAGGCAGTTGGATATTCTGTAATAGCAACTATTTCATCTAAAAGTTCTTCATCAATTTCTATTTTAAAATTATTTTGTTTCTCTATTTTTGCCATTTGATCCAAAATGATTCTTTTTCTTTCTGCTGGATATAAAATCACTCCGTTTTTATCAAGTTTACAAAAATAATCTCCAGCAAAATCAAAATCAAAATGCTCATAACTTACCATTCTATGTGGATAGCTATTTGCACTAGATATTTGTCCATACAATTCACCTTCAACAATTTGATCACCTAACATAATACTTAAACCACGAATTGGACGGATAAAACTATCTTTTAAGCTTCCCCATCTCATAGATTTTCCAAAATCTAAAGATGCAATAAATTGATTTACCATATCATTCAAAAGAGTTTTTGATTCTTTCCCTTTTTGCTCTTTTTTATAATATAAAACTTCCCCTTTCCCTTTATCTATTGTTGAGATTTCAGAAAGTTCAACACCACATTTTTTAGCAAAACCAAACGCAGCACCTGTAGGTTGGTCATCTTTATATGCTATTTTTACAGGTGCTCCAAACATTTCTATTATAGAATCATCTTGAGCAATTTTAAATTCTCTATGCCAAAACACCAATCTTCTAGGGGTATAATAAAAATTAAATTCACACAAAAGATTATTATCTTCAAGTATTTTTTCCCATTTTTTTTCTATATTTGGTAATTCTTTTAAAAACGGTATTGCTGGAAGTTCTTCTACAGCTATCTCTATAAGCAATGGTTTAGTCATCTGATTTTCCTTTTTCTTCTTCAATTTTTTTCATTCTTTCTTGAGCTTCTTTTTTTCTTTGTTTATTTTGTTCAACCATTTGGCGATTAAATCCACCCACAATAATAACTAAAAAAATAATAAAAGCTATCATCATAATAGTATCTACAACAGAACTCATATATCCAATCCTTTTAATATATTTTTAAATACAACACCATCAATATTATTTTTTGCAATTTTTTCCATTTGATCTGTATTGTCTATTAATTGTATAATTTTACTATCAAACATATAATTTTGTGCAATTTGTTGCATATCATATGCTATAGTTTCATCTACTAATATATAATAACTATTTAAACTATTTGCATATAAACCATCTACAATAGAATTGATTTTTACCATAGTGTTTATATTGTTTTTATAACAATATTTTAATATATCAATATCATATTCAAACAAAACAATACTATTTGGTAAAGTTGATTTAATATCATCAATAGATTTTATAATCTCTATATGATCATAAGGTATATTTTTATCCCCTAATATTATCATTTATTTTACCTCTTACGATACGCATTCTTTAGAACAATAATATTGTCCATTGCTAATGATTGCTTCATCTTTAGACACAAAAGTACCACACTTGGTACACTCTACCATAGTATCAATTTGTTCATCATTGTTAATGTTTTTTTTATTTTTAAAAAACATAATATATATCACATACATAATAGCTGCAAATGTTAAAAGTTTTATCATAAATTTCCTTTTGATTGAATATATAAATAGTTTCTAAACTCACCATATTTTATAAGTTTATATCTGTTTATATTAATATCTTTCATCTCTTGCTCACACATACTACCTTTATAAAACAAAAACTGTGTTTGTGGTGTAGTAATTTTTTGTGTTAAACTTAACAACAAAGAGATATTTGTAACTGCTCTTGATGTAATAATATCACATTTTATATCAGATGATATATCTTCTACTTTATTTTCCAAAACAGTTAAGTTATTGAGCTTTAATGCACTTTTTAAATAGTTTAAAAAAGCAACTCTTTTAGTACGGGGTTCTACTAATATAATATTTGCATCTGTATTTGCAATAGCTAAGATCATACCTGGATACCCTGCTCCTGTTCCAACATCTAATAATGATTGAAATTTATCCAAAAATTTCAAAGGATATAAACTATCTATAATATTTTTTATTATTTCATCATCACTTAAAGCTTTATCTGATGTAAAATTATGTATTTTACCCCATTGTTGTAATAATTGAATAAATTTTTCAATTCGCTCATAAAACAGATTATCAAATTCTAAATCTATCTGTTTTAACTCTTGCTTCAAATTCATAAAAGATGTCCCATTTTCTCTTTTTTGGTTTGCAAATAATCTTTATTTCGATCTGTCTGTCCAACTTTTATCTCTATACGATCTATAATATTTACTTTTAATTCAGAAAGTTTAAGAGGATTGTTTGTCATCAATTTTATTTGATTAATTTTAAAATAATCAAAAATAAAATCAACAACTTCATAAGTTCGTTCATCATCTTTAAAACCTAATTTACGATTTGCTTCACAAGTATCAAAACCTTGATCTTGTAAATTATAAGCATTTACTTTATTAAGCAATCCAATATCCCGACCTTCTTGGCGTAAATAAATTACCATACCACCATGTTCATTTATATAATCAAGTGCATAATTTAATTGTGCCTGACAATCACATTTAATACTACCAATAGCATCACCTGTTAAACACTCAGAATGGATTCTAACATTTGGGATAGCATCTAAATCTTTTGTAAAAATTACAAGATGTTCTTTTACACCTTCTTTAAAAGATTGAATTAAAAAATCACCATGTTTTGTTGGTAATTTTGCTATTTTTGAAACTGTTATATTACTCAAAATATACCTTATATTACTAATTTTTAGGATTATATCTAAAATATGCTGAAGTAATCAACCTTTTGTAGTGTGTTGATATACTCCATTGAAGTTTGAAGGTGGATTTTCTATATAATGTTCACATCTTTGAATATATATATCATAAATTTTTATATTGGTTTTATCTTCCCATGAGTTTATCTCTACAAATATATCTAAAGCATCTTTAAAATTTGCATCTTTGTATAGCTCTATCCCTTTGTGATATAGCTCTAATTCTTTGGTAATTTGTTCTTTTGAACATTTATATAATGTTGGAGTATTATTATTTTCTTTATAATCATGTATTTGCCAAATCTCTATAGGTTGGGTTTTACCTTTTACAGTTACTAAATCTAAAAATCTAAAAATATATTCATCTGGTAATTGTTCTTTTGTAAAATTTGAAATATTAAGTCTTGAACCATAATATTTACATAAAGACTCAAGTCTTGAACCCAAATTTACTGCATCTCCTATTACTGTATAATCACTTCTGCTTGATGAACCCATCTCTCCTACAATTGCAATTCCTGTATTTAAACCTATTCCAATATCTACAATATCAATATTTTTTGATGCTGCCATATCAATAACATCTTGATATTTTTTGTTTTTTGCCAAATCACTATTTAGTTTGCGTAATAAATGCAATTGTGTTAAACTTGCGTTTACTGCATATTTTGCATGATCTTTTACTTCTGATGGAGCATTCCAATATGCCATAATAGCATCACCTATATATTTATCAATAGTTCCGTAATGCTTCATAATAACTTCAGTCATAGGATTCATATAATCATTCATAAAATCAATCAAAGTTTTTGCATCTGGCATCGCTTCTGATATATTTGTAAATCCTCTTAAATCTGAAAAGAAAACAGTAACTTCTCTTTGCATAGCTTGAAATTGTTTATTATCATGATCTTCAAGTAGTTTTTCCATAACATCTCTTGATACTTTACTAGCAAATTTATTTTTTATTATTTTTTCATTTCTAACTTCTCTGATATAATCCATAAAAGTAGCTACTAACACAGAGGTAATAACAGTAATAATAGGTAAAAATATATCAAAAACCAATCCCATATGAAATAAAGCATAATAATCTAGATATAATAAAACAAGAGTCATACCTATAAGAACAACAGGATTAAACCAAAATGGAGTATATGTTACAAGAAATACTGCTAATATAGATATAACCAACAATATAACAATATTTGCTCCATGTATCCATTGTGGCATTGATAAAAAGTTTTTCGTTAAAATATTATCAATAATATTAGCGTGAACTTCAACTCCAGGATATACTGATTCAAATGGTGTTGCTCTAAGATCATTTAATCCAGCTGCTGTGGTACCAATTAATGCAACTTTCCCTTCTATATCTTTTGGATCAAAGTTATTATTATATATATCAAGTGCTGAAAAGTATTTAAATGATTTTCCAGGACCTCTAAAGTTTACTATAAATTGTGCATGTCTATTTGTAGGAATTACAAAATCACCTATTTGAACACTTTGAGCACCATATTCATTATAGTTTACAATAATTTTATTAATCCCCATAGATACACGGATAATCTCCAAAGCCAAAGATGGATAAAGTTGATCGTCATATCTAATTACCATAGGTACACTTCTTACAATTCCACTATCATCTGGTAAGTTGTTGAAAAAACCACTAGAATATCCACTATCTTGCAAATCAGGATGATTCAAAATAGTTCCTTTGGCATTAATTAAATAATCTTCCCCTTTTGGTCTATTTTTTTCTATAACAATTACAGGAACATCAATATCCTCTTTTTTAATAAATTTTTTATCCTCTAATTCAAATTGATACCCTAATATTGTGGGCGTTGAGGCAACCACTTCATCAAAATATTTATCATAATCAGGTATATTTTTTGCAGTAATATTAAACTCTTTTAATACTTTTGAAGGGGAACTTTGATCTTTTTCTGCAAACACAATATCCATCCCGATAACACCAATACCTGCGTCAGTTAGATTTTGTAAAATTCTTCCTACTTTATTTCTACTCCATGGCCATTGACCAAGTTCATTAATAGATTTTTCATCTAAATCTATAATAATAACATTTCCTGAGTCTTTTTTAACTCCTCGTACCAAAAACATATAATCTCTAATACTATTATCAAATTTACGAATATGCTCAGGGAAATATATATTAATTGCAGAAATAGTAATAAATATAAAAAAAGAAGCAACAAGATAAATAAAAAACTTAAATAACTTCTTTTTATTAAACATAATTAATTTTACCTACTTTATATATTATTGTCTATATCATCTTTACCTATAAACTCTTTTTCATTTGCATTATCTATAATAAGTTGTGCAATTTCATTAGTTTTTATAGAAATTTCATTTGTTTTATTTGCAATATGTGCATTTTGTTGTGTCTGTTTATCAAGTTCAGTTATAGCACTGTTTATTTGATTTATACTTTGTTGTTGATCTTGTGAAGCATGTCTTACATCTGATATAATATTAATAGTTTTTTCAATATTATCATTCAATTCACCATAACCATTAATCATTTTATCTGCAATATCTTTACCAACATCTGCTTTTGTTCTTGCATTTTCCACAAGTGTTTTAATCTCATTTGCTGCTTCTGCACTTCTACTTGCTAAGTTTCTTACCTCTTGAGCAACTACAGCAAAACCTTTACCTGCTTCTCCAGCAGTTGCAGCTTCAACTGCTGCATTAAGTGATAAAATATTTGTTTGGAATGCAATTTGATCAATTACACTAATCGCTTCATTTATCGCTACAACTTGCTCATTTATCTCATCCATAGATTGTGTTGTTTGGTTAGCTAGGTTTTTACCTTCATTGGCTGAAGTTGTCAATGCCGAAGCAAAATCTGACATTTTTACAATATTATTTGTAGTATTTGAAATATTTGAAGTAATCTCTTCAATAGCAACAGCAGTATCTTTTAAAGAATTTGCTGCATACTCTGAGTTACGATTTAGTTGCTCTACATTTTCAAGTAATATATTACTATTGTTACCCAATGTAATTCCATTTGTTTTATTTTGTACTAAAATATCATTAATTATATCTGCCAAAGAATTTAATCCTTCTGATACTTCTCCAAGATTACCCTCAACTCTATGTGTAAAATCAAATCTAGCATAATGTTCAAGTGCATCAGATATTTTATTAAGATTTCCACACACTTTAGTAGCAACAATCTCTAATAAATCATTAAATCCATCTTTTAATTCTTCAAGCCCTTTATTTGATGTTGAAGCATCTACTTTTTGATGCATCAATCCATTTTTTGCTACTTCAACAGCTTGTTTAACTGCATCAATCACTTTTTGATCTTGTTCAATTAAATCTTGTGTTTTTACAATATTTTCATTAACTATTTTTGCCATTGTACCAATTTCATCATTACTATTATCATCCAATTTTGTAATATGATCTGTTTGTTTATTTAGATATTTAAAAAATTCTATTATACCTACTTGAAATTTTTGAATTTCCATAATAATATTTTTCATAATATATATACCAATAAACAATGATAAAACAATAGATACAATTTGAAATATTATATTTGTAGTTGATGATGATTGAACTACATCTTTTACATTATTAAGACTTTTTGAAACATTACTAATTTTAGTATTAAATTTTTTACCTATATCTGCAGTCATTTTATTCAGTTCACTATTCATATCTTTTTCTATTGGTTTTACATCTTCATTTAACACCTCTATACCATCTTGAATATCAGCATCAAACTCTTCTTGTAAAGATTCTAAAATCAAGAAAAATGCTATAAGTTTTTTTCTCATCTTATTTGCTATATTTACTATATCTTTATTATTATACTTTGTACCAAAATTTCTTATTTCAATAATCAAATTATTTACATTATGTTTTGCTGTAGTATATTCTTGGTTATTTAATACTTTCTTTTGCACCAATAATGTTTCCATAGCTACAGATTTTGCTACTGAAACTTGGTATCTTAATTGGTTTACTAACTTATTTAACTTAAAAGTTTGCTGTTCTAATACTGTAGCATCTTTAGAAATATTTTTAATATCTTTTGAAGTTGTGGCCAAAGAAACATAACCATATATTCCACTAATAATACTAAGTCCAATCGTAACGATAAGAATAAGACTTATTTTTTTTGATATAGAAAAGTTTTTCATAGTTTAATACCTTTTATAAACTGAACTGCTCTTAAGCCATAGGCTCAAGAGCAAAAGATCAAGAAAATTAATTTTATTTAAAATAGTACATTAAATGTAAGATAAATATTTTTTACCTCTTTAATAGCATTTGTTCCTAATGCATTAGAAATTTTCATAGGAGCACCTAAGTGATTTCCACTTCCTGTATAATCATAATTAACATCTACATATCCGACCCTGATATTAGCATGTTTATTAACTGTTTTACTTGCATATACTTCTATTGCATCACCTCTTACAGCTAATTTATTCATAGGATCATTTGGTGCATAAGTTGCACTAAACCAATTTTTACTACCCTTATTGTATTCAGCACCAACTGCATAATTAGAATCAACTTTGTATCTAGTACCTACCCAAACTGCATTACCTGTTTTATTACTTGTACTAGCACCATCAACTGCTGTTGCACTTGACAATAACCCTAAATTTCTTCCACCCCAAGAGTATGTATTACCATTTGGTTTTGCTACTGAATATGAGTAATGGATAAAAAAGTCAAATTTATTTACATTTTGTATCTCAAACATAGCTCCATAAATATCAAAATCCCCAAGATTTTTATCTCCTTGAACTGTCATATATGTAGGGCTTGAACTATTCATATCAAAAGATCTAGGATTTGCATTTAAATCTTTTGCAGTTACATAATAAGCTTGAATTAAATGTTTTTGTTTAATAGCTTCACATTGTTTATCTACAAATACACCTAATGCTGTTGTATCTTTTAGATCACTATCATAATCACTACCATTATTTGGTTTTCCATAAGTTATTCTTAATGCTGTAGATCCAGGTGTTACATTTGATAAATTTGCGGTTAATACAATCCCATCTGCTGCACCATCAAATGCAAGTGCATCATAAGTCCCTTTTCTTGCTGTTCCTTCTTTGATTTGATAAGATGGTCCATCTGAACTAGGTTGTCGTCCTATAGTTAAAATTAAAGGTATTTTTCCACCTGTCATATACCAATCTAAATAAGCTCTTTCTACATATAATGCATTGCTGTCATCTGGTGTTCTACCTTGTCTTGAATCCACATCTGTCATACCCATATAATTATGACTGCTATCTCCCCAATTTTTATAAGTAGATAATCTTCCAGAAAATTTTAAATTATCTGCAATTTTTGATTTCATATTGATATTTAATTTTGTTCTATAAACAATATCTTCATTTTTAGGAGAAGATCCATCAGCATAAGTAGTAGAATAATTATTTGCTTCTACTCTCATACCAAGACCCAATTGAACTTTATCTGTATAGCTTCTAGTTTCAACAGCACCAAGACTATCTTCAACATCTTCAATATATGCTTGAAGATCTGCTATTTGAGCTTTTAATTCTTTTATATCACTTGTATTATCTGCAAAACTTGATGTTGTAGTCAAAAACGCAACTGTTGCTAAACTTAATAATATTTTCTTATTCATTTATTTATCCCCTTCCCTACATACCTGCTACTTCTGGTGCATCAGAATCTGCTGCATGTGCTATTAAATATGCTTTTAATACAGCTTTATCTGCATCACTTAACTTATCAATACCTAGTTTTTTCATTTTTCTTTTTTTCTTAAAAACCCTATTCCACTGAACAATTGCCTTTGAAGATGCACTTAATTTCAACTGTGCGGCCAATGCTTTACCATCAGCACCAAACAACGAAATAGTCATAAAACTCATCAAAAGAAGCAATTTTATAAATCTTTTCATAGCTACCCTTTCTATATATTAAAGTATATTTTCTTTTATTGTATCATATGTAATCTTAAGCGTAACATAAAGTTACACTATTAATTACACCTCTAAAAGCTTTCCCATTCATCATCATTATCATCTGAAACAATAGGTTTTATATCTGTTTTTGGAACTTCTATTTTTGGTGTTACAGGTTTATTTTGTGACACTAAATTATTATGATTAGTTACTTTCACTTCATGTTTTACAGGATGTTTTATCACAACAGGTTGATCATCTTCTAATTCAATTTTTTTTGCTTTTACTTGATCTTTTCCTTCAAATTCTTTTTCATTTGCACTTGTAACAACCAACATAGCAATTTCATCTGTTTTAACTGCTACACTTCTAGTATGACTTGCAATATTTGCATTTTCTTGAGTTTGTTTATCAAGTTCTGCAACAGCATCATTAATTTGTTCGATACCTACTTGTTGTTCTTTTGATGCACCTTCAATATCTGCAATTATCTCAATTGTTTTTGAAATATTATCATTTAAATCACTATATCCATGAATCATTTTATCTGCTATATCTTTACCATTATCTGCTTTTACTCTAGCATTTTCCACAAGTGTTTTAATCTCATTTGCTGCTTCTGCACTTCTACTTGCTAAGTTTCTTACCTCTTGAGCAACTACAGCAAAACCTTTACCTGCTTCTCCAGCAGTTGCAGCTTCAACTGCTGCATTAAGTGATAAAATATTTGTTTGGAATGCAATTTGATCAATTACACTAATCGCTTCATTTATCGCTACAACTTGCTCATTTATCTCATCCATAGATTGTGTTGTTTGGTTAGCTAAGTCTTTACCTGTATCTGATGAAGATGATAATTGATTTGCATAACTAGACATAGTAATAATTTTATTTGTATTGTTTGCAATATTTGATGTTATCTCTTCCAATGCTGCTGCTGTTTGTTCAAGTGCAGCTGCTGCTTGAGTAGAGTTATTATTTAATTGATTTACATTGTCAAGTAATATATCACTACTTTGTTTTAAAGTTAAACCATTTGATTTATTATCTATAAGCATATGAGTAATAGTATCACCTAAATTATTTACACCATTTGCTAGTTTTAAAATATGTTTTTTAATACCTGTTGTTGATACTTTTTGTGTAAAATCATTTTTAGAATATTGTTCTAATACATCAAGAACATTATTTATATTAGCTTCAAGATTATTACCCATTTGATTTAATAGTTGTGTTAATTCTTTTAAAGCTTGATTTGATGTATGAGTATTTACTTTTTGACTAAGATCACCTTGTTCAAATTCACTAAGTACCTTAATAGTATCATTTATAGCTTGTCTATCCTCTTCAATACTTTGTTTTGATTTTGTAATATTTTCATTTACTATTTTTGCCATATGCCCAATCTCATCTGATGAACTATCATCAAGATGCTCTACTGTATCAGTTTCTTTATTAAGATATTTAAAGAAACTAATTACACCATGTTGAAATTGTTGCAATGGATTAATAATAACTTTACCTATAATAATATTTGCAATAAATAAAGTAATAAACATCAAAATCAATGTTTCAACCAAAAATGAAACAATAATTTTATTTATATGAGATGATGTTTCTTTTCTCATCTCAGCAACTTTATCTTCTACACTATCTACATAAGCACCTGTACCTATAATCCAATTCCAAGGTTGAAATTTTTTAACATAAGAAAATTTCAACTGAGGAGTATCTTTACCTGGTTTAGCCCATAAATATTCTACTACACCACCTTGAGGATTGTTTTGACACACTTCTACCATTTTATTAAACAGATGAACACCATTTGTATCTTTTACATTTGAAAGATCTTTCCCATCTAATGAAGGTTTTATAGGGTGCATAATCATTTTTGGTTGGGTATCATTTATCCAAAAATATCCAGATTTACCATATCTCATTTTTGATATAGCTTGCAATGCTTCTTTTTGCAATTTT
>Ga0256828_1000572_pt1 | contig 24174 bp, 28 predicted proteins | sample CV88metaG_FD_185993 | JGI IMG/M metagenome (GOLD analysis project Ga0256828, IMG submission 185993) | Hydrothermal vent microbial communities from East Pacific Rise, Pacific Ocean - CV88 | ecosystem: Environmental > Aquatic > Marine > Hydrothermal vents | place: Pacific Ocean: East Pacific Rise...
TAGAGATGATAGAGAAAATAAGAGAGTATGATGAAAAGATAAAAATCATTGTCTTCTCTGCGCACAGCGATCAAGAAAAACTGCTTCGAGCCATTAAACTCAACCTCACAGACTACAAAATAAAACCACTTAAGCGTGCTGCACTTTATGAAGTAGTAGAACAAACAATAGCACTTTTCAAAGAGAAACAAACAATATACTTCTCCAAAAACTGCTATTTTGATCCAATGCGAAAACTACTCTTTGAAAATGAAGAACCAATAAAACTTACCAAAAACGAAATATTACTTTTAGAGACTCTTCTTGCGCAATCAAACACACTCCTCTCCCCTGTTAAACTCTTCAATGCTATTTGGGATTATGAAAAAGAGTACAACCTTGACTCCATACGTACACTCATTAAAAAATTACGAAGAAAGCTCCCGCCAAACACTATAGAAAATATCTACGGTGGCGGGTATAAACTGCATACTTTATCATAAAATATCTACTCTACTTTTCAAAAAACATCATAAGAACTTTTTCCCACTCCCCTTTTTCATTCTTTTGAAAAGGTTGTTTTTTAGTAGAACCATCTTCATAAGTAATAGTTGCAACTGCCTGCTTTTTATCTTTTGAAATTTTTACTGCGATATCTGTCGGTTTTTTATAATCAAACACCTGTTCAATACAGAATCTACTCTCTTTTTCATGCTTTTTTGCAAATGGTGTATATATCTTTACCATTAAATTATTCACAACTGCCTGTTTGTATTGACTGTCATTTTCCATATGTTGCACAGAACCATCAAAGAGTATGAAATATCCTTGATCATTTGGTAATACATCTTTATCACGAAACTCTTTTTTGGTATCAGCCAAAATAGTTTTATAATCTTTTTTATCATATATTTTTTGCTCAATAATACCTTCGTATTTATCAAGATATGCAAAATCTTTTTTAGATTTATTGTTTAGAACTGACTTAATATTGAAATTCATATTCTCTAAACACATAAGATACTTGACAAAAGTTAATTGATTCTCCCGAGGAGTCCAAGTTGTAAAAATGCGCTCTAAATCATTTGAATTAAGACGTTCATACTCTGCATTGATACTATCTTTTATAGTTGATTCATCCGACTTTGAAAAACAACCACTCAACAGTAAAACTGTGACACTTAAAAGAAAAATTTTAATCATATTTTCATTCCCTAAAAGTGATTTTTCTTACAGACTTTCTCTGTAATGTTAATAACAACATGTTGTTTTGGTGTTGTAATATCTACTCTCCATTTTATACCATGTTTTAAAAGTATTCTAAGTCTTGGATCAGCACAAACTCCTCGTATCTGCTCTCTTTGAGCTGCTTTTGTCATTTTAGGTACTGCAGACGATGTTACACGCCCTTTCATGATCATCGTTTTTCTTTTATAAAACATATGCATTGTATCTGTTGGAGAAGATTGTTTTTCAGCAATACTGTTCATCATCACAGCCATCTTTTGTGCCAAACACTCTGCCCCTTTATCTGTTATGTTTGAAAGATCTTTTTTAAGATGTTTCAATTCATGTTGACACCCATGTGTTGCACCAAAAGCTGATGTAGCCAAAAGAGCTACTGTTGCAATAGCAATTACACTTTTTTTCATTATTTCTTTCCTTTATGATATTTATGAAAATATTATAAAAGAAAATGTGGTACCAAATGTGAATTTTTATTGAATTGATTAGGAAAATTTGATTTGTAGAAAATATAGAAGTAGTACCTCTGTACTACTTCTTTAAAAAAAGAGTAAAACTATTAATCTCTCAAACGAACACGAACAGACTGTTCATGTGCGGTAAGACCTTCTGTGTTTGCTATAAGCGCACACTCCTCACCGATCTCATTAATAGCATTATTACTAAAAGAGATGATAGAGCTTTTCTTCATAAAGTCCTCAACACTCAGTGGTGAGTAGAATTTTGCCGTTCCTCCAGTTGGAAGAGTATGGTTTGGTCCTGCTACATAGTCACCTATCGCTTCAGGCGTGTTATGTCCTAAAAAGATAGCTCCTGCATGCTTAATGTAAGGCAGCAACTCAAACGGGCTCATCGTAGCCACTTCCAAGTGTTCCGGTGCTATCTCATTCATAAGTTTGATCGCTTCATCCATATCTTGCGTGACAATAATTGCTCCACGCTCTTCGATTGACTTTCTAGCGATCTCTTCGCGTGGCAGTTTTTGCAGCCAGTTCTCAATCTCAACTTTTACAGCATCCGCAAGTTTTTGTGATGGAGTAATTAAAATAGAGCTCGCCATCTCATCATGCTCTGCTTGAGAGAGCAGATCGATTGCCATGTGGTTTGGGTTTGCACTGTCATCTGCAAGCACACCAATCTCACTCGGTCCTGCGATCATATCAATATTTACATCACCAAAAACCATCTTTTTAGCCGTTGCCACAAAGATATTTCCCGGACCAGTAATGACATCAACTTTTGGAATATTCTCAGTCCCATACGCCATAGCTGCAATCGCACTAGCACCACCGACTTTATAAACCTGATCCACACCACACAAATGGCATGCTGCCAAAAGAAGCTCATTTGGTTCATTGTCCGGTGTCGGTGTACAGACTACTATGTTTGCAACGCCTGCAACCTGAGCCGGGATCACATTCATCAAAAGTGATGACGGATAGGCCGCTTTTCCACCGGGGATGTAAAGCCCTGCACTATCAACCGGCGTTACCTTTTGCCCAAGAATTGTTCCGTTTGCTTCTGTATCAAACCATGATTTTGGCTTCTGCTTTTCATGGTATGTTTTAATGCGATCATACGCCATATGCAGAGCAGATTTAAGTTTTTCATCAAGATTGTCATACGCTTTTTGCATAGAATCTTGAGAAATTTTCAGATCATCATCACTCTGTGGCGTCCAGTTGTCAAACTTTGCAATGTGCGCAAAAAGTGCTCTGTTTTTATCCTGTTTGATCTCATCGATTATACCGCCGACAATGCCTGAGACATGAGCTATATCCATCTTCCCACGACCAAGAAGCTCTTGGAACTTTGTATCAAAATCACTATCTGTTGATTTGACAAATATCATTATTTTTTCACCTTTTTGCTCTGTTGTTTATCAAACGCATTTTTGACAATGCCAAGTGCATTTAAGAAGGGACCCTCTTTCATGTAACCTAAAAGCGGTCTATACATAGGTGTTCCATCAGGGAAAAGAAACCAAATTCCAGGTAAGCCCGGTGTATGTTGAGCAATAGCTTCTGGAATATAATCTCCTTTATCTGCCCAAGAACGAATTGCAATAAAATCACGATTAAGTGCTTGAATAACTTTAGGATCATGGAGTGTTGTTTTGTCAAGTAAAAGACAATATTTACAATGTGTACTCGATACAATAAAAAGTACCGGCTTATTCTCTTTCATAGCCTCTGCCATACCCGCTTGATAATTTTTTGCCCAATGTAACTCTGCTGCCATTACTGATGATGCAAGAAGCAACATCGTCAATATAATTTTTTTAACCATGTTTTTTTACCTTTTTAAGAAGTTCTTTTGCACACTCTTTTGCACTTTTATCTGTTACATCTATAACAATATCCGCTAGTTTAAGATACTCGGGACGTCTTTCGTTATAAAGCTTTTTCGCTGCTTTCAGATCTGCTAAAAGTGGACGTTTTTTCAATTTTTTTTCTGCATTTGGATGCGCTTTTATTCGTTTGAGAATTGCATCAAAACCAGAATCCAGAAGTACTATTGTACCTATTTTTTTTAAATTATCTTGTTTATAAAAACCACCACCTGTAGAAATAAGCGTATTTTGCACATTTTTTTCCAACCATTTGGCAATATTTTTTTCAAGTTTTCTGAAATATTTTTCACCCTCTTCTTCAAAAATCGCTTTTATTTTACGATTTTCCATACTCTCAATGAGATCATCCGTATCAATGGCAATATAGTCCGAATATTTCACCACTTCACGAGCGACACTTCCCTTTCCAACTCCCATAAATCCTATTAAAATTACATTTTTCATTTTTCTCTCTTTATTGTGTAGTAAAAGCACTCATATCAAAGTCTGGTTTACTCTTTTTTGTACGTCTGTAAATACGTGCTGCCAAAAAGAGATTATATTCTAATATTGCCATACTTATCATAAAAGTAAGAGCAGCAACTTTAAAAATCCATGGCACAAAAAAAGAAACAACAAACAAAAACAGGGCAGTAATAAAAAGCATAAACTGCACTCTTGCTACTTTTTTATTGATCATTTCATTCATTGTGGGGATCGTCATATAACCAAGTGCGTTGAGATGAAACCAGACTAAAAAAGGAACTATTTTATAGAGCATTCCCTGCATCACGCTCATAATAAAGCCACCCCCGATCAGAAGTGCAACAAGAGTAATAGAGACTCCCTCATAAAAGCTCGCAAAGATCCACACAACAGTACCACTCAACAAAAAAAGCACAGCACTGCGCCAATACCAGATCGTAATATCACTGATAGATCGTTTCCTCTTGTTTAAATTAAACCATACAGTTATTGCAAATGCGAAAAACAGAGTTGCTACCCAAAGCTTTGCAAAGAGTAGATATTTTGGTACAAAAAGTATCAAAACAGACCAAAGAAGCAGACCAAAACCAATAAGTAAAACAACTCTCTGTTCAAAAAATTGTTTAAATTTTGGTGCAACATAGAACATAGGTAAGACCTGAAAAGCTACCCCTACAATTAAAATACCACAAAAACCAAAAACGGCCCAAACACTATGAATATTTGCAATCAAAACATGAAAAGAGCTCATATCACCGGAAGCATATCCATAAAGAAGATAGAGTCCCATCCCAACAATAGAAAAAGCAAAAAAGAGACTCACCATCATTCCAAAAATACTTGGAGTAAAGTAAGTAACCCCTTTAATAGCAAAGAGCATTAAACTAATAAGAAGGAAAAAACCACTTCCCAAAAGTCCAACTGCAATCCATAACACTATACTGCTGTTGAGCATAAGACCAAAAACCATACTCACAACACCAAACAACAATAGCAAATACCCAACCAGAGCACTTCTCTTTACCGCGAAGATCTTTGCCCCTGCCAAGACAGGAAGCATTTGTGTCAATGCCCCCATCATTACAAAACCAAATATACCTATTGTAATAAGATGTGTTGCTACAATCGCTTCTATTGAAAATCTGTTTACTAAAACAGCAGGATCACTAAAAAAAAGAAAAAGTGCAGCAAAGAACCCAAAAACTGGCGCTGTAATAAAAAAGCGTAATGGTGCAGAAATTGGCGGTGCCTGATCAAGCGATAATCCATTAAAATCCAAAAGAAGCTCCCTCTTACTCTACAACGAGAGCATCCATCATCTCTACAATACGGTCTGCTTCACTGCCTAGATGCTGCTGTGCCATTGTATAAAGCATCTGTTCCTCTTTCATATTATGCTGTTGTAAAAGAATCATCAATGTTTCAGAGAGACCAAAAAATTTATCTTTATTTTCATTATCTATCGCTTCTAAAAGTTGTTGCATCAAATTACGCATCTGCATATGTTCTTGGCGCATCATCTCCGTAGGACCATTAACCATACCCGTTTTTGTCTCAAACTCTGGGAACATTACACGCTCTTCTCTTTGAAAGTGACGTTCCATATCTCTGATGAAAGCCTCCGTAATCTCTTTGGCATCTACTAAGGAAACATTTGCCTGATCTTCCATTTTTGTAAAAAGATGATCGCATGAACGATGATCATTAATTAAATACTCTTTTATATTACTCACAAACTATCCTCTAAATTTTTTTGCCATTATATTAAAATAAATTCAAAAAGCCACTTAATATTTACAGGCATTTAACAACAAAAGGTATAATGCTTTTTTAAAAAGAAAAATTTTTCAAAAGCAGGTTTATATATGAATAATAAAAAATTTATTACAATGGGTTTTCTCTCTGTTACACTCTCTTTGAGTGTTGCTCTCTCCACATCACTCTTTGCAAAAGAGTCACTTACGGCAAAACAAAAACAGGAGAGTTCCCGACTAGAAGCACTCGCAAAATTTACAAAAGTGTTAAGTATTGTACAGCAGTATGATGTTGATAAAGTAACACTGCAAGAGCTTATAGACAAAGCTCTTAAAGGGATGATGGAAAATCTTGATGCACACTCAAACTACCTCACTGCAAAAGATTACAAACGTCTTGAAGTACAAACAAACGGTGAGTTTGGTGGACTTGGTATTACAGTAGGTATGAAAGATGGTGCACTCACAGTTATCTCTCCGATCGATGGAACACCTGCTTCAAAAGCAGGTCTTAAAGCCGGCGATATTATTTTAAAAATCAACGACAAATCAACCATCAGTATGACTATTGATGAAGCAGTCTCTTTAATGCGCGGAAAAGTAGGAACACCAATTGACTTGACCATCGTACGCCAAGGTGAGTCAAAACCTCTTTCTGTGCATATTGTACGCGGTATCATTAAAATAGAGTCTGTCCATGCAAAAACTATAGGCAAAGATATTCTTTACATCAGAGTTGCTAGTTTTGATAAAAAAGTTGTCGCAGGTGTTACAAAAGCCATCAAAAAGCACAGAGCAACAACAAAAGGAATTATTTTAGATCTCAGAAACAATCCGGGTGGTCTTTTGGATCAAGCTGTCGGAACCGTTGATCTTTTTGTAAACCATGGAACTATTGTTTCTCAAAAAGGAAGACGCAAAGTTGAGACAAAAGTTTATGATGCACATGCTGGGAATACAATAACAAATGTTCCTCTTGTTGTCCTTGTCAATGGCGGTAGTGCAAGTGCCAGTGAAATTGTCAGTGGATCTCTGCAAGATCATAAACGTGCTGTACTTGTCGGAGAAAAAACATTTGGAAAAGGAAGTGTTCAAGTTGTTCTTCCAATCACAAAAACAGAAGCTATCAAACTTACTATTGCACGCTACTATCTCCCTAGTGGTCGTACTATTCAAGCTGTAGGTGTTACTCCTGATATTAAAGTTTTACCGGGTGAACTGAAAACATTTAAAAATGAGTTTGCAATTAAAGAAGCAGATCTAAAAGAGCACCTTAAAAAAGAACTTGCAAAAGTTGATGGAAAAAAACCTTCGGCTAAAGAAGATAAAAAAGATAAAAAAGATATAATTACGCCAAAAATGTTAGATAAAGATCTACAACTCAAAGAGGGTGTTGATATTATCAAAGCTCTTATTATTACAAAAGGATAGAAACTCAATGGAAAAAAGGGATTTACTCTACGAAGGTAAAGCAAAAAAAATCTGGTCAACAGATGATGAAAATCTTGTTATTTCAGAATTTAAAGATGATCTGACTGCATTTAACGGTGAGAAAAAATCTTCTGAAGCGGGAAAAGGTGCACTGAACAATAAAATTTCAACAGAGCTTTTTAAACTGCTTGATGCAAATGGTATTCCTACTCACTTTGTAAAGATGCTTGATGACAACCATATGCTTCATAAAAAAGCTGACGTTATTTTAATTGAAGTGATCGTAAGAAACATTGCAACAGGTTCACTCACTCGTAACTTAGGCATTGAAGATGGTACGGTACTTCCATTTACACTTGTTGAGTTTGATTATAAAAATGATGCACTCGGTGATCCAAAACTTAACGATCAGCACGCTCTTATTTTAGGTCTTGTCGATTTTCAAGATGAGTTAGACAAACTTCGCAGAATGGCCCGTCAAGTAAATGATATTTTAAAACCATATTTTGCAGACAAAGGTCTCAATCTTGTTGATTTTAAACTTGAATTTGGAAAAGACAAAGATGGAAATATTATTCTTATCGATGAGATCTCTCCTGATAACTGTCGTTTTTGGGATATTGAGAGTGGCGAGAAGATGGATAAAGACAGATTTCGTCAGGGTTTAGGTGGGCTAACAGTAGCTTATGAGCAAGTTTTAAATAGAATTTTAGGAAAGTAATTATGAAAGCAATAGTAAACGTATTTTTAAAAGCGGGCGTTTTAGATTCTCAGGGGAAAGCTGTTCACCATGCACTCGATTCACTCCATTTTAATAATGTTACAGATGTACGTGTAGGAAAACAGATTGTCTTACAACTTGATGAAACAGATAAAGACAAAGCAATGGCTGATGTTACAAAGATGTGTGAGGATCTTTTGGCAAATACAGTTATTGAAGACTATACTATAGAGCTTGCATAATGAAAGTTTCAATTCTTCAATTTCCTGGTACAAACTGTGAGTTTGATACACAGTATGCATTTGAGAAACTTGGTGCTCAAACTGAAATAATTTGGCATAAATCAGAATCAATTCCTAGTGATACTGATCTTTTAGTTGTTGCTGGAGGATTCTCTTATGGAGACTATCTTCGCAGTGGTGCTATTGCTAAATTTTCTCCTGTTATGAAAGCCGTTGCTGCTTATGCACAAAAAGGCGGTAAAGTCTTAGGAATCTGTAACGGTTTTCAAGTCCTTACAGAAGCACGTCTTCTTCCAGGTGCACTCAAACGCAATGAGGGACTTCACTTTATCTCCAAGCACCACCACTTAAGAGTAGAGAACAATGACAATACCTTCTTAAAAAAACTCTCAAAGGGTGACATTATTAATATTCCGATTGCACACCATGATGGCAACTACTATATTAATGAAGAGGGTTTAAAAGAGCTTGAAGCAAATGGACAGATTCTTTTACGCTATACAGATGCAGAGGGAAATATTAAAAACCCTAACGGTTCTGTGGAATCGATTGCCGGTGTATGCAATAAAGAGAAAAATGTATTTGGTCTTATGCCACACCCTGAACGTGCTATGGAAGCAGTTCTTGGCAGTGCTGACGGTGTTGCAATGTTAGAAGGATTTTTAAAATCGTGAAAAAACTCCTTTTTCTTACTCTCATTTTTGTTACATCTCTTTTTGCACAAAAAGTACTCTATGTAAGCTACAATACAGTACCGACAAGAGTAGTAAAAGGTGAAATATTTACAGTAACACTCAAAACACTCTCAACACTTGGAAACAAAAAACAAATTAACTATAAATTTTCAAACCATCCCGGTTTGAGAATCTTAAATAGCTATCCGCAAAGAGCACATAAGGGAAAATTTTTCTATGACTCTTTTTCGATGGTTGCAACTCGTTCATATGCAAAACTACCTGATATAAAAGTCTATATCAACCCAACAAGCCAATATGACCCTGCCTACCTTAAAGGTGATAAACTCAATGTAATAACACTCAATCCTCGCAAAGATTTCTCAAATATTATTGCAAATTCACTCGCACTTAAAGAGTACAAGACAACAAACTATGACAACAGACACAATATTATTGTATTTGTTGTTACGGCAAAGAATGCCGATCTCTCTGCTATGCACTTTGAGAATGTTTTCAAACAAGGTATTGAATCAAACAATCACTCCTATAGAAATGCAAAAGCAACCTATTATGTAGTCATTGAAAAAAATATTGAAAATTTTACATTTTCATACTTCAATCTTCTCAAAAACAACTATGAAAAAATCAGTATTCCTATAGTTGTTGATGATGATAGTGTCTCAACACAAAGTGATCTTAAACCGACAGATCAATCACATGATGCAATCAAAATGTATATCGCCATTGCTATTGTACTCATTGGTCTTATTTTTGTTGTTTGGAAAAGAAAGTATATCTACCTGATTGTATTACTATTTCCACTTGCCTATATTATCTATCTCAATATGCCACAAAAAGAGATCTGTATTAAAAAAGGTGCAAATATCTATATTCTTCCGGTTACAAACGGAACAATATTTGAGACAACACAACAAGAGTTGCACTTAGAAAAAGAGGGAAAAGTATCCCACTTCATAAAAATAAAACTACAAAATGAGAAAATAGGTTGGGTAAGAGATGAAGATACTTGCACACATTAACTGGTTTATTGCAACCGTTATTATCTTTATTGCACTGACTTTCTCTATCATTATGTACCCTATTTTACCACGGCCATATGCAAGAAAAATTGCAGCATGGTTTGTGCGACTCAGTACTTTTTTTAGAACAACAGTTAAAGGGGAAGAAGACCCTGATGCTCAAATGTTTCTTATCAATCACCAAAGTGATCTTGATATTGCCGTTATGGAGACAAGTACAAAAAAAGATATAGCATGGGTTGCTAAAAAAGCACTCTTTGATGTACCGTTTTTTGGACTTGCCATGAGTCTTCCTGAAGATATTGAAATAGAACGAGAGAGTAAAACATCTCTCCTTAAACTATTACGTGCTGCAAAAGACAGAATTAAAAAGAAGCGTGTAATAGCAATGTTTCCTGAAGGAACACGATCCCGAACGGGAAGAATGCTCCCTTTTAAATCCGGAGCAAAAGTCATAGCCGACAAATATCAACTTCGTGTACAGCCTGTCGTTTTAATTGATACTATGTCCGCATACAATATAAAAAAATTCTACTATATGCCAAAAGATATAAAAGTTATCTTTTTAGAACCCTTTGTTGCTGATAAAAATGACAAAGAGTGGCTAACAAATCTCCGTGAAAAGATGCAGGAAGTTTACGACAAAGAGATACAACAAGGAGCATAACAATGAAACGCTATTTAGGAAAAAAGAAAGTTTTAAAAATATTTATTGACACCACTGACAAATACAATAATGAATCGCTTTGGGAAAGAATTCTCAAAGAGGTAAAAGAAGAGAAGTTAGCCGGAGCGACAGTCTATAAAGGTGTTGCAGGAATTGGTGCTTTTACTGAAATTCGTACATTTAATGTCTGGGCTCTGGCACAAGAGTTGCCGCTTATTATTGAGATTATAGATGATGAAGAGAAAATAACAGCTTTCATTCAACATATAGATCCAATGCTTGATAATGCACTCCTGACCCTGACAGATACAGAAGTCATTAAATATAAACACGAAAATTTTATAAAAGATGAGCAAAAATGAATATAACACTTCTTCTTTTTATAGGTGCAGGTGGATTTTTTGGTGCGATTTCACGCTATATTATTGCAACAAATACGCAAAAAATGTTTGATACATTTTTTCCAATAGGAACACTCAGTGTCAATGTTTTAGGAAGTTTCATTATAGGTTTTGCTGCAATGTTTTTTGCACAAACCGTACAACCGGAGTATAAAGCTTTTGTTATTACCGGTTTTTTAGGAGCACTCACAACATTTTCCACATTTTCACTTGAAAATGTTACGATGCTTCAAGATGGAGAGATCACAAAAGTAGCTCTCAATATCTTTTTAAATATCACACTGACACTCTCTGCAACTCTTCTTGCAATTATGCTCTTTAAAAAGCTTTACGCTTAAGCGGAGATTGTAATAATCTCATCTGCACACCATTTAGCAAGATCCATATCGTGTGTGATGAGTAACATTCCCATCTCTTTTAAATGTTGCAACAACATCTCCATTACCTCGAGCTGAATAACATTATCAAGTGCGGAAGTTGGTTCATCTAATAAAAGTAAGTCAGCCTCCATTAACATGGCTCGCAAGATCGATGCTCTTTGTAGTTGACCACCGGAGAGCTCGTGTGGTAATTTATCAAGTAAAGATCGTTTTAAATGAATACTCTCAAGATAATACTCCAGTTTTTTTAAAGATGCGACATCAGCAATTTGACTGATAAGCGTATAACTCGGATGAAAAGAGCTGTATGGGTCTTGAAAAACTTCGGCAACCTTAGGAGTAACTGCAAGATTTCCGCGAAGCGGTTTTAAATTTCCAAGGATCAGTTCAAAAAGTGTACTCTTCCCTGCTCCACTCTCACCGACAATTGCTTTTAACTCCCCTTTACAAACTTCTAATGAAATATTTTTAAATAGAAGCTTCTCTTTTGAGTAACCAAAGCTAAGGTGATCAATGGATAAAACAGGTTTCAACTATTCACTCTTTGTCAAAGCCAAATAGTGCTTCGTAAGTTCACGATAGAGCATTTCAGGTGTTACATCACTCTGCTCTTCCCAAATACGCTTCATAACGACATTATCCTCTTCGCCGTCCCAAATTTTAATATAAGAACCATCTTTATAGCCATGATCCTGACGAAACTGATTGAGTATATTTTTTCCAACGTACAGACGATAGAGTGTATCAAGATCAAGTCCACTCATAACAACTAATGCAAAAAATTCTTCAATAAGTGCCTCAAGATCAATACCCTCTTTTACAAGTGCAATACGCATAAGGTCCTCAACTTTTTGCATAACACGTTCCTGATCTGCAAATTTATCCGAGTTTTGTGTGATTTTTTCCAGTGCACTCATATCAGAAATAGTGTTTGCAACATCTTCTACACCGCCACGCATTGTTTGAAAATAGTTTTCTATTGCCAAACTCATAATAAAGTGCCAAACATCGACAACTTCTATTTGTAAATTGTCCCAATCAGGCTCTACCTCTATATTTTTCCAGTGTTTCCAACCAAAAGAGTCAATCATCTCTGCACACTCCATATAGATACAGCGTTTCCAATTTATGGTTTTATTGTTTTTTGTGACACCTTTTACCCAATCTTGCCCATTGGTAGCATCATTGAGTTGATTTTGGAGTTGTAGCATCAATAAAATTTGACTATTCATTCTTTTTCCTTGGAATTTTTTACATATTTTATCTAATTTATCCAAATATGTTACACTTCATCTATGAAAAAGAGAATTAACTGCAGACGCTGTATTTATTATTATGTTACATGGGAATCCAATCAACCACATGGATGTAAAGCATATGGCTTCAAATCTGCACAACTCCCATCTTTGGTCGTTTTTAAAAGTAGTGCAAAAGAGTGTCAACTTTTTCAATTACGCTAAAGAAAAACTTATCTCTTCACCTTCCAAAGTAATTTTTTACCAAATCCGAGTTTATTGTCCGTTAATTTAAACTCTTCAACATTAATCTGCCAAAGTGTTGGGGCTAGTGCAATAGCATAAGGAAATACTTGAAAATAGAGTGCCTTTTTATTCATTACATCAAGCTTTTGAAAAACTCCTCGAAACTGTAAACCTTCAATGATCCCAACCTTTTTCGTCTCAAGAAGAATATTCCCTGCTACTTTTGAATTATGCAAAATATTTTGTATATGTTGTGTATCGAAAGAACTTGCTACTATAAATGATTGTGTTGTCTTGTCATAAACATAAAATAGAGAGCAAGCACTTACCTCATCGGCTACCGATGTAGCCAGTGTAAGGACATGATGTTTGGCTATAAAAACTTCTATTTTTTCTAAAGGAGTACTCATTACCGACATTTAAAAAGAAAATTTTCAAGATCTTCAGCCTCTTTAATATTTCGCTTTGCCAGCATCATAGATGCAATTTCATCCTCTTGAAATATTAAAAACATATCTGTCGGGGAGACAATATTATAAAAACTCTTCATAAATGCCAAGAGTGTTGTAAAGTTATCACTCCCACCACTATATTTTTTATACTCTTTATATTCATCCCAATTTATCTTTATCATACTACTCTTGGACCTCTTGTAATCTTGCAATTATATCTCACATTGTATCAGATGCACAGATAAAATTCAAGCCTATATTAAAGAGTATGTTATAATCACTCTATGCAAATTTTTCAAAGTACCATACTAAATAACTACCCAAACCTCTTACACGTTTTTACAACAAAAGCAGATGGTAATCTTGCCTTTCATGTAGGAGATGCACCAGAGAATGTAGAAAAAAACCATAGTCGTTTAGCTCAAAAGCATAACTATAAAAAACAAAGACTTCTACATATGAAACAGATCCACTCCAAAAGTGTCAAAATTGCTGATTTACAAGACTCTTTTAGCAATCCACCCAGCTGTGATGCACTCATTACCAATATAAAAGAGCAACCGCTTATGGTTATGGTAGCAGACTGTTCGCCACTACTCTTTTTTGATCCAAAACAGAAGGTTATCGCCGTTGCCCATGCAGGACGTGCCGGTGCTTTTTTTAATATTGTTCATAATGTTATAGAGAGTTTTATCAATGATTTTAATACAAATGCCAAAGATATTCTTGTTTCTATCGGTCCTGCCATTTGCCAAAAGTGTTATGAAGTCAATAGTGAAATAGCACAAGAAGCTGCTGAACTTGGATTTGAAGCAAGTATAAAAAGAGAGAATGAAAAATATTTTTTAGATATTAGATCTATTTTAAAAAAAGAGCTTTTGGAGGAGGGAATAGCCTTAGAGCATATTGAAATAAGTCAAGAGTGCTCTCAATGCAATCCACACTACTTCTCCTATAGAGAAGATAAAAAATGCGGACGTTTTGGTGCGGTTATCGGCTTACGATAAGTCCAAAACCTTTTGAGCCAACTGCTCCGGTAAAAGACCTAAAGACTCCTCTACAAGTTTTGTATTCCCATGCGTAATAAAACTATCTTCATACTCAAAACTTTCCAAAAGAACATCTGTAATCTTCTCATCAACTAAGAACTCGGCAATAGCAGAAGCTACGCCACCCATTTTTGAGGTATCAGAAAACAAAAACCACTTTTTATGCTTTTGTGCCATTGCACGCAACATCTCTTTATCTAAAGGTTTTACAAAGCGTAAATCTAAAAGTGATGGTTTATGATCAAAGAGTTTTGCCGTCTCATAAGCACGCCCCACACCATTTCCATATCCAATAAAGAGTATATCACCCTTATTCTGCACTAAAAGCTGTGATTTTCCAAGAACAAAAGCTTGTGATTCCGGCAGTGGCGTTGTGTCAATAAATGCACCACGCGGATAACGCAGTGAGCAAGGGTGTTCAAAAGAAGCTGCAAATGCCATTGCCTGATGAAAACTCTTCTCATCTCGTGGTGCGAAGAGTGTCATATTTGGAATAGCCCGTAAGAAACTAACATCATAAGCACCTTGATGTGTCTCTCCATCTTCACCGACAATACCGGCACGGTCTAGTGCAAAAACGACCGGAAGATCCATCAAACAGGTGTCATGAATAACTTGATCATACGCCCGTTGTAAAAATGTTGAGTAGATGGTACAAAATGGTTTAAATCCCTCTTTTGCCAAGGCAGACATAGATGTCACAGCATGCTGTTCTGCAATTGCCACATCCCAAAAACGGTTCGGATACTTCTCAATAAGAGGTGTTAATCCCGTACCACTTGGCATTGCAGCCGTTGCACCTACTATTTTTTCATTATGTTCACAAAGGTGCAGGAGAGCTTCCGTATAGATCTGTGTTGCACTCTTATCAGTTGATTTTTTAAGTGAATGTCCATCTTCCAAAGCAAAAGGACCGACACCATGCCACTTTTCAACTTTACCTTCGGCTATCTCATACCCTTTGCCTTTGAGTGTCTGTGCATGAATCAACACAGGACGTTTCAATTTTTTTGCCGTTTCAAAAATCTCAACGAGTTGCCCAATATTATGTCCATCAACAGGACCAATATAATCAATACCCATCTCTTCAAAAAGCATTCCGGGTGTTACAAGTTTTAAAGACTCTTCCATACGTTTGGCAATATAGCGTGCACCCTCACCAAAATTATCAACAAAACTTTCCGTTGTCTTCTTAAAACGTTGATAAAAAGGAGATGCCATAGCAGAAGAGAGCATACGAGAAACTGCCCCAATAGGCTTGGAGATACTCATCTCATTATCATTTAAGATAATAACCATCGGATATTTTCTCTCTCCAAGCTCATTGAGAGCCTCATAAACCATACCTGCCGTCATTGAGCCATCACCAATCATCACAACCGGTATGCGCTCATCTTGCTCCCCTTTGAGTGCAATAGCTTTTGCAGCACCAACACCCAATGAGATAGAAGTAGAGCTGTGTCCTGCTACAAAATAGTCATCTTCACTCTCACTCGGTTTTGTATAACCACAAATACCGCCAAATTGACGTAATGTATCAAAATCATCCCAACGTCCCGTTAAAAGTTTATGTGCATATGATTGATGACTAACATCAAAAATAAAAGGATCTTTTTTACTATCGAAAACTTTATGCATAGCAACAATTAACTCTGTTGCTCCAAGTGTTGAGCTTAAATGCCCTCCATTTTTACTCACAACTTCTAAAATTCTTTTTCTAATATCTGCACAAAGAGCCTCTAACTCTTCTGTACTTTTATTCTTTAGATCTATTCTATTCACTTAAAGCCGCTTTCTTTACTCTTTCAAATCTCTTCTCTATCTGGGCATCTATATTACCTGCATCGCTAATAACAATAACCCCACCTTCACTGACTGCACGATCAGCCAAAACAGTTACATGTTCCAATTGACCCAAATGTTCAACAACAGCAGCATGATCTTTTGGACTCACCTTCAGTGTCACTTTTGATGCACCCTGAAGATCTGCAATGAGTTCTTCACTTAAAAGAAGTGCTACCTGTGAAGAGTTTTTACTCAATTCTACCTTAATAACTTCTTTAGCAATATCTACAGCAGCATTAACCAACTCATTTTTCAAACTTTCCAAAGCATGTTCAAACTCTCCTGCACTTTTTTCAAGCTTCTCAATAGAGTTTGTATAGAGTTGCAGTTTTTCATTGAGATTTTTTTCTATCTCCTGTGAAGCTTCTGCTTTCCCTGCTGCTACACCCTCTGCAAAAGCCTCCTCTTTTGCCTTTTTAAGTTCATTTTTAAACTCTTCCTCTTTTGCTTCTAAACGCATTTGGAGTTTAATAAAATTTGAAGACATTTCATCTGTCTTTTTCATTAATGACTCAATTAGAGAGTCTTTAGATTTTGTATTTAAAGCACTTGAATCAATATCACTTGATCGGCGTTTAGGATTATTCTCTTCATTGTATTGACTCTCTTGTTGTTCCGACTCATCTGCCGTACCCCCAAGCGCAATTACTTTAAAATTATATTTATTGACATTATGCTTTTCAACACTGTCACTTGATATTACAGTAGCCATATCTTTGCCTACTCTATCATCTCTTCAGATGAACCCATCTGAATTGTTCCGGCTTCTGCAAGTTGATTCACAACTTCAACAATTTTTCTCTGAGCCGCTTCAACATCTTTCATTTTAACAGCACCAAGGAACTGCATCTCCTCTTCAAATGCTTCACGGGCACGCTCACTCATTGCGGAGAAGAATTTCTCTTTGAGTTCTTCAGGTGAAGATTTAAGCGCTAACATAAGATCGCCTTTATCTACAGCTTTAAGAATCTCTGTAATTGCCATTTTATCCAAAGATACAATATCTTCAAACGTAAACATCATCTCTTTGATCTGTGTTGCAAGTTCTTCATCTACCTGCTCAATTGTAGAGAGTGTCGCCTTGGCACTTTTTGCACCCAAACGGTTAAAGATATCGGCAACGGCACGTGTTCCACCAACTTCAACTTTATAAGAAGCAAGTGATTCAAGTTTTGACTCAAGCACTGCAGAGACACGCTTGATAACCGATGGAGAGATATCTCCGAGTTTTGCCATACGCATAGCCACTTCACTTCGCAGATCATCAGGAAAATATTGAAGTGTATCTGCAGCTTCCGTTGCATCCATATGTGCTAAAATAAGCGCAATAGTCTGTGGATGTTCATTAATAATAAAGTCTGAAAGCTGCTGTGGTTTGATCTTTGAAAGGTATGCAAAATTTTGCGTATTTTGCATAGATTTTGAAAGTTTATCCAGAACTTTTTTTGCCTCTTCTGCACCAAGTGTTCTAAAAAGCAGTTCTCGTGCATACTCCATACCACCTGATGTAAGATACTGTCCTGATTGAAAAATAGCATGGAACTCTTCAAGTACTGCCGTTGCTATTGCTCTGTCTATCGTTGTATTTGTAGCAATATATTTGGAGATCTCTGTAATTGCATCAACATTCATATTCGCAAAAATATCTGCTGTTGCATCCTCTCCAAGCTGCAGTAGTAAAATAGCAATTTTTTCAGCCATACCCATCTCATCAAAAACGGCTTGCTGTTGTTGTGTCATTTTTGCCATAATTTAACTCTTCTCCTGCTTTGGTATTTCCGCCTCTTCTGAAAGAAGTGCCTGAAGCAGTGAAGCAACCTCTTCAGGAGAGTCTTCTGCCATTGTTTTAACTTTTTCAAGAATGACTTCATGTTTGAGTTCATCTTCATTGAAATTATTTGTCATACCAAGTTGTTCTTCAACTTTTTTACGCATCTGTTGTACTTTCTCTACAAGATCTTCACCCTCTTCCTCTTCAAGTTCGAGTTTTGGTGCTTCAAGTTCTTCATCTTCGCGAGATATCTCCAACATTTTTGCCGAGAATGGCGCAATGACTTTTTTATACAGAATAAAGAGTAAGATAGCGACAAAGAGATATTTAAAGATATCTGCAAATGGAGCAATATAGGTCTGTGTAAAGTGCATTGCCTTGCTCACTCCGTTTGGTCCACTTGTTTGTGTTCTTTCAAACTGTAAATTTTGGACACTGATCTGATCACCACGCTCTTTATCAATACCGATAGAACGACTAGCAAGTGATGTTAAAGCATTTAGATCTGCAGCATCCAAAGGAACATACTCTACAGCATCACTCTCTTTACCATTTTTACCTACTTTATGCTTATACTTTCCATCAACAACAACTGCCGCAGTAATACGTTTAATACGTGCAAACTGACTCTTTGTTTTACTAATGGTTTTACCAACTTCATAGTTTGTAGTTCCTGTCGTTTTAGTATATTTATTCAATACTTTTTGTGATTTAAGACCCTTTACCGGTCCAATATTACTGACTGTTCCCGGTACACCACCTGTCTCTTTTGGAGCAAATCCTTCTCGCTTCTCTTCACTTGTCTGCTCACTTCTGACAACATTTTCAGGATCATAGCTCTCACTTGTAGAACTTTTTTGAGAAAAATCATAATCAACACTCACCTGCGCAACAACTTTATCATCCCCTCCGACAAACGGGGCAATTACATCAATAATTTTTTGTTGAAGCTTCTTCTCTTCTTTCAATTTATAGCGTTGTTCAACAAGTGAAAGTTCACTTAATTGTGTTCCTTCATCATTATCACCCAAGGTTACACCCTCACTACTGACAAGCATTACTTTTGAGGGCTTAAGTCTTGGTACGGAAGCTGCCACAAGATTTTTAATACCTCGTATCTGCTTTGAAGAGAGTCTTCTTCCCTCTACAAGTTCAACCATAACAGAAGCAGTTGGTTCTGTCTGTTTTGCAACAAAAAGCGTCTCTTTTGGCAAGGCCAGAGAGACAGTTGCTCTCTCAACCGGAGAGAGTGCTGTAATTGTCCGAGCAAGTTCTCCTTCAAGAGCACGTAGTCGTTTGATCTCTTGGTCAAAATGTGTAGCACCAAACTCCTGCTTGTCAAAAAGTTCAAAACCGACACCCTCATTTTTAGGGATCCCCTTTGCAGCAATTGCAATACGCTCTTTATAAACAACATTTTGTGGCACTTTTATTACATTATCAGGACCGAGTTGATATTTCACACCATCTTTATCAAGCTGTGCTATAACTTTTGCAGCATCACTATCATTTAATGTCTCAAAAAGGACAACATAGTTCCCTTTTGTCTCTTTATTAGCAGTATAAACAACAAGAAAAATTAAAAATCCCACAATGCCAATAACAGCCATTGCAATAATTAACTTCTGTTGTTTACTCAGCTTTACATACAAGAGTGATAACTGCGAAAAAAGTGCCTTAAAATCCATTAATCTCTCATCTTAAAAATTTATAACAGTTCTGTTATCAGACTAAAAAAACGATCATTTTGTTCTTTAGTACCTACTGTTACACGAATTGCATTCATACCATAACCACTCAGATCTCTAACGATCATACCACGACGTAAAAGTCCATTTGCGAGATCAGTCGAATTTCTGTTATTATTAAAGCATAAAGTAACAAAATTTGTATAACTCTCTATTATATCAATTTTTTGCTCTTTTGCAAACTCTTCATAGCGTTTCATCTCTTCAAAACTTAAAGCGATACATTCATTCACAAATGCTTCATCTTCAAGTGCTACAGAAGCTGCTTCGAGTGATAAAGTAGTGATGTTAAAAGGCGGTCTGAGTTTATATAATGCATCTATAATATTTTTTCCTGCAATACCATACCCGACACGCATTCCACCGAGCCCATATGCTTTAGAAAATGTACCCAGATAAATAACATTATCATAACATGCTATCAGCTCTTTAGGGGCAAGTGATTTTTTACTCTCCTTATAGGCTGCATACTCCATATAGGCGCCATCTACAACAACTAAAGTATCACTATCTATTTTTGCAAGAAATTCCATAACAGCAGATCCATCAAGCGCATCACCTGTAGGATTGTTTGGCGTACATAAAAAGATAATATCAGGATTTTCACGCTTATAAAGTTCATAAAACTCATCAAGATTATGCTCTTGAGAAGCAGTTTTTATAATTGTTGCACCAACATGTTTTGCATAAATCTCATACATTGCGAAGGTAACAGAATTAATTAAAATTTTTGAATTTTCATCTGCTTTAGCATGCAATAAAAATTCAATAATCTGATCGCTACCACTTCCTATAATAATATTTTCATTCTCAACAGCAAAACGTTTTGAAAGTCCTGCTTTTAGTTTGAACATAGAGTCATCAGGATAGAGTGCCATATCAGGGATCTTTTCACTGACGGCATGCTGCACATTAACAGAACAACCATATGGATTCTCATTGGATGCCAGTTTAATAATATCTTTTGGTTCAATGCCAAATTCTCGAACAACCAATTCTATTGGTTTTCCGGCTTCATATGTATTTATATTCTCTAGTTTTTTATTAAATTTCAATTTTCACCCTTTACATAGCTTCCTAGCCAAGTTACTTCATTTTTGTGTTTTTGAATTACTCTTTGGACTCTCTCTTCGTCAATATGCCCATAAAAATCAATATAAAACCAGTAACCAAATCTGCCACTCTCTTTGGAAGGACGTGACTCAATTTTGGAGAGGTTGATCTTTGCCTTGTCAAAATCACTTAAAAAATGCACCAAAGAGCCCGCTTCATGGGCATCTTTAAGTTTTGCCAAAATACTTGTTTTATCATCGCCGCTCACACCGTTTTTAAAGTCACTCAAAATGACAAAACGGGTCGCATTGTCATGCACATCTTCAATATTTTCAAACATTACAGGGACACCGTAAAGTTTTGCAGCAATATGAGAACAGATTGCCGCTGCCTCACTATCTTCTGCTGCCAAAATTGCCGCTTTTGCCGTTGACTCAACCGGAATATGCTCTATATTCATCAGCTCATACTCATTTAAAAACTCTCGACACTCTCCAAAACCTTTATCTTTCGAGTAGATACGTTTAATATCTTTGAGCGATGCCGCTTTTGTTGCAAAAGAGATATGAATAGGCATATAGAGTTCAGCAACAATTTTTACAGAACTTTTTGAGAGCAGATCGAGTGTCTCACCGACAACCCCGTCACGAGAGTTCTCAATAGGAACAACTCCAAATTTTGCGCGTCCTGCTTCAAGCTCTTTAAAAACAGCTTCTATAGAGTTGAGTGAGAGATAGCTACTCATTGCCCCAAAACGGCTCTCAGCCGCCTGATGGGTGAATGTACCTTCAGGTCCGAGATAGGCTATCTTTTCCGGAAGTTCAAGATTACGTGCTACGGCAAAGATCTCTAAAAAGATAGCTTCAATAGCACTCTTGTTTAAAAGACCGTTTTGCTCTTCATTTAGCTTTGTAAGCCGTTCAATAATCGCCTTTTCACGCTCAGGTCGGTAGATAGCACCACCTGTATTTTGTTTGATCTCGCCTACACGTTCAACAACCTGCATTCTTTTGTTCAACAGTTGTAATATCTCATCATCAATTGTATCAATAGCTACTCTACACTCATCCAAAGTTTTCATTTTATCTCTCCAATATGCTCTAAAACAGCCTGCATATCTGCATAAATCAGATCAGGTTTTTTATCTTCATCCAAAAAAGGTACTATCTCCTCTGCACTGCGATACTTTCCGCTTGTTACAAAAAGCGTCTTCATTCCAAGCTCTTTTGCACCACCCAGATCACCTTTGACATCATCACTGATAATGGTGATCTCTTCAAATGATGCACTGCTGTTTTGTTGCTGTAATCTTTTGAGTGCCTCTTCATAAAAAGCAACACTTGGTTTACCAACTACATCATAAGATACACTTGTAGCAAAAGAGAGCATCTTTAAAATCGCCCCAACACCCGGATAGCGTTTGTTGTTTTTGGCATAGATGGATGTCTCATGCATCCCGACAAGTTTTGCACCGGCGAGTAAAAAGTCGATCATCTGTGCATACTCATCGGCACTGAAATCCTCTTTTATGGCAATAAGCACTGTTTTTGGATCTTCATAATTGAGTTCATAACCCATTTTTTGCAAGGTTTGTAAAAACTCTGTTGCACCATAGGCGGCAACTGCATCTTTTGAGACGCGAGACTCCAAAAGCATAAGCGGATCAAGGTATTTCTCAAAAGAAAAATTAAAACCGATAGATGTCAGATAGTTATAAAAATCAGATGATGCTTTTTTTGTGTTGTTTGTTATCACCATATACGGGATCGCTTCTTTGTTTAAATGATCTATAAACTCTAAAGATCCCGCTATCGGGGATTTATCTTCATCACTGATAAGTGTACCCTGAACATCTATGAAGTACATTTTAATCCTCTAAAAATTCACGTTCAAGAGCGATTAAGTCTTCAAAACTCTCACGCTTGCGAATAAGTCTCGCTTTGCCATTCTCTACAGCAACCTCAGCACTTCTTCCACGTGTGTTATAGTTACTTCCCATACCAAAACCATACGCCCCTGCACTTTTAATGACAAGCAGATCGTTATGGTTGAGTGGCGGCAGTTTGTAATCTTTTGCAAAGAAATCTCCACTCTCACAAACAGGACCGACAATATCAACTTCTCTTAGTTCACCTTCACTCTCAGTAAGAGCTTCAATTTCATGATATGCTTTATAAAGTGATGGACGAAGCAGGTCATTCATAGCCCCGTCAACCACAACAAATTTCTTCTCACCGTTTTGTTTCTCATAAAGCACTTTTGTTACAAAGTAACCGGCATTTGCAGTTAAAAAGCGTCCCGGTTCACATAAAATAGTCATATCAAGCGCAGTAAGTGTTGAGAGAATTGCCTGTGCATAGTCATATGGTTTGATCGTTGTCTCATTGTCATACTTGATCCCAAGACCACCACCGACATCAAAGAACTTCAGCTCAATATCAATTGCTTCAAGAGAACGGACAAGGTCTGCTACAATAACTGCTGCTTCACGAATAGGCTCTAACTCTGTAAGCTGTGATCCGATGTGAAAATGGATACCTACAGGATCTAGGTTTTCAGCATTGTTTGCTTTAATATACATTCTTTTTGCAGTTGAGAGATCAACACCAAACTTGTTGTCATGCAGACCTGTAGAGATGTAAGGGTGTGTTTTTGGATCGATGTTTGGGTTTACTCTGATGCTGATACGTGCTTTGGTATCTAACTCTTTTGCGATCGCTTCAACACGACCAAGTTCCGCTTCACTCTCAACATTGATGTAGAGAATATCTCTCTCAATCGCTTCACGAATCTCTGCATCACTCTTACCGACACCGCTAAAGATAATCTTATATGCCGGAATACCTGCTAAAAATGCACGACGAACTTCACCGATACTGACACAGTCTGCACCACTGCCCATCTTTGCAAAGTGTCTGACAACACTCAGGTTTGAGTTTGCTTTTACCGCATAGGCCACAATAGACTTTCTACCGCGAAAGGCACTTTTTAGCTCTTCATACTGTGCTTTCATATAGTCAAAGTCATAGACGTACAAAGGGGTACCGTACTCTTTTGCTAATTCTTTAAAATCAATCATAAAAATTCCAAATATTTTTTAGATGATTTTATCCAAAATGTGCTTAAGAAGCATTTACGTTGAGAGTCGATACTTTCGCCACTGTCTTAAAGCAACCAGAAGAAGCAAAACAATAGGTGCGACAATACCTGCTTCACTTGAGATCGTTTTATTATTGGAGAGTTCAATCAGCATCATTAAAATACCCCAAGTCAAAAGTGTTGCCAAAATAGCCGCAAAACTAAAGAGTGAAACATTTAAGAAACGGACACTTACAGGAACAAAAAAGAAGATAATAACAATAAGAAGCGGTACAAAAAAAGGATAGACAAATATTTTATACAACGCCCCTTTAATGGTTC
>Ga0256828_1000573_pt1 | contig 24170 bp, 24 predicted proteins | sample CV88metaG_FD_185993 | JGI IMG/M metagenome (GOLD analysis project Ga0256828, IMG submission 185993) | Hydrothermal vent microbial communities from East Pacific Rise, Pacific Ocean - CV88 | ecosystem: Environmental > Aquatic > Marine > Hydrothermal vents | place: Pacific Ocean: East Pacific Rise...
TATATAATTTAAAATTTTTCGCGATTATAGCTAATTGTTACATAGAGATAAGAATTTTTACTTTTTAAATCTGTAATTAAGTTTTTCAAGTTGAGTTTTAACTGTCTCTTGTACTTCTCCTTGAAATTCTAAACTCTCCTCTTTAACTGTTCCACCTGTTCCCAATTTTTTCTTAAGGATTTTGAGTAGGCTCTTTAAATCATTACTACTAAGATAAAAAGGTTTAACGATGGTCACAACTTTACCCCGTCTCTTCTCTTTTGAGAAATAGAGTTGATGCTTTTGTGGTAGTTTAATCTCTGTTGATTTTTTTGCTTTTGGTTTATCTTTGTTATCTGATGTCCAATCATCATCAAAAGATGCTCCCATTTCAAATAGATTTTTTTTCATCAATTATACTCTGTATCAAAGAGAATACCCAAGATGATTGAGCCAAAGACGATAACCGTTAAAGTTTTTGTTAGAAACGCATAGGTATAGTATTTTTTTAGAAAATTTTTCATTATTTATCCTTTAAAATTCGTTTAATTGCTTCAGAGCAGACTGTTAATCCTGTTGTTCCTGTTACGGCGACACATGAGCCTTTCTCTTTACATCTGTCCTCTTCAGGAGAGAAGACAACGGTAAAGTTTCGGTTAAATCGGGCTTTTTTTAGCTCATTTCGTATCTTTCGTCCCAGTGCGTCGCCATGACTTTTCCAAATAGAAGCCACTTCTATTTTAGAGGCATCATAACGTTTTGCAGACCCAAAAGACATAATAAGTTTTTTATAGCACTTTTTGGCAATCTCTATTTTAACTTTAGTGGTATCGGCACAATCTAAAACTAAATCATAAGGTTCAAAGTTAAATGCTTCTACCCATGCCATGTCCATTTTTTGGTTTATAGTTGTTATGGTTGGATAGAGTTTTTTTAAAGTTTCTGTTTTATATGCTCCTACAGCTTCACTTCCTATCTGTCGGTTTTGATTGGTCTCATCATAGACATCGTAGTCAACAATAGTAATATCACTCACACCTGAACGCCAAAGGCAATCAAGGGCATAAGAGCCAACACCACCAACGCCTAAAATAAGAATTTTGGCTCCCTGAATTTTGGCAAAATCTTCTTTTCCAAATAAAAGCGCACACCGTTGAAATCTTAAATCCATCTTTCTAAATCCTCTATATCTTGATGTGCTGTCATATCTAAATGGATAGGAGTAATGGAGATATATCCATTTTTCACAGCTTCAATATCACTCACTTTTCCTGTTGTCTCTCGCCACTCATGATTAATGAGTCCAATCCAGAAATACTCATCACCTCTTGGGTTAATATGTGAGTCGGCATCATTTGAGTAGACACGGCTTCCTGTTTTTGTAATTTTAAATCCTTTAGATTGATGAGGTTCTACTGCAGGGATATTGATATTTAAAAATTTTCTTGGGCTTAAAGGAAAAGAGTTATCAAGTATTTTTGTTACTAATGTTACAATAGCCTCTTGTGCTAAGGCGTAGTTCCAGTCTTTTTTTTGAACTTTATCATCAGAAAAGTCTTGAGAGATAGCAATGGCAGGAACACCTTGAAGTACAGCCTCCATTGCTCCACTTGCTGTTCCAGAATAGGTAATATCTTCACCCATATTTGCACCGATATTGATACCTGAAATAACCAAGTCAGGCATTTCGTCTTTATAGATTTTATGAAGGGCTAAAAAGATACAATCGGTAGGGGTTCCATCATCGAGTTTATAGAAATTAGGTTCTATCTCTACAAATCTAAGTGGTTTTGTTAAGGTTAAAGAGTGACCACATGCAGATTTTTCTAATGTGGGTGCAACTGTTATGATTTGGGCAATTGGTTTGAGTGCTTCTATAAGAGCCAAAAGAGCAGGAGAGTCAAAACCATCATCATTTGTTATTAATATTTTTTTCATAAAAGTATAGTATACTATTTCGCGTTAAAACTCTATTATGCTATCTCCTTTTGATAACGAATTATCCACGAAAATATGGTAAACTGTTATAAAATTTAACTTTAGGAGATAGATTAATTATGAATCATCTATTCAAGTCTTTAAGCCTTTTAGGCATGATACTTTTAACAGGATGTGGGGAGACCACATCTACAGATAACAACATTTCATTGGAAGATGTATTGGACAATGATAAACCCCGTATTATATTAGAGGGGAATAAAACCATAGAGATACCTTTAGGTACAAAAAATATATCTGAAGCAGGGTTTAGTGCTTATGATGAAGCTGATGGTGATTTAACTTCTGAAGTAAAGAGGGAGCATAATATTGACTTTACACAAGCAGGAGAGTATACAATTGTTTATAGTGTTGAAGATAGTGACGGGAATAAAGATACTCAATACCGTTATGTTTCAATTGTAAATCCTTTGGGGTTGGGGAGTGGTGATAGTAACAGTTCTATTGACCCTTTCTATAATAATGGAGAAGATTATCAGGGTTCTATTCCAGAAATCAAACTTTTACGTAATGAAAAAATATTTGATGGTCCACTCTATTTAGGTTTGGGAGAAGAGTATGATATTGCTTACTCTGCAACAGATTTTGAAGATGGCAATTTAGGGGATAGCGTAACTATTTCAGGTGCCGATTTTGACCCAAATAAAGCAGGTACCTATACTGTGACGTATAGTGTTATTGATTCTAATAAAAATAGTGTTTCTAAATCATTAACTGTTATTGTAGGAAACAGCACCAATTGGAATAATAATACCAATTATGATAGTGTCGTAACAGGTGTTGAGGAGTTTGCTTCTTGGTACTCTAGTGAGTGTGGAAAAACATTTAATAGAAGTTTATATGATGAAGAGACAGGACGTTACAGAGGCGCAATATCTTGTTCAAACAGAGGGCTCTCTTATGTCGATTTGACTCCAATGAGTATCTTCTCTTCTATAGATGAGATAGATTTAAGTTATAATAATTTAGATGATATAGATTTTACTCCACTTAGCAATACTTATGTGATTAAAAAGATTAAATTAAACAATAATAACTTCTATAATATTGATTTATCTCCACTTTATCATCTTCAGAATATTGATGAGTTGTGGTTAAATGGAAATCATCTTGATTATAGCTATGCAGAGAGAGAGGAACTCTATAGAGGATTTAATAATAGAAGTTTTACGATTTACTTTGATAAATAGTTGAACTTTCCCTTGATTCTATTTTGAAAATTGCCGAGCTATGCTATAATAAGTAAAATTTAAAAAGAATAGATATTAAGGGAAAAAACGTGCAAAAAGAACCGATGTTAAAAGCAACATTTGATAAGCTTTCTAAAGAGCTAGAGCAACTTAAAACAGTAGAGAGAGCTAAGATAGCAAAAGTGATTGATACAGCCAGAGAGTTGGGTGATTTAAAAGAGAATGCTGAGTATCATGCTGCCAAAGATAAACAGGGCTTGATGGAAGCTCGAATTTTAGACCTAACAGATTTAGTAGGAAGAGCTCAGGTTATTGACCCTTCTATTTTACCACATAAACGTGTTAGTTTTGGTTCAACTGTGGAGTTGGTTGACCAAGATGATGAGAGTGAGATTATCTATACTTTGGTTGGTTCACAGGAGTCAAATCCAGATAAGGGTTTAATCTCTATCGGTTCTCCAATGGCACGGGCTTTATTGGGGAAAGAGGAAGGAGATGAGGTTGAGATTATACTTCCTTCAGGTAAAAAAAGATTTGATATTGAAGAGGTCTCTTATAAAGAGATATTAGTGTAATGGTTGATGTTGGTATTGTAGGGGCAAGTGGTTATACAGGTTTAGAACTGGTGAAAATGCTACTTACACACCCTGAGTTTTCATTGAAATATCTGGCAACAACTACGGGAGATACTGTGATAGAGGCGATTCATCCCTCTCTTGTTGATGTAATTACCTACCCTGTTGAAAAGGCTTCTGTGGAGGCTGTTGTAGAGAATTGTGAATTGGTTTTTTTAGCACTTCCTCACAAAGCCTCTATGGGGTTTGCAAAAGAGTTAATAGAGCAAGGTGTAAAGGTTGTTGACTTATCAGCTGATTACAGACTGGATTTAGAGACCTATGAAAAGCATTATTGTGAACATGAAGACCAAGCACATCTAAGTGATGCTGTTTATGGTCTGATAGAGTATTATAGAGAAGATTTAAAAAAAGCAAAGCTTATGGCAGGACCGGGGTGTTATCCAACAGCCACACTGCTTGGAATTTTACCTTTTATTCCCTATCTTGACCATAATGCACCACTCTTTGTTGATGCCAAGTCGGGAGTAAGTGGAGCAGGAAAGAAGTTGAGTGAAACAACCCATTTTGTAACAGTTAATGACAATATCTTTGCCTATAATCCACTAAAACATCGACACGCTCCAGAGATAGCTGAGAAGATAGAGAAAGTACATGGAGTCAAGATGAGTGTTAATTTTGTACCTCATCTTATTCCTGCAACCCGTGGAGAGTTGGTATCGGTTTATGCTACACTAAAAGAGGATATTGACCCTTTAGAGGTATTAAAAGAGTTCTATAAAGATGATATGTTTATTAGAATTCGCGAGAAGCCAGTTGATATTAAAAGCACAGCAGGAACACACTTTTGTGATATTTTTGCAATGAGAAATGGAAATGGACTCTTTGTTAATTCGGCTATTGATAATCTGCTTCGTGGAGCAAGTTCACAAGCCTTGGTAGGTGCAAACTTGATGTGTGGGTTCCCTGAAGGGTTGGGGATTCCTACAATTGCTTATGTTCCTTAGAGTAGTGATATAAATAAATGGTGCGTTAAAAACGCACCCTACTCAGAAGGGACTGCACCTTTATCTGGAAGACGAATAATAAAGGTGGTCTTTTTATTTAAGATACTTAATGCCTCTATACTTCCATGAACACGCTCAATCATATTCTTACTCATATATAGTCCCAAACCTGTACCTTTTGTTTTGTGTTTTGTTGTAAAATAAGGTTCAAATATATTTTTTAGAATTGGTTTAGGAATGCCTCCTGCATTATCACGTACAGCAATAATGAGTTCATCTGTCTCATGATAGACACGAATATAGATAAGCCCATCACAAATCTTTTTCTCTTCAAAGGCATCACGGGCATTATTGATAAGGTTCATAATAACATGTTTAAGGTCATTCTCAAACCCTTTATACTTTATATCATCGGGACAATCCAGCTCTATTTGAATATTGGATTTTACCAGTGTCTCTTTGATGAGAAGAATAGTTGATTGAATTACCTTTTTAATATTAAAAGTTTGAGGCAAATCAGAGTGGTCAACAAATCTTCTAAAGTCTTCAATGGTATCAGATAGGAACTGAACTGAATTGTTCACTTTTTTTGCCAACTCTTCTAAATCTATCTCATCCCCTTTACCCAGTTTGGCTTTAATGAGTGTATCATTCATAATCCACGAGACAGTATTTAGGGGTTGTCTCCACTGGTGGGCAATATTTTCAAGAATTTCTCCCATAGATGCCAATCGTGATTGTTGGTTCATAATGGCATTTTGGCGTTTCTCTTTACGCACGGCATTGTTGATTTTAATCTGAAGCTCTTTGTTGAGGGTCTCAAGCTGTTTGGTTCGTTGATTGACCATATTTTCAAGGTTTTCAGTTAAGAGGTTTAGCTCATTGGCTGTTTTATGCATAATTGAGTAGAGATTTTTATTAGCTATCTCAAAAGGGGTGATATTTTTTTCTGTGTACTCTTTTAAAGAGATGTAGTCGGTAGTTGATTCGGAGATGGCTGCCATAACGAAGGTGTGATTGTGTGCTGTATTGGGTTGATTCTCGGTATTAAAGTACTCTTGCATAGTACTGTAACCAAAAATATGGTTGTTGCTTTTGATATTGGATATATAGTGAATAATTGGAATTCTAAATCCATACTCATATGAGATACAGGCTCCTATCCATAATGCTTGTGCAGGATTATTAGATAGAAACGAGTAAATCTCTTGAATTCTGTTCATCATGGCATTGTAGTTACCTATAGAGAGTTGAACAATATCTCCCTCCTGAAGCTCTTGTGCTGTAATAACACTTTGGTTTGAAAAGTCACTCTCTAAGATATTAACAGTGTAAGAGATATTATTTTTACTAATATAAAGGGGAACTTGTAAAAATACTGAAGAGTCCTTTTCTATGTTTGGAAAGTATTTTCTATAAATATCAAGAGAGGGACTCTTATCAATAGTTAAGATATTGCTTCCCTCCATTTTTGTAATTCTTTTCTTCTTCGAGATGGGTTTCCAATCAAATGTTTGAAAAAGTTCTACATTTAGATGCTCTCCATGCATAAAGATAAGAATAACAGCTTTATTATAGATGACACCATTATGAAATACAAAAGAGTGTTCGGAGTTTTTCTCTTTATTTGTAGCTCCTCCTCCAAAGATTTTTAGATGTCCCAGTTCATTACCCAACTCATTAATATAACTAGAGGTATGCTGGTCATTATAACTAGAGAGAATCTCTATCGCTTTTGTATCGGCTTGTAGATAATCTTCAATTAATAGAAGGTCTGGTTTTTGTCTTTGACCCTTAATATAATTTTTATTTAAATCAAGTACCAAAGAGGATATGCTTGATGTCTCAAATTCGATAATTGAGATAATCGGTTGGATATTTAAATCGGTTACTCGATGGTTAATAAAGCTTGTAAAACTTTGCATTCCAATGATTGTTGCATCGGGGAAACGTTTTTTTAATTTATTTAAAAGTTTCTGTAAAACCTTTTGGTCTGCAGAGGAGTAGTTCATTTCAATAAGAAGTTTATCGCTATTCTCTATATTATGCTCTTCCACCCAATTAAGAAAATCTTTATGTTTCTCATAATAATATACCAGTTGTTTCATAATCTAAACCTCTATTTAAATATTTTTGAGCCAACACGTACAAGGTTTGAACCACATTTTATTGCTAACATATAATCACTACTCATACCCATAGAACAGATGGTTGCACCATATTTGTTTGCAACATTTTCATAGACTTTATAACTCTCTTCAAAGCTTTTTTGAATAATCTTGCTATCTTCTGTATGTGCACCAATACTCATAACACCTTTGAGTTTTATCTGTGGATAACGCTCTGTAATTTGAGCATAAACATCTTCTGCCTCTTCTGCTAAGAGACCTGCTTTGCTCTCTTCTTTGGCTGTATTGAGTTGTAGTAGACAGTTCATCGTTTGGTTTTTAGCTTCCAGACGCTGATTGAGTGCTTCTGCCAATTTTAATGAATCTAAAGATTGAAAGAGTGCAGGGCGTAGTTCAATGAGTTTATTAATTTTATTACTCTGAAGTCGTCCCATCATGTGCCACTCCAATGGAAGTTTCTCTAAATTCTTGACTCTCTGTTCTAACTGTTGTACTTGATTTTCACCAAAGGCTCTCTGTCCAAGTTCATAGAGTTTTTCTATGCTTTTTTCATCCGAATATTTACCTACTGCAACGAGTTTAACAATATGGTGTTCACTAACAGCAATTCGTGCCTCTTCTATATTCCAAATAACTTCATCTAAATTTCTACTTAATTGCTCTTTTAACATCTTTTCTCCTATCCTAATAATCTGTTAATATCATTATACAAGCCCAGAACCATCATGCCCAGCAGAATTGCCCAACCCATAATGGTTAACTTATACATAATCTCTTCATTTGGTTTTCTTTTGCTTATCATCTCATAGAGGTTAAACATAATGTGTCCACCATCCAGTGCAGGAATTGGTAAAAGATTCAATACACCTAAATTTACTGATATGAGGGCAGTAAAAAAGAGTAAAGAGATTATTCCTACACTGGAAGCTTTTGCTGTAACATCAACAATTGAGACGACTCCACCCAACTGTTCCATTGGAACAAGTCCTGAGAGAAGCTTCTGTAATCCTTTTACAATTAACATTGAAGCATTCTCTGTTTGAGTATAGGCATACTCTAGACCTTGTTTTACTCCATAAGTTACACTGGTTGTGGCATTTATATTGGGTTTTATACCAATAATTTTTCGTTCAACGGTCTCATTAAATCTATTTTGTACCTTTTGAAGCTCTGGTACAATGGTCAAATCAATAAATTTATTTTCTCTTAAGAGTGTAATATAGAGTTGAGATGGGTTGTTTTGAATACTCTCTCCTATATCTTCCCAATAGGTAATACGTTTTCCATTAATTTGAGTGATTCTATCTCCTACTTTAACTCCTGCTTGATAAGCAGGTTGTGTATGGTTTATATCTCCTACTACAGCTAAAAGTTTTGGAACACCAATAAAAGAGATAGAGAGATAGAGAATAAATGCCAATAAAAAGTTGGCAAAAGGTCCTGCAAGAAGTATAATAATCCTCTGCCAAGGTTTTTTTATATTATAAGAGTCTTCATCATAAGAGACAAAAGAGGGATTAGAATCATCTTGACCCTTCATCTTGACATAGCCACCTAAAGGAATCATAGAGAGTGTCCATTGGGTTTTTCCTATCTGTTTTGTAAAAAGTTTTCGTCCAAAACCGATACTAAAAACATCGACTTGTACACCAAAAAAGCGTGCTGCTGTAAAGTGTCCAAGTTCATGGAAAAATATGAGAAATGATAATATGATTAATGCTGTGAAAATACCCACTAACTATCCTAAGTTTTTTTGAAGTATTATAGCCACCTATAGATTAAAAGGTTATAGATTGAAAATAGAGTTTTTAATTGTAAGCTTATCCTAGCCTTGAGGGAGGTGTTTTTTCGCTATTTTGTGATAAAATATGTTAAAATAAAACATTGACGAAAAAGGATACTCTATGGAAAAAAGAGACATTGGGGAAGAGCAAGAGAGGGTTATACCAAAAGATATGCTCTTTATTGAGGAAATAGAGAGCGAAAAAGATAAAATCTCTGAAGCAAAGAGGTTAATTGAGAGTTCCAAAGAGTTGGTTTCTGAGGTTGATACGGCTGTACAGGAGTGTAAAGTGGGTGTCTCTAATGCTGCAAATGAGTTTGACAGACAAAAATATATTTTTATTAATCAAATATTTAGAAAGTCTGAATCACTTTTAAAAAAAGTTGGAATAGAGTATAGAGAAGGGGGGAGAGTAGAGAGGTCATTTGAACTCTCTGTAGATACCAATACTGGAGATATTGAGATTGAGCATATCACTTCGGGACGTTTTACAGGTATGCTTTTAGCGATATTTTTTGCTATGATGACTTTAGCAACATGGATTTATTTTGCATTAAAAGCGTTAAATCTCCCTTTAGAGAAGAGTTCTTTAAACACTCTGTTTATCGAGACACATGTGGATGCGATACTGCAATGGATTGGTGGAGGAGTTATTGGAGTAGAAGGAGACCCAACGATAGGGGGATTGATTTTAGGTTTCTCTGTATTGATTGTGGCATGGATTGTTTATGCGATGCGTGTAAATTTGAAAACAGATAAAAATTTTCGTTTGGCTAAAAAATCTTATATTGAATCACGAGCCTACTCCTCTTCTAAAGATGCATGTAGAAAAGAGATGTTAAAAGTAGATGCTCATCTTAGAGATGTGATTATAAGTATTGAAAATTTTACAATAATGTTGGGTGAAGAGAATGCTATTTTACAAAGAGTTGTTTATGTAGAGGGAGTATTTGATGAAGATAAGCGTTACCATCCAAGCTCTAAAAAAGTGATGCGTGATACTGAAAAATTGATGAAGAGTATAGATGCATTATTAAATACCTCTATTACAGCAGATGGGAAATTAAATCCCCAATCTGAAAAAGTTTTAGCGATAGCCAAAGCTGTTTATGCTGAATTTATAGCTAGAATTTATGATTAAAGTTACATCTTAACTTTTTTAAAAAATTCTCTTACATATTCATACCCCGAGTAGAGTGTAAGAGCAACGGCTATCCATAATAGTATTTCTCCTCCATACCATCCCATGAGGAGAAATCCAATAGCAATCATCTGGGCAACTGTTTTTACCTTACCCATCCATGATGCTGAAATATCAATTCCTTCTGCTACAGCCGAGACACGAAGCCCTGTAATAAAGAGTTCTCTGGTGATGATTAAGAATATCGCCCAAGGTGAAGCTGTTCCCAGTACCATTAATCCTAGAAACCCTGCAAGGGTTAACATCTTGTCTGCTAAAGGGTCAAGAATTTTACCCATAGTTGTAATTTGATTAAACGTTCTGGCTATATAACCATCAAAAAAATCTGTAGCGCTTCCTACTACAAAGATAAAACCTGCTAGGTAGTTTATCCATGATGGGTGTATGCCCTCAAAAATTTCTGCATCTTGGTTAACCAAAAGAAAAAACATAACAGGAGCTAAAAGCAGACGAATAAAAGCTAAAATATTGGGGATATTTACAATTTTGTTATTTTGCATAAAAAAGATTATTCCTTATATATATTTGGAATTTGTAGGTTCGATTTTATCGAACATGTTCCCACGTTGTACGTGAGAACAAGATTGGATAGATATTTTTTATCTAAATGTTGTTCCACCATCAACAACAAGTGTTTGACCTGTAATCCATGAAGCTTCATCGGTACACAAGAAGTAGACAGCACCTGCCAAATCTTCAGGGCTTCCCATTCGATTAACAGCTGAACGTTTAATGGTCTCTGCTTTCACCTCTTCGTAGTTGGTAAAGGCTTTTAGGGCATCGGTATCAATTGGTCCACCACTTACAGCATTAACCCTAATGCCCATATCGCCAAGCTCAACAGCTGCGTAACGGCTCATCGCTTCGACAGCTGCTTTATTGGTTCCATGCCCTGCATAGTTATCTATATAGATTAGGTTTCCTGTTGAGCTAAGGGTAACAATGGCTCCACCACCAACTTGTTCCATACGTTTTGCAGCCTCTTGTGAGCCACTTACAAAAGCACCAACGGTAGCTGTATAGATATTGGTAAGCCCTTTTTTAGGTCTTAGACGCATAAATTTACCATAGCCTCCAACAACAGGACGACCGTAAATCATAGCATTGCTGACAAAGAAATCAACTCTATCAAAATCTTCATCAATGGCTAAAAAGAGTGGTTTAAACTCATCTAGTTCTAGAATATTTAATGGATATGCTTTTGCTTTAACTCCATAGGTTGTTTCTAAATTAGAGGCAATTTCATTTGCAATCTCTTGGTTTGAGTTGTAGGTAAATGCAACATTTACCCCTTGGCTTGCAAATTTTTCTGCTACTGCTTTACCAATTCCTTTTGTTGCACCTGTAATGACAACTGTTTTACCCTTGTTACTCGACATCTATGCTCCTACTATGGTATAATTTTTCATAACTTCTTCTATTTTATTCATATTTTCAATACTTGGTTGTACCAATGGTAATCTATATTCGAGTGTATCAATTAATCCTGCAATATACATTGCTGCTTTAATCGGAATTGGATTGCTTTCACAAAACATCACTTTATTAATCTCATAGAGTTTGTCATTTATCGTTTTAGATGCCTTGAAATCACCTTTTAAAGCAAGGTGGGCTAAATCGGCTTTCATATCTGGTAATAGGTTAGAAGTTACCGAAGTAATCCCTTTTCCTCCATTGGCTAAAATAGGGTAGTCAATAGCATCATCCCCTGAAAATAGATATAAATCTGGACGTTTAGATAACAGTTCTACAGTTCTCTCAATTGAACCTGTTGCCTCTTTAATTCCAAAAATATTGGGAACATCATCAAAGAGTCTACAGACTGTATCGGCTGAAATATCTACACCTGTTCTCCCTGGTACATTATAGAGCATAAATGGAAGCTCTACTGATTTGGCAATTGCTTTATAGTGTTGGTATAAACCCTCTTGACTGGGTTTGTTGTAGTATGGGCTAACTGAGAATATGGCATCAACACCACACGATTCAGCGTGACGAGCAATATCAATTGCTTCATGGGTTGCATTGCTTCCTGCTCCTGCTAAAACTTTTGTATTTGTTCCCTTACATACCTCAACAGCTATCTCTATACAACGTTTATGCTCATCATGTGTTAATGTTGCACTCTCTCCTGTTGTTCCCACAGGACAAACGGCATCTATTCCATGTCGAATTTGACGCTCAATTAATTTTGCGAAGGTTGCTTCATCTAGTGTTCCATTTTTAAATGGGGTAATTAGTGCTGTTGTAGCACCAGAAATTAAGTTACTCATTTACTTTTTCCATTATGTTTTTTTAGTATTACTGTTGTTGCTAAGTCATCATTAAAATATTTGTTGGCTATTTCAGTGACCAATTCGGGCGTAATTTTAGCCAAATTCTCTTCATATTTAAGTAAAGGTTCTAAATTTCCCCGTACCAAGTAGCTTCCAAAAAGTGAGTTTACACCAGCTGAGTCTTCTAGTGAGTATATAAAATCTGCTTTTGTATTTATTTTAACTTTCTCTAGCTCCTCTTTTGTTACATCACCTGATTTTATTCTCTCTATCTCTTTATGTATCTCTTTTTCTAAATCTTCGATTTTTACATGAGGGTTGGCAAGACCCATAAATAAGAAAATACCTTCATCTGTTAGCTCCATATTATAGGCATAGATAGTATTTGCCATCTGTTTTTTATCAACTATCTCTTGGTGCAGACGGCTACTTTTCCCACCACTAAGAATTTCAGCAATAGCAGAGAGTACAATTTGGTCTTTATGCTCATAGTTTGGAATAGGATAGGCGATGGCGATGGTATCAATCGTGTTGTTTTCTTTATGAATTATCTGTCTAATACTCCCATCTCGTTTTGGTTCAACGGGGTGTATGGTAGGTACTTTGTGGTTGTTTTTAATATTACCAAATTTCTCTTGAGCAACTCTAAAGACCTCATCTTTATCAATGTCTCCTGTAACAATTAAAATGGCATTATTGGGTTGATAATATTTTCCATGAAACTCTTTTATATCTTCAATCGTCCATGTTTGAATATCATTCATAAATCCAATCGGTGTCCAGTGATAAGGGTGTGCTACATAGTGGGTATTAAAGAGACGAAAATATAAATATCCAATAGGAGGATTATCGGTACGCACTCTTCTCTCTTCTGCAACAACATCTCTCTCTACTTGAAACTCTTCATCTTTTAGATTCAAGTTCTCCATAAGCTCTGCAAAAAGCTCTGCTGATGTCTCTAGATTTTTAGAAGAGGATTTAATAAAGTAGTGTGTATAATCAAACGAGGTAGAGGCGTTGTTGATTCCTCCTTTAGATTTAACAATTTTATCAAACTCTCCAGCTTCAAGGTTTTTTGTTGATTTAAAGTTCAGATGCTCCAACATATGGGCAATCCCACTTTTACCCATAACTTCATTACGGCTTCCAACTTTGTAAAAAATATCGGTTGTAATAACATTAGAGTTGTTTTTCATAGGAATAGCAACAACTTCTAAGCCGTTGTCTAGTGTTTTAATATAGTGTTGTGGTAGCGAATTTGCCATTAGTAATCCTAGTGTGGTTATAAGTAGTATAACTGTCTTTTTTATCATAATTTTAATATTATCCTCATTTGTTCAATTGGTTGAATAGTTTTATTTCCAATCAGCCCCAATAGCTTCAGAGATATGGTTGTAGCCATCTTTTTTAAGAAGCTCAATTAATCCCTCGTTAATCTCTTTTATCATTTTTGGGCCATTATAGATAAGCATAGAGTAGACTTGAACAAGAGTGGCTCCTGCTTTGATTCTTCGGTAGGCATCTTCAGCTGTCTCTATTCCACCAACTGAGATGAGCATTGTTTTTCCATAAAGCTCTTTTCCGATGGCTCTAAAGAGTTCATACGATTTTTCACGAACCAATGCTCCTGAAATTCCACCAAAATCTTTAGCATTTGGGGTTAAAGAGTAGTCGATAGTTGTATTGGTAGCGATGATTCCTGATGCACCTGCATCTACAGCAGAGTTACAGAGTGTGATGGCATCTTCAGGAGTCATATCTGGAGCAATTTTTAAAAAGATGGGTTGGGAAGTTATCTCTTTTGCCATGGTAAAGAGGTCGGTAATAAACTTCTCATTTTGTAAATCACGAAGACCAGGAGTGTTGGGAGAGGAGATATTAATAACAATATAGTCGCCATAATTTTTGAAAGTATGGAGTAGTTTTTCATAATCATCCAGTGCTTTATCTTCGGGGGTAAGTTTGTTTTTTCCAATATTGATTCCAATAGGATAGTCAAAAAAGTAGAGTTTATTGAGTCGTTTTAGCATATACTCAGCACCATAGTTATTAAAGCCCATGGCATTTTGAATAGAACGCTCCTCTTTAAGTCTAAAGAGTCTTGGACGTGGATTACCTATTTGAGGTTTTGGGGTAATGGTACCGATTTCAGTATAACCAAAACCAAGGGTTGGCATGGCTGTAATATATTCGCCATTCTTATCAAAACCTGCGGCCAATCCAACAGGATTTTTAAACTCTTTGCCAAAAAGGTTCTGTTTTAATGAAGGTGCTTCTATAAAATAGTGGTTTTTAAGTGCTTTTAGAATAATAGGTGTATATGGCAGAGTTTTTAGTGCCATACCTCCTATAAAGTGTGCTGTTTCAGGGTTAAATCGAAAAAGAATTTTTTTTGCAGTCTCATAAGAAAAAAAGGACATCTCTACTCCAGTAAATTAATAAGCGTATTATACTAAAAGTTAAAGAGATTAAAATTAATAGAAATAGTGCATTGCAAAGCTTATATCATTTATTGTCTCTATCTCTCTCATTTTAGATGTTCTTAAAAATCGGTAACCCAAATCTAAATCAATATTATTATTAAGAATATAGGAGAGACCTGTATTGACTCCATAGACAAATCCTTTATCTTCATAGGTAAGCAGTTTGTTATTTTTATGTTTGATTACTCCAAATGATGCACCTAAATAGGGTTTAAAGGGTATATCTTTAAAAGTTTGAGTTAATATTCCAGAGTCAACTTGCATAATAAGTGATTGAAAAGTATCGTTAGACTTACCACCATACTGATAGCTGATTGAAGTTCGCATATCTTTAGACTGTTTTCCATATTTTAAACCGATAGTTGGTGCCGAAACACTATCAAACTTTGCTACAGAGGTTTGTATACCTATAAATGAATAGAGCTTCTCTTTGGAGTATAGTGTTGTCGAAAAGAGTAGTATAGATAAAAATAGTAAAATAATTTTTTTCATAAAGGTTAACCTTAAAATAGAAGATATTGTTTGTTGATATTATACCTTTTTTACTCTTAATATTAAAATTTTTTTAAACTTAATTTTTAATTATCTAAATTTATTAATTATTAAAAATAAGAAAAGAGATAGGGCTGAAACCAAAATAATAGAAGCACCCGATGCAATATCGTAACTGTAAGCGAATCCCAATCCAATAAAAGTAAAGATAGAAGAGAAAAGACCTGAAAGCATCATCATTACATAGAGGGTATTGGAGAGTTTCTCTGCAATATAGACAGGAATAGTAAGCAGAGCAATTACTAAAATTAGTCCAACTACTTTGATGGCAACGACCACGGTTAATGCTGAAAGTACTAAAATGAGTGTATAGAAAAATTGAACATTGATTCCCCTTAGCATGGCGTATTCACTGTCATAAGATACAGCAAGAATATCTCTGTACCAAAAGGTCATGATAATAATAATGGTTGTCAGTAGACCAGCCATAAAATAGATGTCTTCTTGGCTTACAGCTAAAATTGAACCAAAAAGATAACTCATAAAATCTACTTTATATCCAGATGTTAGGTCTATTAAGACTACACCAACAGCCATACCCACAGCCCACATTAAACCGATAAAGGTATCCATGCGTTCACGATGTTTTAAAGTTATTATAGAGATAATTAATGCAGAGAGAACAGCAAAAACAGAAGCACCCAAGAAGATGGGGAGTCCAAAAAATACAGCCATACCAATTCCTCCATAGGCTGTGTGTGCTATTCCACCTGCTAAGAACACCATTCTATTAACAACAATAAGTGAACCGATAATACCTGAAGCCATTGAGACCAATAGCCCTGCAATTAGAGCATTTTGTATAAAAGGAAAAGAGAGTGCTTCGAGTATACTTTCCATTATTTCTCCTCTTTTTGTTGAGTAAACATCTCTACTTCACAAAAGTGGTTAGAGTCATGAGCAGTTTTATCTCTTTTTGTTTGTGTATCGTGATAGGTCAACTTCTTATTGATATGTACTACTTTATTTGCATATTGCATAATTACTGAAACATCATGGCTTACAACAATAATTGTAATGGAGTAGTTCAGTTCTTGAAGCAGAGTATAAATCTGTTTTTGACCCTCAACATCAATACTGGCTGTAGGTTCATCAAGTATCAATATTTTAGGATGGGCACATAAGGCACGGGCAATCATAACACGTTGCCTTTGACCTCCTGATAATGCACCAATCTTTTTTTGGGCAAATTTTTCCATACCTACTCGAGCTAATGCTCCTAATGCACACATTTTTTCCTCTTTCCCATATCCAAAAAGTGGGGATTTTTCTCCAATATGCCCCATGAGAACAACTTCTATTACGGTAATTGGAAAATCTGTATTGACATTGGTATTTTGTGGAACATAACCAATTTTAGAGAGGTTTTTTTTAGGAACTTCATTAAATGTTTTTATAGAACCATCTTTAATTGGATGAATGCCTAAAATTAGTTTTAATAGGGTTGACTTTCCACCACCATTTGGTCCAATAATGGCTAGAAAGTCTCGCTCTTCTACAGTTAAGTTTATATCTTCTAAAATCTTCTGTTTATGATAGCAGAATGAGAGATTTTTTATCTCTATAACTACAGACATCTAGAGACCTTTATCTGCAATGGTTTTTGCCAAATAGATTAAGTTATCAGCCCAATTCTCAGCCAATGGAGAGACTTTTACAACATTAATATGTAGATTTTTTGCAAGAATATTTACTGATTTATCTGAAAACTCTGGTTGTGCAAAAATAGCACGAATCTTCTCTTTTTTAGCTTTTTTCATAAGTTGAACTAATGCTTTCATTTTTGGTTCTTTTCCTTCAACTTCAACAGCAATCTGTCGTAGACCATATTGGGAAGCAAAATATCCCCAAGATGGGTGAAATACCATAAATGCAGAATTTTTTGGGACTTTTGCCAAGATTTTTTTGATTTTTAAATCAAGATTCTCTAGCTCTGTTAAAAATAGTTTTAGATTTTTCTGATAATATTGACTGTTATTCTGGTCTTGTGAAATTAATGCTTTGGTGATATTTTTTGCAATAATCTTTACATTTACAGGATTAACCCAAATATGTGGATCAATTTCATGATGATGGTGATTGCTTCTATTTTTTTCAATATCTTTAGCACTATCAATAACAAGGAGGTCTCTATTTTGATTTACAAACTTTTTTAACCAAATCTCTTCGAACTCTACACCAATGGTAAAATAGATGTCTGCTTGTGTTATAGTTCGCATCTGGGAAGGTTTAGGGCTATAGCTGTGGGGGGAGGCACCACTCTCTACCATGACATTGGTTTCAACTTTCTCTCCTCCTATCTTATCAACAAAGAGTTTCTGAGGTAACACAGTAACCACAACATGGATTTTTGCGAAAGCAAAGGTGCTAAAGAGAATAATAGAGAGAACTTTTTTCATTTTATTGTCCTAAAATAGTAATATTTATGATGGGTAGGGGTATACTTCAGCCGACCAAAAACGGAATAATAGCATAATTATGTTTTTGAAAGGATATAGTGTATGAAAAGAGTTACTTTAAGAGAGTATTCAAAACGACATAAGTTGAGCTATTTTAACGTTATGAAAATGGTTAAAAATGGTGATGTTAAGAGTGAAATTATAAGAGAAAATGGAAAAGATACTCCTTATGTATTGATTGATGAAGCACAAGAGAAGAAGGTAACTAAAGTGATTCTTGAGACATCAGCTGAAACAACAATGAGTTTAAAAGAGAAAAATCTATTTTTACAAAAAGAGATAAAGAGATTAGAAGCAGAATTGAAGAAGTGTCTGAATAAGTCCACCTCTTAAAAGAGATGGTTTTTTTCTAGAATTTAATAAAAGAATCATTTTCAAAGAACTCTATTATTTTAGAATCTTTGCTAATTTTTGGTATTCACTACAGTCGTTAATAAGGTCTTGATGTTGTCCTCTACAGACGATTTTACCCTCTTTAAAGACTAAAATGGCATCGGCATTTTCAATGGTACTAAGTCTGTGTGCAACAGTAATGGTAATCATATGAGGTTTTAGTGCTTCTAGTGCTTGTTGAATAAGGGCTTCACTTTTATTGTCTAAAGCAGAGGTGGCTTCATCAAGTATAAGAATATCTGGAGCTTTGTATATAGCACGAGCTAAAGCGATTCGTTGGCGTTGTCCACCTGAAAGATTTTTACCATTTTCACTAAGAATTGTATCCATTCCTTTATCAAGTTTATCTACAAACTCTAATGCATAAGCCTTTTTAAGGGCATCTCTAACTCTTTTCTTATTAAAAATTTGACCATAAGCAACATTTTGAGCTATGGTATCATTAAAAATATAGACCTGTTGTGTTACATAGGCAACTTTTTGGTGGAGGGATTTAAGGGTTAAATCTTTGATATTATAGCGTTCGTTTACAACAATCTCTCCTTCTGATGGGTCATAAAAACGTACAATCATGTTTACTAATGAACTTTTTCCTGCACCACTGTCGCCTACAAGAGCAATACTCTCTCCATGGTCGACTCCTGCTGAAACACTATTAAGTACAATTTTATCTCCATAGCTTAAAGAGGTGTTCATGATTGAGAGATGTCGAATAGGCTCTTTTAACTCTTTTTGTCCTGAGATGATAGTGGGTTGTTGATTAAGAAGTTCAAACATACGCTCATGTGCCACCACAGCATCTTGGGATTGATTATAGAGTTTAGAGATTTTTTTGATGGGTGTATAGAGCATAAATAGGGCTGTAGCAAAAGCAAAAAAGGCACCAACACTCATACGCCCCTCAATAACCTCTGTACCACCTATATAGATAACCAGACCAATAGCTACAGAACCTAGTATCTCCATAATGGGAGAGGTGAGGGCATTAATCTTAACCTGTTTTAGTAGATATTTAAAGACATTCTGATTCTCTTTTTCAAATTTACAACTCTCTAGTTCTTGTGTTGAATTGGCTTTGATAACTTCAATATTAGAAAATATCTCTCCTAATCTAGATGTCATATCTGAAGTACTCTCTTGTGAAAGTTTAGAGTACTTTTTCATTTTTTTAGCTAAACGACTTAATGGATAGAGTGCTAAAGGCATAATGATTAAGAAATAAAATGCCAGTTTTGGACTCTCATATATAACATAAATTGTCAATGCAAGGATGGTTAATGATTCACGAATAATATTGGGAATCATATTGGTAACAACGGTTTGAATACGGGTTATATCATTCGTTACACGAGATAAAATCTCTCCTGTATGCATGGTTTTAAAAAATTGTATATCTTGATGGGTTAGATGCGAAACCAAGTTATTACGTAGTTTACGTACAACATCCAGTCCAATATAGGACATATAGTAGGTTTGAATATACTGCCCAATCCCTTTTAGGGTAAAAACAGCAATTAGTAGAAAAGGAATAATCCCCAACATGGTTGCATCTTTGGCTACAAAAACATCATCCAGTACAGGTTTAATAATCTGAGCAGTTCCTGCTGTTCCAATGGCCACAGCAAACATTCCAATAATGGCAAAGATAAATTGTCGTTTATACCCCATTAAATAAGGAAGGTATTGTTTAAATAGATTTTTCATGTTACTCATACTTATAGTTTTTGATATTTTAACATTAAAAAGAGTATTTTCCCAATGCTATAAGAGTGTTTTCTATTATTATTTGTTAATAATATATTTTATTTTATTCTAATATTTGTTTTTATAACTTTATTTATTAAGATTTCTTTAAATATATCTTCAACTGTAATCAATATATTTTTATTTATAATGGTTAAAAAGTATAAATAGGGAATGGTTAATGGAAAAATCAGAAGTGTTGGCAAGTATTCGAGGTGCAAGAAGGGCACATATTATGTGGGTAGATAGGGCAAAAGCCTTGGTACATGGTTTGGATATAGCCAAAGAAGAGATTCCAATATTAGTAACAGAGTGTGATTTTGGAAAATGGTTTTATTGTGATGGACAGATACTTCTCTCTCTCTTTACAGAACGTGCTGTAAAGAAATTGGATAATAAACATAAAGAGCTTCATGATGTCTATATGAAAATATTTAAAATATATTTTCCAGTTAAACGACCATCACTTTTTGCTAAAATTTTAAAAAGAAAAAAGAAAATTAGTGCAAACAATGAATATAATGGACTTTTATACTTAAGAGATTTAGAGAAAGTTTCAGATGAATTAATCTCATATCTTAATATTATTGAGAAAAAGTTAAACAGTATTAGTGTAGAGAAGTTTAAAACACTACATTAAAAATAACATTTTTACATACTTTGTAATTTAGAATCTTTGTGATAGAATAAATGATTATTTATTTTAAAAGGATTGACGTGAATACTTTTCTTGATATTTTAGATAGGTTATCTTTGACGCTATTGGAAACATTTAAACGTTTTCCTTTTGCGAGTTTGTCTGCTTTTTTTGTCTCTTTGATTTGGATTTTACTAATTGAAATAGGGTATAATCAGAGTAATGATATTGTGATACTACTCAATAAGATAGCGTTTGTTTTGACATTGGGAATTTTTCTTTTTCCTGTGTTATATCTTTTAAATCGCTCTATTTGGTTTAAACTCTTAGGAGTAGTGATTTTAAGTGGATATTTTTACATACTTCCTTTTAAGATAGATGATTTCTCTATTTTACAGCATATTCTTCTCCTTTTTGCACTCTCTTTTATGTTCTTTTGGGCTCCTTTTTTAAATACAAATATTAGTAATAAAAATATATGGGAATGGACAATGAAGATTCTTTTAATTCTTCTTGTTACTTTTATTTTAACATTAACACTCTACGGAGTTTTCTATATTTTAATGTTTTCTCTTTATGAACTTTTTAATATAGAAATTGCAGATAAACGTTATTTACAGTTTTTAGTTTTAGTTTTAGGACTCTTCTCTGTAAATTTTTTTTTATCACAGATGCCTAAATATATCTGTCTGTTACAGTTAAAAAAGTATACACGAGTAGGAGAGGTCTTTACTAAATATATTTTGACACCCATAACATTTCTTTATATGGTTGTTCTCTTTGCTTATATTATGAAAATTATTATTTTTGGGCTTTGGGATAAAGTTACTATTGATTGGATGATTCTTGGTTACACATTTTTTGCTATTGCTACTTATATGTTTTGGACACCACTTGTATCTAATGTGAATCGTAATTTTAAAGAGATAATATGGGGGTCTCTGTGTGGGTTGGGTATAATATTGGCACTCTCTGTCTGGATACGTTTAGAACAAGGAATTGCCTTTGAATTTCTATATCTTATCTCAATCTTTGATATTTGGTTAATATCAATTTCACTCTATTTTCTATTTTTTGAGAATGCAAGTTATAAATGGTTGTTTTTTTCAATTAGTATGCTGATTGCTCTTTCACAATCAGCATATGTGATGAGGTTTCTTTTGTCTTTAAAAGTTTATTTATTATAATAAGTTTCTAACCCATAAACCCTAAATCTCTTGTTGTAAAATTTTTTAATTCAGGAAATATTGTATCTAAAAGAGTATCTTCAACTCCAAACCATTTAACAACGGTTCCATAATATTGAGATGTAGATGTTGTTGGGATTAATCGACCTTTATGGGTTAAGTCATCATCTCCTCCTAAGGTTAAGTCAGGTAACTCTCCATAGATTCCACCTTTTACAGCTCCACCCATAACAAAGTAATGTCCACCCCATGCGTGGTCGGTTCCATTTCCATTATTTCCAACACTTCTTCCAAAATCAGAGATATTCATGGTTGTTACATTATTGCTCATACCCAGTTCATCCATAGCCAATTGAAAATCTCCCAATCCTAAACTCAATTCACGTAGAAGTTTTCCATGTTGTTGAGTTTGATTTCCATGGGTATCATATCCCCCATGAACAACATAAAATATTTCTCTTTTTAGACCAGCATTTTTACCAATATATGCAAGTTTTGCAACAGCTTTTAGCTGTTCTTGGAGTCTTGAACCTACACCATCTGTACTTTTTACACCCAAGGTTTTATAATTTACAGCTGAAAATATAGGTTCTCCATAAGCATTGGTTGCACTAAAAGAGGGACTGTTGTTTTCCCAATCATTTACTAAGGTATCTTGCATATCAAAAGAGTGTTTTCGTATTTGAGTATAAAATCGATGATAAGGATTTTCACTCTCTTTGGCTAACCAATCATCATATGCACTTCTGTTAATACTTTGATACTTGTCTGGTCCACCTCTTGATATATTAAGATAGCCACTATTCTCTCCATATAACATATGACTGCCAGTGTCAATAGAGATATTCATTCCATAGATACTTCCATTATTAACATCGGGAATATTATCAGCCAAGATTCCTGCCCAACCGTGGCGATTTTGATTTGATGATTCTCCTGTAAACCATAACTGTCTCTGCGAGTTATGAGAAAAGAGGTAGGGTGGTATCTGTTTTGTTTTCTCTAAAAGTTGGCTTTTAGTAGCAGGTTCAATGAGCGTACCTGTATTGGCAATAATGGCTACTTTACCTTGATTAACAAGGTGTGCAAGTTCTGGCATTAAGCCATGAGTTGCTAAATCTAATCCAGCATGTTTATAAAAACCTTTTGTGTAGGCATTACTAATGGTTCCATTTTGATAATAAGGGTTTTCATTTCCTGAACCTATAGAGAGTTTTCCTTCTGTAATGGTTAAGGTATCACTTAAATCAACATCAGATACTTTTAGAGATGTACGTATAGAGGCGTAATTGTTATACCCTTTTTTTTCATCTTCTCCACTAGGAATAAACATGTTAATTGAGTCATTTCCTCCATGTAAAAGAATGACGACAATTGCTTTGTAGTCGCTATCTGCACTATCTTCAGCCAGTAGCTCTTGTGGAAATGTATATAGTCCGACACCTGTTAGTCCTGTTAATTTTAAAAAATCTCTTCTTTTCATATTTCTCTCCTACTCAACCATATTTATTTCTGATGTTGCAATAGCTACAATAATCGGAACTATAATGTTCTCATATATTTTTAGTTCAGGGTCATCAGCTTTAATAAGTCGATTTTCATAAAAAGCCTCTTTGAAATGTTCAAATAGCAAAGTTCTCTTCTCTTCAGGCGTTCTTGAGCCTGTAATTTTTCTATCAACCAATTGGATAAGTGCTTTTATAGCTCTATCTCTATTTGTAATTCCATTTTCATCAGCAGAGCTGTCTTGGTCTCTACTAATGCCATTGAGTGGTTCAAAGTGTTTATCTACGCTTCCTTCTAGCTCTTTTTCAACAATATCATACTCTTCGCTACAATCAATTAAATATCTATCTCGACTAAGGTTTCCCCAACCATTTGGATGACGTTTCTCTTGTCTTTTTAGATTATATGCAAAATAGTTGTTAAGTTTTATAAGTACTGAATCACTTTGAATTTGTAATTCTGGAGCGACAAGTGCATTACTTTTAAAATAGTCATCATTAGGGATATAATCATTACTATAGAAGTTAAATACGGAAAATGCACGAGATGGTGATTGTCCTAAACTTGGATTATTAATAAAAAAAGCATCTTCTATATCAAAATCTTTACCTTTAACTCTAAACTTATCATAGTTTTGTGCATTAACAGCCCGTAATAGTTGTGTCCATGCTATGATGGGTTCTTTAAATTTTTGAGTAGAGGTCTCTGTCCAAAACTCTTTGTCTAAAAATATCGCTTTAACTACGGCTTTTAAATCTCCTTTGACACCCTCTCCATTATCATTAAATATTGTTGCTATACGTGATACATACTCTTTTGAAGGATTTGATTTAACCAATCTCATAATCAGCTGTTTACTAATAAATGGTGCAATGTTTTGATGATTCATCAATATTTCTATAAATTTTTCTATCTCAACAGTTGCATCTAATCCAGCAGGAATGGTCTCTCCAAGAATATGTTTTTCTTCATTATCATGATACTCTTCTGTAAGTTCTATAAGGTGAGTTAAATCGCCTCGTGTAAAACCTATTAAACCATATCGAGGATTTCTTTGAATATCCCAACCTGT
>Ga0256828_1000574_pt1 | contig 24169 bp, 38 predicted proteins | sample CV88metaG_FD_185993 | JGI IMG/M metagenome (GOLD analysis project Ga0256828, IMG submission 185993) | Hydrothermal vent microbial communities from East Pacific Rise, Pacific Ocean - CV88 | ecosystem: Environmental > Aquatic > Marine > Hydrothermal vents | place: Pacific Ocean: East Pacific Rise...
AAGTATCTCTTTGAATAGTGAAATGAAAATCGTAAGTTAGTGGTTTAAATCTTCCATCTTTATCCCAATTACTACCATCAAATTCGCATTCTTCATAAGGATAATTATCTTGACAACTTGGTTGGTCTGGAAACCATTTAATGACACCAGATATTTTTCCTGAACCAGAATCAATAGAAATTCCCTTTGGTACGTCCCCATAAATGCTCCAAGCAACATGGGTACAAAAATTTGGTGGATCTGTAAATTGGGTTTGATACTCGTAGTATTCTCGTTCTCTTGGATTATCTTTTGGTCCTGCTTCATTAATAATATGGCCTGAACTATCAACTGACATATTTTAATCCTTTATTATTATTTATACAAAATTCTATAAATTCTCTATAAGTATTAATATGGTGGAGCGAGCCGGAATTGCACCGGCGTGGCCTTTATTTCTTTCAGTTCGATTACGATTTCTCATACAAGTTTAATGTAAGTTTTGTCCGATTTAGTTTATTATTGTCACGGTGTACCTTTTCGGTTCTTACAACCCATTCCGTGAATTCTACCTATTTAGTTCAAGTTAGCATTCTCTAGTTCCCGCTAAGTTTTAATACCCGCTGATTAAGTATGTTCTTATGTCTTCTCGCTAAGGTGCATAATAACCAGTTTGTTAAGTACAATTTCTAAACTATAAGTGCTATTTGGTAACTAGGATAAGCTTTCCTAGTGCAGTCTTATGTTATGCTGCTACAGCCTCCGCTGTATATGTTGTGTCGTTTGCATTTGAAACTTTATTTAGTTTTAGAAGTAACTCTCTTCACTTGTCTTACCTTGGATAATAAAGGGTCGAACCTAATTTCGCCCCTCAAAAGATAGGATTTTAGTCGCTTTTATGGCTTAAAGACAAAATCCTTAAAAATCAAACCGGTTCTTTTTGATGACTTCAGAAACCTTTACTGTCAAATATACATATATTATACTATATTTATACTTAATATTTATATTATTCTGCTTTTGCTGATATAATAATATCTAACCCATCAACATTAACTGAACTAAATACAGATACCAAAGATCCTTTTGCTGATTTATAAACTGAAACATTATATGAACTTGAAGGTAATTTATTTACTGAGTCCATTAATAGTAACATACTTGTATCTTCTTGTACTGTACCATTTACATTTAATGTAAAATTATTACTAGATTTTTCTTTTGAAGTAACCATTAATGTTACTTTGCCATTTGATCCGTCAATTTTTAAATCTGAAAGATTTTTAAGAAGTCCTGACATTTTTTTAATTTTATCTAAATTTTTTGACTCTAATTCAAATTCAAGAACTTTTGTATTTCTTTCAGGATTAGTGACTCTTTTTATAATATCAGGATTTCCTCTACATTCTGTTTCTAAAATATCCAATGGTGTTGTACTATATTTAATTGAATTTTCGGAATTTTTAATAGTTAAAGTTCCATTTTCATTTGTAATTTCAGGATTATCAATAACACCAATTACAGAGTTTAATTCATTAATAACATAAACACCTATCTCATCAAATGGTTCTTCACCACAACCTTTAGCAGTATCATTTTTATCTTTAGGTGCTGGCATTTCTAAATCTAAAAAAGCTTGCATACTTTTACCCATTTTAACAACCGTTACAGGATAACTAATTATTTGACTTTGATTTATTGCTCCTAATTGACCTAATATTTCTCTTGTTTTAATATTTAACATTTTATTCCTTTTTTATTTAGTAATTATTTTTATATCTTTTTAAATTTTCAGCTTGTTTAAGTGCATACATAATAAACATTTCCTTAGCATCAAATCCTAAACCATTCATAATATTAGTCCAAAAATGAACAATATCTATTGCTTCAAACATTAACTCAGCTCTATCAGAATCACTAAAATCTGCATATTTAACAGATCTTGCTTCATCGTGATTTGCTTTCCAATTTTTCCATATTGAACTTGCAGCTTTTTCACCTTTTGACATTTGGCCCATCGCATTATATAATTCTCTGAACTCATCTCTCATAGCTTCTTCATTTTTTCTAGTCCACTCTAAAATATCACCCATCGTTTCTAGTTCATAAGGACTTTTATTATATTTTGGTAATCGCTTTGCTAAATCTTCTTGTAATTGATTTTGCAAATCCATAATTGTTTGATAAGGATCTTTTCCTTCTTCTAATAATCTTTCATATAATTCTTCTGCTTCTGCATAACTTTTTTGATCTAATAATTTTGCACAGCTATTAAATTCTGCCATTTTAATCCTTTGTTTTTATTTTATATATTATACTAAGATTTTACTTAATATTGTTTACTATTACTATCATTTTTTACCCATTTCTTATGGATAAAAAGTTTTTCTGTTCTATTGGAACATTCATCCATTGCACAATTAACGTCTTTTGTAAATATAGGTATTATATCACTATATTTTTCATTACTATGTTTTTTATATTCTGAAATTAAAATAGGACAAATTTCAGATTTTTCTAAAACCCAATCCCAAAATTTTTCTGAATCAAAATCATCTTTATATTTTAATGTATCTGCATAAGGTGGGTCACAATAAACAACCATATTTTCTTGTATTTCTATATCATCATAAGAACTATAATTAAAAATTATATTTTTTAATTTTGGTATTTGTTTATCTAAACCGTTTCTTGCTATCATTTGCCTTGATTTACCAGCTTTTGTTACATCTTTTGCATATCCACCAAACCATTTAGCACCGAAACTACATCCTAATGCAACCCAAGCTGTTAGAGGTTTATTATTATCTTGATACTCTTTATCTTTTTTTATTTTATCATAAGTTTCTTTGTCTATAAAATCAGGAGGATAAAACGAATTATTTTGAAGAGCTTTAAAAAATTCAACAACATATTCATTATAATCATATCCATATTTTATTTTTGCGTCAATTTCAGTTAACATATTACATCCACCCATAAAAGGCTCAACATAAATACTATCAGATTTTATATATTGTTCTATAAATGGTTTTAATGTTTTACTTAATCTCTTTTTTGAACCTTGATATTGCATTATTTTTTAATCCATATTTCAATATTTTCATTCTTTACCAAATTTTTGAAATTGTTGAGTCTAAATATTTTACCATTTTCTAACGTTTCTGAACTTCTTATGATTATTAATACATCAGAATATTTGTCTATTTCAGGTATGGTTATTGCTAAAGAAATTTCTTCATCATTCATTTTTTGTTTTCGCACTATTTTTCTCATAGATGGTGGAAGACCATTATATCCATTTTCTGATACAACTTGGTTTTTACAAAATGCTGTAAGTAATTCTTTATCAAAAGATGGTCTTTTTGGTAAATTTCCATCTTTATCTACATAGCAATCATTTTGTGATAATAATATTGTATTTATCATTGTAATTCCTTTTATTATTTACTATTTTATGCCTTTAACAAATATTTAATTGGTTCAAGATGTTCATATCCTGTTAAAATAATATGTTCAGGTCTAAATGCTTTATAACTTGCACCTTTTTCTAATGTTAATTCAAAAACAGGTGATTTAAGTGGTTCTCTTTCTGCTTGCATAGCAAATTTTTCCCAATGTTCTTCATATAAATGCGTGTTACCTAAATTCATTGTAACTCTACCTGGTTCTAAATCTACCTCATTACCTATAACTATACTAAACATTGCAGCAAGTAAAGCATCCGCCTGAATACCAAGTGCTAAATCACAACTTCTTTGATTCCAAATAATATCAAGATATTTATCCTCTCTTACGTGAAATTGTAAAGAGTACCAACAACAAGGCAAACTTAGTGGGTCTTCTGTGTTACAAAGGTTGTCTGGATTCCAATAATCTAATATAATTCTTCTTGAATGTGGATCTTCTTTTAACATTCTTATAATTTCTGACATTTGTGTATCACCTTGAGAATTAAGTACTCTTTCACCTTCATTTCCATAATCAACTTTTAATCTACCATTTTCACCAGTCCATAAATCCCAATAGTTTACACCAAAGTCTTTCATGTGTTGAACATTGTCAAATGGTGCATTCATTAATGCTGCAAATTCGCCAAGCACTGACTTATAAAAACTTTTTCTTGTTGTAAGAATTGGAAACTCTTTTTGTAAATCAAACTTAAGAACACAGCCAAACAATTGTTTTGTAACTCCATTTCTTCCTTGTACTACTTCACCATCTTTTAATATTTCTTGACCTAATTTTAAATAATCTTTTTCAAAACTCATTTCATTCCTTTATTTTTATTTTATATTATACTATAATTTTGCTTGATTTTCAAGACTTTCTAAGTAAGTTAGTTGATTAATAAAATCTAAACCATCTTTTTCATTAGAATATGTTAATTTTATATCCTTATAAAATTTTTTAATTCTTTCATCGTATCCCTGAAATACAGGCATACCAGGTCTAGTAATATATATTACTGTAAACCCCATTTCTTTAATATCATTATATTCCCAATCGTTTCTAGTATCGGTTATTATAATATTTCCATTAGTTTCACCAATTAACTTATCTATCTGTTTAAGAGTAATTTTATGAAAAAATCTATCATCTTCATTTGACTTTTCTCTTGAAACGCGTTCCCAAATATCTCTAGGTGTTTCATTATTTGTGTTCCAAGATTCCGGAACGGTTTCATCTTTTGCTTCTGGTGTATTATATTTTTCAAGGCCAGGATATAATTCATTACAGTATTCTTTAAGGCTATCTGCCCATGCTATTTTTCTGTACTGAGGTTTATGTTTTAATACCAAGTCCGCAAGATAATCCTTACCATGTTTCTTCGATGCAATCAATGCTAATTTCATTTATTTTCCTTTTTGTTTATATATTATATCATAAAATTACTTTATATTTTTCTTACACCTTGATATATGTATTCATCACCTATTTGTTGCCAAAACATTACAACGTCAGAAGGATTATATGATTTAATTTTTTGAACCATTTGATTCATTTTTGTATCGTCCCATTTATATTTCGACGCTTTGCATTCTACTTTCATTCCATTAGGTCTTATTACATCACCATATTTTTCTGTATTTTCAACACAATCATGATATTGAATTAAAAAGCATTCACAAGGTATTCCAATACTCACTGCTTTTTGTACTTGTTCCCTTGTTCTACCTTTTCTAGCAGCAGGTGACTTAAAAATTGAATCAATATTTTCATCAGTAATTTTTTGAAGTAAATTTTTATTTATTTTTTTTATATTAAAATTCATTTTAATCCTTAATATCTAAGCATTTGCTCTTTTTAAAAAAGCTGTTTCCCATTCTTTTCTGTCTCTTTCATTAATTTCCCAACTTTTTTTTCTTCGGTAGTTTCTTGTTCTTCTTCTTCTCTTAAACACTTTTTCTCTTTCCAACATTCATAAGTATAACTGTATACTTTCCACATTTTATCATCTTTTGCCATTTCAATCCTTTCTATAAAATAATATCAAAATCTTACTTAATATTTTTTAATATTTTAAAGTAAGATCTCTTTTTCTTTTATATTGTAACCTTCTTCTCTGTAAAATTCCAGCCTTTGATAAAAATGTTTCAAGACATAATTTTCTGTTGTTCCACCTCTACTTCCAACTTTTGTTATATCATCAATTAAATCATATAAATGTGCTTTTGCTTTACTTTCATGAAGCCTTAATAATCTACCAATAACTTGTACAATAGTTGTAAATGCTTTCAGTGAACTTAAAAGAACCACATTATGAAGATTTTTAATACTAATTCCGGTACTCATTACAGAATAATTTGCTATTACTATTGCAGGTTGTTCATTATTAGTTTCAATAATTTCAAGTTTTTGTCTAATATATTCCCTTGTAGTAGCATCAACAGCACCATTATAAAAGAAAATATTTAAGTCATCAAGACTTTTTACATTTTGAATAAATTCATCTCTGTCTTTTTCATCAAGTGCAATTTTAGTCATATTCGTAAGTAATTTTTTTCTATCTGGTAATTCAAGTTTTTTATTTACATAGAATAATTTAGTTTTATCTTTTTGAAATTCTTCATAGGCTTCTTTTAATGGTTTAGGAGTAAATTTATGAAGTAAATCAAAATTACTATTTCCTGTTCTGTTCTCAATAACTTTACTAAGAATCAATTCGCCGTGTGCAGTTTTACTAAATAGTCCTATTGTATTACCTTTTTCTGCAATTTTACTAAGAATTTTTGCTACTCTTGTATTTCTTACTTCATCCGTCATAAGATATTTTTCTTCTTCTGGATATTTTGGTTTACCTTTATAAAATTCTTGAACAGCACTAGGACTATGTTTTAGAAATATACAATTTATATCAACATCTGTCGCCAAGCCTCTATCAATAAGACCTTTTGCATTAATTACTTTATTAACATTTCCTAATGTCCCCAATAATTGTAGTTTATCCACTCTAATTTTTGGAACGGTACCAGTAAGGCCTATTTTCCAAGGCGCATTAACAGCATTATCAGTAATATTTTTAAGAACATCACCCCTAACCTTATGACCTTCATCCACAATAATTGCATCAAAAATTTCAAATTCGTCTTTTTTCATATATTGAAGCGACTGCCAAGTGCTAAGAACTAGTGGTTTCTCATTAAGATCTTTTTTTCCTTTGAACTCACCACCAATTTGTTTTAAATCTCTTTTTGAATCTTTCCAGCCATAATCTATAAAATCTTGTGCCATCTGTGTTACTAAACCTATACTAGGCACTACTAACACTGTTCTTTTATTATTAGCTAGCATCCATCTTATAAATAAATAAATTATTAAAGATTTACCTGAACCAGTAGCACTTTTTATAACCATCCGTCTATCTCTTATCATATCAAAAGCAGCTTTCTCTTGATAGTCGTATGGCTCAAATGGTAAATTAAGTGTTTTTATAAATTCTTTAAATTCTTCTTGAATTATTTCTGTTTTTATTGATGTTGTATTATATGTATATTGTTTTTGTCTTTGTTGTAAATCTCGTAATATATAATTTATAAGACCTTTCGGTATTTCAAAAATTTGATTATCGAGTATTTTATAAAAATGTTTCTTACCATCCCAAATTCTGTTTCTGAAGAGTGGTGAAAATTGGTATCCTTCTTCAAATACGGATAAGGTATCTATAATTACTTTTCCATATTCTATATCACCATTAAGCTTTATATGAGTAAAAGACTCATTTTTATCGTATATTTCAATCATTTATTTCCTTTTTTTACCATTCATCTTCATCAATCTCATTTTTTTCTAGTTCATAATCTAATAAAGGTGAAAAAATAAATTCAAGATTTTTTTCTTTTCTTCTATTATCTGATGGTGAAGTAGACATCATTTCACGAATTAATAATTTTTTATCAATTTTTCCATTAAAATCATTTAATATATCAGTGTAAATATATTCTTTATCCTTTATTATATCCAAAAATTCCCTAAATTGTTCTTCAGAAAAACCTGTATAAGAACTATCTTGTGAAAAATAAGGTGGATCAACAAAAAATAAAGCATCAGGATATTTTTCAAAAAGAATTTTATAATCTCCATTATATATTTCTGTTTTTTGTAGCCTTTTCTTTATTACATTAAAGCTTTTTTCATCTAAAATATAATGTCTATTTCCCCATGTTGAATTCATACCATTTGGACCAAAACGTAAAAATGAATTTAACACCATATTTGCCAACATTAAGCAATAAACACCTTCTTCCATAGTGTCTGTTCTCCAATAATTTTCATTGAACCAATTTCTAAAATTATAAAAATTTTCTTTGGCTTGTTTATTAACAAATGAATTTGCTCTAAATTTTGACGAAACAGTAAAATCAACATCTTTATTACCAAATTTAGAAATAATAAATTCTACTTTTTCTTTATAATAACTATAATCAATTTTTTTAAATGTTTTATATATATTTGTAATATTTCTATCTATATCATTTATAACATATAAATCAAAATCTTTTTCTAAATTAAATAAAATTGCACCTGAACCAATAAATGGCTCAACGTATATATTTTTATCTGATTTATTTATTAATGGATTCACCATTTCAGTATAATTATATTTTGCTCCACTATATCTAAAAAATCTTGTTTTTATTTTATTACTTTTATTACTCAATTTTTCTCCTTAAAAATCATTAAATTCTATATTTTTACTTTCATTATCAATTTCAGTAATAGGTTTTTTTAAAGTCTCTGTTGTTTTTGTTAATATTAACATTATTCTATTTATTTCTAAAAATATTTCATTTTTAGAAATACTCCTAACACCAGCTGTATTATTAATATATTTTTCTATATTCATTAAATTAAATGCTTTTATAACTAAGTCATAATCTTTTTTAATTTTAAAAAATAAAGATGATGATTCTGTATGTTCTAAACCATCTAATACTTGTCCTGCTCTTCCACCAGTCCTTCTAATACAAATATCAGGTGAATTTTTTTTATCCACAACCTGTACCCATTCACATGTTTCTGGTTTTATTATTGTTCTAGTATTTGGTTTATATTCCCATATTTGATAACAACAAGGAACATCATAACTTTCTCCATACAAAGTAAAAGAATTTAAAGGTAATTCTAAATCTTTTTTTAAGACATAGTTTATATTTAATTTATTCTGTATTGAAGCTTTTCTAAACGTTTTAGGTATAATAAAACATATATACTTAACATTAAATGAAGCAGCATGATTAAAAAATTTTATAGCCAATGAAGACATATAACCAAAAGGTGGATTTGTTATTATTATATCTGTATCTTTAATATCATATAAATTAAAAAAGTCCATTTTTTTAATTTTTGGATGCTCTGGATTTATATCATATAATTTAATATTATTTTTGTTGGTGACTTTTAAAAAAGAATTATAAAAAATACCAGAACCAGCAGCTGGTTCTATTATTTTCGAATCTTTAATATCTAAAAAATCAAATGTATAATTAGTAACATAATCAGCTATATATTGTTTAGTATAATATTTATCTTCACCACCCTCTTTGGCTCTTTGACTCTTCATATTTTTTTGCTTCATTTATTATATCCTCTATTTTTTTTGTTTTACTATATCCTTTTATAACTTTTTCTCTACTTTTTAATAAAAAATCACTATTTAAAGTTATAAATGATAAATATCCTGGGACAGATATGTCATTTATAATATATCTGTCATTATTTATTAAAACCTTTTTATAAGTATCTTCGCAATATATTCTATTTTTACCTTTCATATAAGAAGGTGTAAACGAAATTCCATAAGATGTCTTACTTTTCATTTCATATTTTAAAGAGTTTTCATCTAAAAAATCATAATCTTTCTCACAAGTATTCATAGTTTTATTTAATGGTAATAATTTAGCTGATATATACTCACATATATAAGAAGCAGGTCTACCATCTTTTAATACTTCTGATAAATCTAATTGTTCAGTAATTTCTTCACCATTTTCATTAAGTTTGGTTATATTACATATCAATTCTATTTTAACTGTTTGTATTGTATTTACTTCTAAAGTATTTAATTTTGTTATTTCCATATTTCCATCCTTCTTTTTATAAAATAATTATAACATAATAAACATTAAAGTTAGTTTAAGTCAGTTTAAATTAATTTAATTTATTTCCATAAAATGTTTTCTTTTTTTATATTTCATTGGACTTAATGATTCAATATCATAAATCTCTGAATTAACAGTAAAAGTCCTATTATCAGTATCGTAAACCCAATCTGGTTGTAAATATTCAACTAGGTTTTTATTTAAAGAAGCAAATACAATACCGGTATATTTTTTCTTTCTTATAAATTTTTGAATACTATTAGCAACGCCCATTGCTGCATTATCATCAACATAAGAAACAAACTCATCAATAACCATATCAGAGCGAATTGTTATTGCTAGATCAGCTCTATGCTTTTCTCCATTACTAAGAACACTATAAGGTTTTAACCAGGTTGGAATACTTGCTAAGCCTGCTCCTAATAATCTTTCTTCAGCGTCTTCATAATCATTAAAATGAGATGCTATTGCTTTGTCTTCATCCCAAACAGCACCTCTACAATCCCCAAACATCGGAAGAAGAGTAGATTTCCCAGAACCACTTTTTCCAACAATTAAACCAATATTAAATTTTGGTGGTATCATTTCCTGAGGTATGTTATGTTCTTTAAATTCCATTTCTCCGTTATGTTCAATAGTAAAATTTTCACATATTTGTTTTGTAATTTCATCTTCCTGTATTTTTACTTTCATCTATTTCCCTTTATTTTCCCTTAATTCTTCTCTCCATACTTGTTCAACTTCCCTTTTAAATCTTGATATAACATATTTCATTGTTTTGAATCCCCAACGTTCAGTAAGTTCAAATATATTACATCTATTACTATTACAAGTATCTATTAAAAATGTTTCTAACAATTCATTAAATTCAGCTTGTTTATAATGATGAAATTCTTTACTAATTTTTGTAAATTTAAAATTCATCAAAATCCTTTTTATTGTGTTTAACTTCCTTCGATTCTTTTAACATTTTTAATTTCTTTAACTCTTGTTTTCTTTTTTTTCTTTCTTCGGGGCTTAAAACTTTTCTCTTATTTTTACCAAATAATGCCCTATGTTCTTCCTTGGCTCTAATATGATTTGGATCTAAAACACTTAAAGATTCTGGTTTACCTTCTTTGTAGTTTGGATCTTTTTTCTTTTTTTCTTTAAGAATTTTCTCTTGAATTTTTCGTTTTATTTTTTTATATTCTTTATCATTATTATCTAAATTTTTTGCTTGTTCTAATAAATCTTCTAAAATTAAAGGATTATAGTCTAAAGTATAATTACTCCAGCCAACATAATGGTACCTATACATTGCAACGCCATCTCTTAAAGACTCTTCAAAAGGGTGTTCTGAAATATCAGTGCTTAAATCTTTTTCTTTTAATGTTTTAAAAGATTTCATATTATTAGCAGAAGCTTCCCATTGTTCTGAATTTTCAAAAAATTTACCAAGTCTAGGATGAAAAGTAGTAATATACATTGTTATACCCTGTTTCTTATAAAGTTCTGAAATACTATTTAACATTAAAGGAGCAAAACCTAAACCTTGATATTCGGGTAATATAACCATCCTTGTAATTCTTCTAGCAGGGTATTTTGAAACTTGATTAAGAACACCTAAACAACCTATAAGGATTTCTTTATTATTTCTAACCCAATAAAATGTAAAAAACTTTGAAGAACGAGGTAATGAATCTATAATACTTTGGTTACTAGTCATATAATGATGGTCATGAAATAGTGGCCATAAATATTTCTCACCTTCTTTTACTCGTAATTTTGGTTTATTTTTTTGAAATTTTTTAAAGTTGTATTGAACCATTTTCAACAGCTTGTATTAAATTTAATACTAATTCATTCATTAGTTCTTCAACCTCTTTTTTGGTTAAATGTTCACAACTATAATCAACTATCAAATCATCTTTAAAATCAACTATCGAAAAATGAAGTTCATCATTTATTACAAAATTAAAATTATCTTTTGTACTTTTTTCTATTTTATATATCATTTTTAATCCTTTATAAATAATTATAACTAAAAAATACTTAAAAAAGAGGAATATAATGAAAAATTTTAAGCTATTAGCGAAAGAACAAGAAATATATAATATTTTTGAAGATTATAAAAAGAGATCAGAAATATTAAAAATTCAAAATGAAAAAGGATTAATATTTGAAAATTTTATGGAAGAACTTTTATCATCTTTTAATTCCGCTCTTCAAAAGGTTCAAATACCAAAAGATTTAGAAAACACTGTAACTTTATTAAGAAAAAAGTTAAAAGCTATTATAGAAGACAGTTTTTTTGATGGAAAATTATATTGGGGAAAATTTTCAAAACACATAACTTATGAAAAAAATTTTATTTCATTACTTAAAGCAACATTAAGCGGAAATGGATATTCACAAAAAGATTTTTTTAATAATTATATTCTTAAAATTATTCCTGGCTTTTTAAATGACGATTTAAAAATAGATAATAGAATTGATGCTAGTTTTTTATTTAAAAGTACCAAGGGTGAATTAAAACAAATATTGCTTTCTCATTATAGTAAGATATTATCTGATGATGGTTTTGAAATGTATAATCAATTATTGAATCCAATTTTTAATATAAATGCTAAGGGTTTAGGAAATGGTGAATTATTACTAATGATAAGTCTTAAAAAAGCATCACAAGGTTCTGATGTAAGAATAGGTGATAAAAATTTAGAAGTTAAAGTGGGTGTTGCAAAATTAGGTGATACATTTATGGGCGGAACAGCAAGATCAGTTATTGAGTCATTTTTTAAATCAAAAAATAAAGATAGATTAAGATTTAAGGAAAAAATTAATAAAAATATTAATGATTTAAACCTTAAAGGTAAACCAGATTTTAAATCAATTTTTACAGTAAATCATAGTAATTTTAATGCTCTCCAACAATTAATTAAAAATGATGAAAAATTAATAGAACTTACTGCTGAACTTTATTCATTAATAATGTATAATTCAGTAAAAAAACCTTTTACTAAAAAAATAGTATCCGCATTATCTTCAAATGATTTCGAAGAACTTACAGTTATATTCGCAACGTCAGGTCTACAAATATATCATGATAAAGAAAATTGGGATTCAATTATATTTCTAAGTAAAAAAGATAAAAATTTTAAATTTATTACGATAGCTCCATCAGATATAAAAAATATTCCTATAACGGTTATAGATAAAGGATCACTAACATCATTTACCGCTGGGGCTGGGCAAGCAGGAAATGGTATCAAATTAGGCATCCAGTAATATTAGAACTCATTAAAATCGTCAAATTCGTCTGGTTCATTATAATTTATTGTAATAACCGGCTTATTTAATTTCTTCATAGTTTGTATCATATTTTTTGTTCCTTTTGAATATCCATTCCAAAATACTATACAATAATCAGAATATTCAGCCATATTTTTGTTCCTAATATGACCCGCTCCCTTACCATATAAATTCCAATCAGCAGGAAATTCTGTGCATTTTAGATTATTTTCTTGAGCATATTGTTCACCTAAAGTATCTGCACCATTTGCTGTTCCTGATACTATTTCGGAAATATTTAATGAATTTTTAATTTCATCTACTTTTGAAAATAACAACTTTTTATTATTAAAATCTCTTGAACCAGCTATTATTAATTTCATGTTATAGCCATAATTTATTATATTCTTTTGAACATTCATCAGAAGTTTTGTTAAATAATTTCATACAAGGATCATTATTTAATACCAAGTCACATAAAAATTCGTATTCATCCGTTATTTTTTGGATTTCTTTAATCCTCAAAAACTCAGATGGATTTTGTAAATTTATACCTAACCAAAAATCTTCAATTTCAATTTTTATATTTTTTGGAATATTAATACCAAATTTATATAATAAATTTAATTCTTTAAAATCTTCTACAATAATCCATTTAATTTTTTCCATATTAATCTCCTAAAAAAAGAATTCCAATTCAACTTCCCATTGTTCCGCTTCTTTTGGATCCATTTTTTCAGTATTTATTAAAGAATATATAATCTTCCCTTCAAATCTATTTAGTAAACTATTATGCGTTATAAAAACAGCATAGTCATATATTTTATTTTTTAATTGAAAAGCTCTGAGCATTACACCAATATCGTCCTCTAAAGAACCAAGAGATTTTTCTTTAACTCTTAATCCTTTATATAATATTTCTTGAACACCTTTTGATAAATAATCATTAATCTTATTTTTCTCATCTTGTAAATTTTCAATTAACATTTAACATTCCTTTATTTCGTCTTTCCAAGTATCTTGAATACTTTTATTTTCAATTTCTGTTAATTCCACTTTTTTATCTCTAATTTTTTGAAGTAGTTCTTCCAATTTTTCTTCAGTTAAATTATATATTTTCATATTAAACAGATAATCGTATGAATCATCAACAGTAATTATTTTATCATAATTTTCTATTTGCTTAATTATATCTACTTTTTTAACTTTATTAACTTTAATATTATCATCAGTTACATTTTTAACAAAAACATATTTACTGGCTAAAATTAAAAGATCTGTTTTTGTTTTTTTAATAAGATAATCTTTTCTTAATTGTAAAAAATGCAATTTTAATTTAATATAATGTTTAATTACATCTTCAACAGAATTATATGCTTTAACCTTATTATTTTCATCAATAACTGTAAAATTTTCTGTTACTGTTTTAACTAATTTTAATAAAGTTCTAATTTCTGCATCTGTTTTTTTAAGTGTTTTTGAATCAAGAGTAACTTCAAATTCAAAAGTATCTTTTTTTGCATTCGATTTATCAGTATAGCTTTTAATAATTTTTTTATCTTCTAAATCATCAAGAATTTTATTATATCCTGCTAAACTATATCCTATTGGTAATTCAGTAATTACAATTTTTGTTAAACTTTTTCTTACAAAAATACCCTCTATTTCCCATTGATTCGGATTTGTGCCTTTTACAATATTACCATTAAATCCATTATAAAATGGCACTAATTCTGGTAGATCTGTTTCATCATTTATTGTAGAAATAATATATTCCTTTAATGTTTCAGGATTTCTAGGTAGAATTTTTTGTGCAAAACCTGTTGCAATTCCTTCAGCACCGTTTACTAAAATCATTGGTAAATTTGGTACGAAAAATCTAGGCTCAATGTCAGTACCTTCAAATGTTTGATGAAGAATTATATTAGTATCTTCTTTATTAAAAATTTTATCAAAATTTATATTTTTATGTGTAAAAATATATCTAGGTGCTGACGCTTCTGGTTCAAATCTTGTTCCAAAATTTCCACTAGGATACAAAACATTTATATTGTTTGTTCCCACAAAATTTCTTGCTATACCTGTAATTACACCATTTAGAACTTGATCACCATGTAAATATTCTGTTTCTAATGAAGTTATACTATTTAAGTTTGTAACTTTTGTTTTTGATGATATATTTTTCTTTTGAACTGTATGAATTACTTTTCTTCCTGAATTTTTAAGACCATCAGCTAAAGATGCAATTGCTCTTAATGTAGAATAACTAGCATAATCAACTAATTCTGTTTCCATAAAATCTTTAATTTCAGTTTTTTTGAATTTGTGTGTATTTATATTCATTTATTTCCTTTTTATTATTTATAATTATAACATATTAAAGATTAAGAATTAATTAAATTATAACTTAATTAATTCAAAATCATTTGCTTGAATATATTTTTTTCGAGGCTCGCTATCTTTTCCAAGCCATTCATCTATTGTTAAATCACAAGTATCTTCAAAAATATTTATCATAGACTCAAGACCATCTTTTTGAATAATATATTCTAAATCTTCTGGTTCCCAAGAACCAAGCCCTTTCATATATTCACCTTTTTCATCTGGTATATCTCTAAGATTATAAAACCATTCTTTTGGTTTTTTATCTTTTCCTCTTGTAAAAAATACAGGTGTTTGAAGCCTACCTAGTTTACCATTTTTTAATTCATTAGGAAAATATTTTTTATAAAAACCAGTAATTAAAGCAGCAATATGAATACCATCTAGATCTTGATCTGTTCCTGTTACAACATATTCAAACCCTTCTTGTCTTATAATTTGATATAATTCTGTAAGTTCTTTATTTCCAGTAAATTTTGCTTGTGTTGCTACAAGTGCATTCATTGGTTTTCCTTTAAGTTCATAATAAGCAATTCCATTTCTACCAAGAATTGGCATTAAACCACCTTTTGCTGAAGCACCCTCACAAATAATCAAAACTTTCGGGATTCCTACCGCTCTTGTGTATTTTTCAGATTTAATTTTTTTCTTTGTTTTACCAAGTTTATCCATTTCTTGTTTTTTCTTAAATTCTTCTGCAATTCTAAAATAATCAATAATACTATTAGTAATATTTTTATTTTTATAAACTTTATCAGCAAATTTTTCTAAATCCAAATCTTCAAAATATTTTCTAATATTTGCTGGTGTAGAAGCAATCGTATCTTTAACTTGCCCTTCCCAATCAATATTTTTCATATCTCTACCAATAATAACAAAATTTAATTTATTTTTAATATCTGACGGTTTAATAGATTTATATTTTTTTACTATTTTGGCTCTTAATGATTTTACAATATTATCAGCTATATAATCAATATGTGATCCACCTTTTGATATTTCAAGACCATTTATATAAGATAATTGTCTAAATTCACCAGACTCAGATGGCAATACTGCAATAAAATATTTCTCTTCTTCTATAATAACAGAATCTTCACTAAGTAATTTTATAAATTGCTTTGGTTTAATTTTAACATTTTTGCCATTAAATCTAAAATTTATATTCGGATATGTTAAAGATTGCATTAATGTATATTCATACATTTTATTAATATGTTCTTGATCTATTTCTTGTACTTCAAAAATATTAAAATCTGGTTCGAAATAAACTTCAACACCTGTTTTTCCAGTTGGTTTAAGTTCTTTTATTTTATGATTGAGATTATTTTCAGTTGCTGTTATTTTTAATTTTCCATTTGTATCTTCAGAAGTAACTTCAAATAATGTACTTAATGTTGTACATAATTTAATACCTATACCGTTTACACCTTTTTGACCTTGTCCTTTCTTTTCTTGATAATTAGAACTTGTGTTATATTTACAAAATGCTTTATATAATACACTCTCATCACCTTGTATTTCTGTGCTTACACCATAACCATTATCTTTAATTCTTATTGATTTGTTGTCTACTTTTATATCAATTGTATTACACCCACCTTTAATTGCTACATCAATTGGATTATCTAAAGCTTCCATAAACAATTTCATAAGTGCAGGAACAGTATTTGATGTTGAAAATTCAATTTTATCTTGAGTAATATTAAATCTATCTTTTTTTACTCTCTTTATTGAACCAGCCAAATTATATGGTCTATTAATTATTGATTCTCTTTGAGTTTCTTCAATTATTTGTTCTGTTTTGTTCATTCTTATTCCTTTTTATTATTTATAATTATAACACACCCAAGCTTAAATAAAGCTTAGGTAATTATTTCAGATAATTCATTTTCTGTTGTATCTTTATCGTGATGTTTAAATATATATTTATCTATATTCCAAAAAATTAAAGCCCCGATAAATTGGCCTAACATTAAATTTCCCCAGAGTGGTAAGTAAGTCTCTAATAAAAGCATAAATGGTAGCATAATCCAGGCAGATATTTGCCACCTCAAATGATAAATTGCATATTGTTTTGTAAATAATTTTTTAATTTTTTTTCTCAAATTTCCTCCTATTTTCTTAATTGTAACAAAAGTTTATTTAATTTTTCAAATCTTTCTTGTTTTTCTTCGTCAGTTAATTTTGGTAACTCAAATGCTTCACACTCTTTTTCAAAACTATTTCTAAAATCTTGAACTTCTTCAAATAAATCTTTATGGGTTTTTTCTCTTAAATTCATTTTAACATCAAGAACAGTTAAAGTTTGAGTTCTATTTAATCTTGGATTAAATTCATGAGTTGTAACCATATTCCAAAAGCTGTATAAACTTTGAAGACTTTTCGCTAAATCTTTAAATTTATTTTTGTTATTTTCTTTTTTACCTAATTTAACACAATTAAAACTCATCCCTAAAAATCTTTTTTTAGCTAATTCAAAATTAACGAATAAATCTCTATTATCAAGAACAGCTTTAAATTCTCTTGTGCAGTACATAACCATATCTTCAACTTTATCAGCATTTAACATATCTAACATATTTGGATCAGTTTTCATTGCATTTTTGAAAAACTTCTTTGCTTCAAAAAGATCTAAATCATCGTCAAATTCTCTATCGAATTTTTCATTTAGTTGTTGCATTAATTCAGCTCTATCTTTTTGTGTCATACTGTTTTTATCAAGTTGTTCTGGTGCATCTAATAATCCCATTTGAACATCTTGTTCCCAAGTAAAAACACCTTTACAGTCCAAATCTGAATCAACTCCATTTAATCCATGTAATGTACTACCAACAACTGTTAAGAAATGCAATGTTAATTTTTTATTATTTACTGTCAATGTCATTTTTCTTTCCTTCTTTTTATATAAATAATTATAACATAATAAATATTAAAATAAGTTTAAATTAACAAGTTATTCCCATCTTTGTACTAATTTTTGTAAAAATAATAATCTATGGTAACAATACCATCTATCATTAATATAAGATAATTCTCCTTGAATTCTTTCATCTTCAAATTCAGAGTCTTCAAAACCAACTTCATATCTATAGTCTATTGTTTTTAAAAGATAATCAATAGCTTTTTTATTTTGTACTAAAGCTACTTTGAACTTTTCATAATTGAACTCTCTACCATTTGTATTAAAATAAAAATAGTCAAACATTTTATATAATAAATATCTATTATAATTTAATTCAAAAGCATTTGGCCCATCACTTGAGCCATAATTATTCTCTTTAAAATATTTTCTAATAGCTCTTTCTCTAATGTATCTTAATCTTTCATTTTTTCTTAAATTTTTCATTTTTTAATATCCTTATTTAACACCATTCAGAAGCTATTTTTAAAGCTTCTTCAAATAATTTAGTGTCTATATTTGATTGTTCTGGGTAATCACAGTTATAATTTATTTCAACAACATTCACTTTATCTTCTGTAATAGTATAATAAATTGACCAAGTTGGCGATCTTTCTTCAACCAATTGTAGAACTTCTTCACCCATTGATTTAGAAAGATTTTCTAAATTTGGAAGAATCTTTAGACCTTCTAATTTATTATTTTGAATATCATCTCTTATTTTATTAAGGTTATTCATCTTTATTTCCTTTATTTGTTTTGTTAACATAATTATAGCACAGATAATATTAAACTAAGTTTAAATAAAGTACTCAGGGAAATTATTAGATAATTCTTTATATGTACCTACTTCTTTTGCTTCCCATTTTGGCAACTGGTCTAAAAATAAATTTTTTGTGTACGTTTCTATATATTCATCAGGTAAATTAGATATATTATTCATTAATGAAGTATATTTTACTCCTTTATAATGATTAGCTCCTTTGTTATCATAAGGAATATTAAAAATATCTCTTGAGTCTGGTAAAATTATTTCATAATAATATTCAATAGGATTAGTATTCCAAACTTTAAATTCCTGAATATACATTATTTTATTTTTGAGATAATTTTCTTTTTCCTTTTGAGACATTTTTAAGAATTCAAAAGTTTTCATTTTATTCGGTAAATCTAACTATAAAATTTGCTATATCATCTTTATCTTTTAATTCTATCACAGAATTATCACTTACTGCAAATGCTTGGTGATTACCTTGTTTTATAACTTTTAAATCATTACAAATAACAACATCTGATTTCGTTCTTTGTAATTGTTTTCTTGCTGTTTCTATAAGATCTTCTTCTGAAACATTATTCATAAGTTTAAATGAAATAAGACTTGTTTCTGGACTTTCTGTTTTTATCGTATCAATAATTTTAGGTGTTTTTACAAGTCTTAAATAAATCTCGTCATTATTTGATTTCATTTTGCTTGAAGTATCGATTTCCACTAAATCCATATCATGTGCAGATCCTCTATCATAATAGGCTTCAGCAAACTTATAATCACTAATTGCCATACTATGTATAAAATAATCTATTTTATTTTTACCTAGTACTGCTCCTATAGACCATTCTACAGAATTTACGTCTGTTGTTTCAATAATCGTAATAAGATGAGAATTGCCTACACTTACTTTAGGTTTCACTGAATTTTTATTACATATATAAAAAATTCGATAATAATCAATATTTGTTTTTCCGATATTTTCAATAGTTAACTTTGAGTTTATTTTCATAAATTCTTCCGCCATTCTAGCTCCTAATTTACCTGTGCTCATATTTGTAATTTTTCTTACCTCATCAATTTTTTCTTCTGTTCCACCTGCTGTTATAACTATATTCATTTATTTTCCTTTCTTCCTTTTTCATCATCAATTCTCTCAAAATGATAATGTAATAATGATGTTGCAGCTTCAATAGCCGCGTTTGCTGTTTCTTCTACAGTGTCTCTCATAAATTCATAACCATTTATTTTTATTCTTGTTTTTGCATCTCCAGGGTTAAAAATATGTTTTAACTGAACATTTTCTATTCCAAATAGATCTTTAATTTCTTGTAATTGATTATGAGAATTTAATGGATATTCAGTATGAGACATATATCTTCTTGAACTAGCGGCATTTCTTCCAAAAGTTACCTCTAAATCAATTTTATCCTTAATATCAAAACCTTCTTTATTATTCAACATTAAATAAATTGACTCAGCAGTTAAACAATTTGTGATACAACCAGGAATATGAATATCTTTTTCTGTAAACCAACCAGGATAACATTCATAAGTTGTTAATAAATGTTCCATTCTATTTTCAGGATAAATATGAATATTATATTCTGATTTTTCTTCATTTGGATGTGTTAAAAAGGAAATATTAGATTTTTTAAAATATTCAAGAAACATTTTGTGACGACCTTTTTCCAATTGATATTTTATTTCCCTGCCAATTTTTGTTTTTTCGTTTACTTTATAACCTGTTTGCATTAAATATCTCCTTTGCGTTTTTATACATTATTTTCTTTTTATCTTCTTTCGAAATATTTTCTAATAAAAAGTTTGTCTGTTTATAAGTTTGTACTGGCCAATCACTACCATAAAGAAATTTTTCAGCACCGAATTTATTATATAATTCCATAAAGTAATTCTTGTCATTTTCACTAAGATTTACAGAATCTTCCATCATACCAGAAATATCTGAATAAACATTTTTAGTATTAAGAATAATTTTCATTTCATATAAAAAAGGATTGCCAAGATGTGCAATAATAAATTTAATATAATGATATTCTTGCATAAATTGAATTAGTTCCATTGGATTAAAAGCTTTTTTTCTACAACCACCTTTAACATATCCTGTATGAAACATAACGGGTAAGTTGTATTTTCTAGCAAATCTCATTAAAATTTTAATATATAAGTTCTCATTTATATCTATTTTTTGATAACCTGTATAGATTTTAATACCGACTATTTTATCTCTATTTAATTTAATTAGTTCATCCATTTCGTTGTATCCCATATAAAACCAATTTATATCAAAACTTAAATACATTTTAAATAATGGTTCATCTTTAATATGGTGATATAATCTATAATTACTTATACCATTTCCTTTTTCTGGAAAATAAGTAGGTAATAAAAATATTTGTTTTATATCGTGTTTCTTCGCCTCAATTTTAATCTTTTCTAAATCTGATTTAAGATTTTGCGAACTTAAATGACAATGAGTATCAATTTTTTTCATTTATTTTCCTTGTTAAATATATTATCTTTTTAATTTTTTCGTTTCTTATTGAAATAGTTTCGTGAGGACCAGAATTCCCTGGTCTAAAAGAAGTTTTTTCAATAATCCATCTTTTTGTAATTCTAGGAATTACTTTTACATATAAGTATTTTACAGAATAAAAAGTAACCATTTATTCCTCCTTTTGGACTCCAAATAACTTTTTATTAAATTCAAATGCTTCTGGAGAAGGTGTTGCTTTTACATCAAAAATTTCTTCAATTTCTTTTACTAATTCAGAAAGTTCTAATACACTTAATCCAGAAATAAAATTTAGCATTTCTTCTTTTGTTATTGTATTATTTTCTATCATAATTTTCCAGTTTGTCCATAAATTCAACTATTGTTCTCGTTCCAGGTAAAGCACCAATTCCATCAACGCTACAAGCAAGTTTTTTTGTGACTGGTTCAATAAAATAAATACTTAATTCTCTATTTCTTATTCGTTCTTTTTGTTCATCGGTTATCTTGTGGTTATACATATCAGTATTCATTGCTAAACTAATAACAATATTTTTACTTCTTGCTCTTAAAACAGAGGTAGCTAAATTATCTGCTATCCCATTTGATATTTTTGCCAAAGTGTTTGCTGTACAAGGTGCTATCAAAATATAATCAGCCCAATCTTTTAAATCAATATGTAAAACTCCATTATAATCCCAATCATTTTCATCAGTATAAGTTTCAAATCCTTGTGATGTAAAACTTAATTTAGTAATAAATTTTTGAGCACTTTTTGTTAATATAATTTTAACTTCATGCCCAGTATTTCTTAAACCATTAGCGATACTTGGTGCTTTATAAGCTGATATACTTCCTGTTACAATAAGTAAAATTTTCATTTCTTTCCTTTATATTCATAATCTTTAACTTCATTTCCATCAAAATCTTGCCAAGGTTCTACTGACCAATTTTCACCATCAAATTCTTTCCATAAGTCAAAATAATTTATTCTTGTATGATATTTGTTCCAACAAACTATTTTACCATCTCTAAAATCTATAAAATCTCTTATTTGATAATTCTGTTTACCCCATTCATTTTTTCTTACAAATATTAACATTTATTCTCCTATTCTCCTAAATAAAAACTTCTGGGTATTTATCCCTGATGTAATTATAATTTTTATTATTTTTTATTTTTATGTATTGAAGATTTTCTTTTCTGAACTTATATATTAGTTTATTTTCAAATTCAGATAATTGTCTCATTATTTCAAAATAAACCGAATTAAAATCTTTCTTATCATTAGCAGATTTTATTTTTAATTTTAAGAAGAATTTACAATATAAGATTAGTTCATTTTGTTCTTGTAAATTAAAAGCACAAAATTCTTCTTCAAACATTTTAGTATTCATTTGTTTTTCCTTATATAAACAACTCAGGAGCATAGATTTCCATTCTTTCAATGGGGCTATATTCAAAAGCATATAATCTTAAATCACCAAAAGCACTTATAAAAGCCTGCATTGCTCTGTATTCTACTTCATCCCAATAATCTTCTTCTTTTTCAAAAACCATATCTCCAGGTTCAATTTCCAAACCCAGTTTAGAAAATTCATCTTTAGTTCGATATGTTTTACCATTTAGTTTCTTAAAGATATAAGTTTCAAAACCTTTTTTATATCTTTCCTTTATAAAATAAACTTTTTTATTTTTTGTTCTCATATTTACCTCTTATATCATCTTATTCATAAAATAAGCAGTTACTGAAGATATAATAAATAATCCAAATATTAAAAAACTTTTCGCTAAAAAACTAGAAAGTAATATTAAAAAACATAAGAAATAGAAATTAAAAAACAAACCAAATACATTTTTTAATAAAAAATCTCCTATTTTCCAAGGCTTATTATCAGTCCAAATATAATCAATATAAAAATTTTTTATATTATTGAATACCAATATAAAAGGCAAAAATAAAATATAAATCCAAACCCAAAAATTATTTAATATTCTCATGATATTTCTCCATAGGATAAGAATGTTCATTCTCTATAATTCTTATTACTTTTAATGTTTCATTTCTTAAATCACCATAAGTTCCATTGTTCCAAATAATTTCATCACAATATTGAACTTTTTCTGATGGTTGAATTTGTGATTTCATTCTATCAAGTATATCCTGAATACTTAAATGTTTATTTCTTTCCATAATTCTTTTAAGTCTAACGTCTTTATCTGCTTGTATCATAATAACAAAACTTTCATTATCTTTTTTAAGTCCTCTTGTTTCAAAATATGTAGGCATTTCTATAATATATTTTTGATCAGCCATAGATAAAGCAAATTTTTTATGCTCAATTTCTTCCTGGATTTTCGGTAACATAAATTTTTCAAGTTCTTCTTTATAATTTACTTGTGTACATTGTTCACCAAAAACCATATTAGATAATCTTTTCTTGAATGTATCAAATTTTTGTGGAGGCATACTAAACATTTTTGAAATTTCTTTATGATTTTCTTTAAGTATCTTTGCTGATACTTCATCTGCCGAAATTACTTTATAACCTTTTTCTTCAAAAATTTTAGTTACAGTACTTTTACCAGTACCAATATTTCCCGTGATTATGAGTTGTTTTGTAGCATTATTCATAATTAAAAACTCCTTTAAATTCTTCAATTTGCATAATAATTTTATAAACTTGATTATATTGTATATAACCAATGGCTATTCTATCTTCTCTAATACCAAGAATTATAAATTTGTCTCC
>Ga0256828_1000575_pt1 | contig 24167 bp, 41 predicted proteins | sample CV88metaG_FD_185993 | JGI IMG/M metagenome (GOLD analysis project Ga0256828, IMG submission 185993) | Hydrothermal vent microbial communities from East Pacific Rise, Pacific Ocean - CV88 | ecosystem: Environmental > Aquatic > Marine > Hydrothermal vents | place: Pacific Ocean: East Pacific Rise...
AAAAAATATTCTTTATAGATAACAGTACAGCTAACTATTCAATCACATCATCAAAACATAAAAGAATACTAAAAGAAAAACTACAACAAGAACAAAACAATCAAAAAGAACAATTTACTTATATGGAGATAAAACAAATAGATTCAACAAAAAATATGATAAAAAGCAAACATAATACAATAGTAGAATTGATTCAACGACACGATAGAGCAAGATCAAATAAACCAATCATAAAAAAAATAATCAAAAATGAATATGATAATTTAAAATTATTATGTTCATTAATTGATCAGAGGACCAGAGAGAGTAAACTTCATAAAGAGGTATTTAAATTACTTATAAAGCACAAAATAGCATAAAAGGAACAGTCTATGAAAAAAATATTAAATTATGAACAGGAGCTTATAGAAAAGTATAAAGAAGAGCAAAAACAAAATCTAGTAGATTTATTAGAAGAAGCAATTTTTACAGTATCATTAAATGATATAGATGATTATTTGCTATTAGGAACATTAGATAATTGGCAAAAAGAAGATTATAACGATTGGAAAACAAATTATGAGTTTAACTTAAAAATGCAAGCAGAAGAAGACTCATACAATGATTCAAAAGAATCAGTAATAAAATAAAAATAAAGGATTAGTATGAAAATACAAAACATAAAATTAAAAAGTAAAAAACATGACTATTCAGTTACAGTACAAACAAAAAAAAATAAAATATTATCAAAAAATGATATGGTTACTTTCATAAAAGGTACACTATGGTATTGTGAAAAAGCAAATAAAAATATACTAAATGAATTTTTCGATATACCAGAATTATATACAGTATAAAAAAAGAGTTATATATGAATAATCAAAAAATATCAAAAGAACAAATAAAAAAGATAATATTTACTGCAACTGGAGCATATTCTACAGCAAATAAAAATAAAATGCCAATAGAATTATGGCTAGAATGCAGAGAAATTCTTAGAAAAAACAAAACAGTAGTATTGTCTTATAGTGATTTATTATCAAGAATTAGAATACAAAACAGGAGCTTATAAAATGACAATAAACATAAAAGCATTATATAAATATAATATGAATAAAATAGAATTGTATAACTTTACAAAGACTCAAAAAAGATTTATATCTATATATATTGTATTGGTTATATATATAATATTATACATATTGGCTCTTATTCCGTTAGTAATATTCCCATGGATCTTAGGTATAGCTATAAGTCCGATCGTTGCTCATATCGCAACTATAAGCTTTATAGCCTATGATCTATATAAACATAGATAAATAAAAGGAATACACATGGATGATTTATGGATAGTTACATCAATATCAGCAATATCATGGATAATAGTTATAGGAATACTTGTATATAAAGATAAAAAAGAAACAAAAGAAAGATTAAAAAAATATGAAGCAGAATTGTTAGAGAAAACACAAAAATATAAAGTATCTATACAATTAGACAGTTTCATAGATAAAAAAGAAAAAGAATTTGATCTTGTTGATGCATACAACTTATATAAAAAAGAAACAGAAGAAGATCAAGCTAAAAAGAAACAACAAAAAATAGAACAACATTTAAAGCAACAAAAAGCAAACATAGCAAAAAAGCAAAGACGAATATCAAGACAACAAAAAAAACAAAGAGAAAAATATCTTAAAAAAATAAGACAAAAAATAATGATAAGAGATAATTATCAATGTGTAAAATGTGGTTCTAAATTAAACCTAAACATGCATCACAAAACATACAAAAATGAACCTAGATCTAAGATGGAAGATTTAGTGATTCTTTGCGAGGAATGCCATTACGACTTGCATATGAAATTAGGTTTTCCACAAAACCAACATGACAGAGAAAACATGTGGTTCTGGTATTAGCTAATTATCTAAAAACTTGTTTTATGTCAAGACCAGGACCTTGATACCCTTCAAATCTAGCTCTTGTACTTAAAAATATAGCTTTTTGTGCAGGAGTTAAATCGTTATATCTAAGTCTATCCACATTAATGCCTTTTCTTCGATATTCCTTTAAAATATTGTTATAAGCATTCATATCTGTTTGATATTGCTTAAAAGCCTTAGATATTGGTTCTTTATTATATCGTTCACTTGACATAAGTTTATGCATAGCTTTAAAACCATCTTGTGGAGTTTTAAATACTAACTGAACATGATCACCTGCATCACCTGTATTTGATCTAGCAAAACCAATAGCACCATACAATAATTTACCACCCATACCAGTAATATTGCCTGGATTATTATTTCTAGTAGCTTTATTTAAATGCATACTAGGTGAATATTGCTTTACATTCATTTTTGGACTATAGTATTTAGATACATCTATTTGTTGTTTAGTATATGGTATATATCCATTATCAAAAGTAATATCTTCATTATAAATATTATTACTATCTTTATTATAAGCATTACTGCTATAATTATTATTTTTAGGTACAGTTTCTAAAGAATGAATAGGAAAAGTTGATACATCAACAGGCTTAACTTCAGGTAATTCAATACTATTAGGATCCAATGTTTTAGGCTTTTTAGATATAAAACGCATCAAATCACCAGAACCTAAACCACTTTGTTTATAAGACATAGTTAAACTCCAATATTTATTTGATTTTAATTATGTTATTATAACAGAACCAAATAAAAACACAAAGGATACAAAGATGAACAATATAAAACAAGCAATAAAAGATTATGAACTAATGCTTCTTAATGGAGCAAGATATTCAGGCAATTCACAAAATAATAAGAAAATATTCTCAGCATCAATGCTTGGTTCTGACACACTTCAAGCTTATTACAAATATAAATATGGATATACAGAAGATACAAAATTTGAAGCAAACACATTTGGTTCTATTTATCAACTAGGTGTAGACAAAGCAATAGAAGATTCTGATATGTTTTCATTGCAATACAAATCAGCACTAAGACATGAGATTAAGCTGCCAAATGGATGGGTAATATCAGGAGAAATGGATCAGATAGACACAAAAAACAAAGTCATAATAGATAATAAAGTAACAACGAGTACAACTATAGATTCAATCAGAAAAGAAGGAAAAAATCATAGTTATGGACTTCAATTAGCTGTATACAAATGGTTACTACATGATTATCAAAAAAATACATTAAATCAAGAACCAGATGAATACAAAACTATGTTGGCAATAGTAGACAAAAAGCATTCACTATTCTCTAAAAAAATAAAATACGATATGCTAACCTTTGTAGAAATTAACACATACTCGTTAGAAGAAATAGAATTAATGCTTATAAAGAAAACAAACGAATTACAACAATATATAGATCTCAACGAAGAACCACCGATGTGTGAAAACTTATTCTGGTATGGCTCAAAAGGTAGCAGAAAGCCAATGAAATGCTTACACTATTGCGATTTCAATCATTACTGTAAATATTATAAAAACAGCGAAAGAGATGCATTGAATACATTAATGGATCTATAACAATGATAAATATATATAAAACACAAAATAATGCAATTAAAATTCTTAAATCAATATCAGGTTTTAAAATACCAATAAATACTGATAGTTCTAAGGCTATAAATAAACAATTTAATACATTGCTGTATAAAAAAAAATGTTTTATGAAAAACGATGAATATGTGAGGAACTTTGAACATGAATAAGATTAAATTAAGAGACTATCAAAAAGATGCAATAGATAACATAGAAGCAAACATAGCATTTGGCGAAACAAACTTAATATTAAAGGCACAAACAAGTTTCGGTAAATCGATCACACTTGCAGGCCTATGTGAAAGATTTAAACATAAAAAAATTGTAATTATAGTAAACATAGAACCACTTATAGATCAAATAGCATTCTTTTTAAAAAAACTTAATATTGATTATTCAATACTTAAAGCAGGAAGAGAATCTGAGTTCAACAGAAATAGCAAAGTTAAATTAGTAATGGCTCAAACATTGTATGCAAGACTAGATAAAATAAATATACAAGCTGATATGGTGGTAAGGGATGAGTGTTTTACTCCAGATGTTGAAATTTTAACAGAAAAAGGTTTTATTAGATTTGACAAATTAAAAAATGAAAAAGTAGCACAATTTAATTCAACAAGTAACAATATCTCATTCATAGAACCAATAAGGAAAATACAATATAAATATGAAGGAGAAATCTATAATATATCAACAAGAGATAGTATAGATGTATCAGTTACTCCTAATCATGACTTTTTAATCAACAATAAAAAAGTAAAAACAAAAGATATTGTATATTCAAACGAATATAAAATAAATGTAGCAGGATACGGTATCGGCGAATCTAAAAAATTAACGCAATATGAAAAATTAGCAATAGCATTTCAAGCAGATGGTTCGCTTCATCATGAATATATTGATAATGAAAAAATATCACCATCAATCGAATCAAGAATAGGATTTATACCTAAAAAAGGACAATGTTCTATTCTTTTCTCTTTCTCAAAAGAAAGAAAAATAAAACAACTTATAGCAGATTTTAAATCATTAAATATAAAAGAACTAAAAAAACAATATTCAAAAAGAAAAAACACTAAACCAAGAAGAAGATTTATTATCTCACAAGTAGACAGAAATAAAATATCAAAAAAATTATCAGATATATTTGATCTAAAAGACTTCTCAGTAAAAAAAGCAAGAGATTTTATAGAATATATGGTAATATGGGACGGACATATCAATTCTAAGGCAAACTATTACTATTCATCAGCAATTAAAGAAAATGCTGATTTTATTCAAGCAGTAGCTATATTAGCTGGATACAAAGCAAAAATATCAGTACAAGTAGATAATAGAAAAAAATCATATTCAGACATATATAGAGTTTTTATATCAAAGAACAAAAATCAAATAACAACGCAATGTATAAAAAACAACATAAATACAGAACATTATAGTGGAGATATATATTGTGTAGAAGTACCAGATTCAAATATAATAGTAAGAAAAAATGGTAAAGCTATTGTAATAGGAAATTGTCATAGGGAATACAATCAAAAAAGAACAAATGAATTATTAAAGCATTTAGAACCAGAAGTTATAGTAGGGTTAACAGCTACACCATATGATCAAACTGGATACAAATTAGCTGGTTCTACTATTGTAAATACAGTAGATACAGAATGGCTAACGAAAAATGGATATTTATCACCTATAAAGTATTACATACCAAAATGGTCAGAAACACTTGATTACTCATTAGTTACAAAATCAGGAAATGATTATGTTTTAGACGAATTAGACGAAATTCTAACATCTGAAAAAAATATGCCTAAAATACTAAAAGCAATGAATGATATGAAGTGTAAAAATAAAAAAGCATTAGTATTTTGTACAACAATAGAACAGTGCAGCAAAATTACAGACATGTTAGTTAAAGATGGCTATTTAGCTAAAGCATATCATTCAAAAAATAAAAAAAAAGATAATGAAGAGATACTTAAAGCTTTTACAAATAATACTACATATAAGCAAATAGATTATGATAAAACATTATTTGAAGGAGAAGATGAACCAGAAGAATATGTTAAATGTTTAGTATCAGTATCAAAACTTACAACAGGATTTTCTGTAAATGATATTGACATAGGTGTATCATTAAGATCAACACAAATTCGTAGTTTATTTGAACAAATAGCAGGAAGAATAAGAAGAACATCAAATAGTCTTGATGATATATTAAATAAACATGCAGACATAACTAACAGCAATGATAAACTAGCATTAGTATGCTCAGTATATAACGAAAAAAAACAAATAGAAAAACAACTTAAAGAGAAAAATATATTAAATGTAGATGTGTTTGAATTTGGTTCTGAACCACAAAACTATAATTTTATGGAATATAATGTTCGACCAAACAAAACACATGGAGAATATCTTGATTTAGCTCAAAATGTTAAAACACATGGATTCCCTGAAGAAGAGTACAATCCTCCAGAAAGAACAGGAATTACAGAAATAGACAAAAAAGCACTACAAGAAACACTTGATGGTATCTCATTGGATAAAATAGCAGTAACAATTGACTCAGATAAACCTGAAGAGATTACAAGAGCCAACTACAATATGAAGATACAACAAATAGAAAAAGACTCAAGAAGATTAACAAATCTAACACTAAAAGAGCTATACAATAAACTAGAAGTATCTACAGATCCTGTTGTACTAATATCAATAACGGCTGTATTGCTAGATAAGATAAAATGTTCAGATGGTTTTATTAATAAATTTAATAAAGAATGCAGAGGTTATATATCGAACAAAGGTAAAGAAGTAAAAGACTTTTTAAATCCAAATACAATAGGATGGATAGCTCAAGATTGGATTAACGCATTAGATAAAGAAGACTCATTTTACAAAAACAAATATATAAAAGCATTAAGAACTAGATGTAAAAATACAGTAAAAGACTCCGGTTCTATATATGCATTAAAATATTTTATTCAATTCCTCTTAGAAAAAGATGAATTAGAGAAACAAATACAAGAAGAACCAAAAAGTAACATAACATATACAATAGAAGATTCAAATGGTATAGAGATAGAAATAGATGAAGATGAGATACCATTCTAATAAAACAAGGAAAATTATATGATAAATATATTAAATACATTAGATAAGCAACATTATATAAGAATAGGCTATAGAAGAAAGTATGTATTCTTTTTTACATACATATCGGATCTTGAGAAAAATAACAAATTTGGATTTAAACAAAGATTACAACAAGACAATATGTGGAGAACAACATGATAAATATATTAAAAATATCAAAACGCATATATAAAATAAATAAAATAGAAAACAGCATAATACTTGTAGATAATAAATATATATCAACTATGTATGGATGTTATTTAAATAATGCACTACAATCAAAAAATAAATGTAAATCAGAATGGAGAAAAAAACAATGACTGAACAACAATACGCACAATTAAATAAAGAATACATTGAAGCAAAAAATAAAGCAGACAAAGCAAACGAAGAACTGAAACAAATAAAAGAAAAACTAATTGAAGCATCAAATGGAGAAAGACTAGAGTTAGAAAACTTAACAGTATCATACTCATCAAGAACCACAGTGAACTACAAACAATATCTAAAAGATAACAATTTAATTGTACCAGCAAAATATATAAGTGGAAGTGTATCGGCAACAATTAGAGTTAAAAAAGAACAAAAAGAACCAGAGAAGCATATAAGTGTGTAACTATGATAAATATAGTAGATATATCAAAAAAATCAAGAGGAACAAGAAGTAATGGTATTTGGAAATCAAGAGGAATACTTACCATTCCTTTTATTTTCATAAATAAAATAAACATTAGTAGTAAACTGTCATACTATATGACAAATAAAGAAAAAAACAGATGGACTAAAAGATAATAATATAGAAATTATTACTTTGGCTATACACTAAATATAAAAAAATAAACATATATAGGATAAAAGAGATGATGAATATACTTAAAACAACATATAAAGATTTAAATACGATATCAAATATAGGATACTTTAGTATATTTGTAAATTTTACATATATAGACGTGTATAATTACAGAATAGGATACTGTAAGTTAGATAAGTATAAAAATAAATGGATTAAAAACTAACATAAAAGCTTTTACTTTGGTTCTATAATAATGGTATACATAGACTATTGCTTAGCTGTTACAAGCTAAATATGAGCCTATTATATGCAAACAAGGAACTTATGGAAGAAGGAACGAAAAAACTAAAAAACATTGTTATAAGCGATTTAGTTATCCAATCAAAGAACCAAAAAGAATAGCAAACTATGTTACAAATATAAACAATACAATTTCACTTCGTGAAATTAGGTCTCGCTATGCTCAACCTTGGCTCCGCTAAGAGGTATGTCTTGCAGACAGCCAACGCAAAAGATCTAACCCCCTAACCCCCAGACCCAAAAGCTACCGCTTTTGGCATTGGGGGAATTAGCATTTACTATAGCGAAAGAACCAAACATTTAACCAACCAACTGCTGTATGCTGTATAGATGATAGTAGACCCGTATCGGATTTAAGAGTCAGAAGTGGCAGCGAAGCGTAACGGTACTATAAAGCGTTAGCTTTATAGTATCTGACCTCTTAAAACGAAACGGAAGCTACTATTGTCTATAAAAGCATACATGTAGAATGTGATTTAGTATTAAAGAAAAATAACAGAACCAATAGATCTGGTTCTATATAGTACTTATAAGGCTTTAAATCTCAAGAAACATCGGTATAGCTTCAAATTGTAAGAAAAATAAGTATACTGAGAATATACTTTAAGAGAAAGATAAGTATATTCCCGTTATACTTACATATACATACAAAAATTATATAACAGGAATATTAAATGAGTGATAAAATCATATCAAATATACAATTAGCTATACCTGAAAATAGAATTCTTGAACATAGACTTGTTCAAATAGAAGAAAAACCAAGATACTACAAGATAGGAAACGGAAGGAGAAATACATTTATGGGCAAAGGACATATTCCATTAGATGCAATAAAAATAATGTCAGAAATGACACCACAAGAATTATGGTTAATAAATCTACTGAAGGACAATATAAAATTAAAAGAAGAAAAAACATCTTCTGGTTTAAAATTTAGAACAAGCTGTATAAGCGTAATAAAATCAAGTAAACTATCTAGTAGTGAAAAACAAAAATTAAAAACAGGATATAAACGATTAAATCAAAAAAATATAGTAAAAAGAATAAAAAGGGAACATTATATAATAAATCCAGATTTTATAATACCTCACTTTTATCAAGAAGAAAAAGAATTATTTGATAACTTATCATAAGCAGAACCAACAGATCTGGTTCTATTATATAGTATTAAAATATATTAAAAAGACAAAAACACGGAACAATTGTACCATACTTATATATATAATAAAAGAACAAAAAACAACAATACAAAAAATCTGTAATTGACAGATATTGACAGATTCTATAATTAGTGCAAATTTGCACTAATAACTATTTTTTGTATATATCTATATATATTATATATAATAAAGTAAAACCTGATTCTGTAGCACATTTGAATATGCTATTTTTTTATAGCATTTTTGATCAAATGTGCTAAACTTAGCACATTTAAGTATTTTAATGTGCTATGATTATGCTAAGTTTAAGGTACTTCTTGATATACTACAAACATCGAGTACACCGTTATTTGCTCGGATTATAAAATATTAAAAGGAGTTCATTTATGAACGAAGTAGAAAAAATCTCAAATGATTTGAACAGCAGAAGAGTCTTTTTTAAAGATATTAAAAAAGTAAAATATGAGCACCATGAAGCATCAAAAATACAACCATCAATGGATGAAAAAGATTTTTCATCATTAAAAAATGATGTAATATTAGTAGGAAAAATATTAGAACCAATAGTGATATATGATAATAAAATTTTAGATGGTAGACATAGACAAAAAGTATGTATAGATTTAAATTTGCCTATGCCTATAAAAGAATTGAAAGGCAAGTATAGCATTGAAGGACTTAAAGAATGGGTAAGGAGCAAACATATGAATAGAAATCTAACAAAAAGACAAAGCGAAGCAATGGCTTTTGAATATAAAGATTCAATAGCTAATGTATCATGGGAAGATGCAGCAAAAAGGTATGGTGTAGGAACGTCATCTGTAAGAAGATATCAAACACTATATAATTTATTAAAATCAAATAACCTTGAAAATGACTTTGATAGAGTTTTAAAAGTAATGAAAAAAGGTAAAATATTACTATCTGCACATACAGCAAAAAAAAATGGATTCATATGGATATACAAAAATACAGGTTCTCTATCATCAGCATTACAACAATTAAAAAGTTTTATAGAAAACGAAACAATAATTTCTAACGATGATATAGATCCAACAGAAATAGATAGATCTACAGGTGAAATAAAAACAAAAGAAAAAAATATCTTCATAGAAGATACAGTTGATATAAATACAGAGAACCAAAATCTAAAAGCATTACTAAGCTTTTTAATAACAAAAATACCAGAAATAAATACTTTTATAGAAGATTTTAAAGAAGAACAGCAAATTAAAAGTAAAAAATAAAACAACTTGAACAACAACAATAGAACCAACACTATATCTTCTGGTTCTATCATAATCAAAGAATAAAGCAATAAAAATAACACACATACACATTAGTATCAAATCAATACAAAGGAGCTTAAAAGACGAATATGAAGTATTACAACTATAAAGACGGACAAAAAATAGGTAAAGATAAAAACTTTTTTTATCAACTTAAATGCATAAACATTGATAAATATAATTACATAGGCAATTTAGGTAATGGAGATATGATTAATGGGTATAAAATATATAAAGAAAAAACATTAGCAGTAAAAAATAAATTAGAAGAAATATATTATGAGTTGTTAGATAAAAGATCAATAATAGACTTTGGTAGATATCTAAAAAAGCATAATATTTATAATCATGATAATGCATTCGGTTCTGTTATGAGTAGATTTATGGGACGATTACACGAACAAGATATGCCACTAAATTCATACAAAAAATACAAAAAAATATTAGAATATTACGAGGAATACAAAGATGAAATGGAATAAACAAGAATGGGATAGAGCAATAAAATTACTAAGTGAAGTAGCTGAATATGAAGCATCATGTATTGAATATGAGATAGAATCAACTACAACCAACTCATGGGAAGAATTTAAAAAAGAAACAGAAAAAAATGGTTATATAACTGTATCCATGGATGGATGCGATACAAGTATATATGATAATGCTGTAGTCAATAGAATGGCCAGAGTATGGCATGATAAAGTGCATCTAAATAACAATCTAAGCTTTTCATTAAAAGATGAGATTGAAGTAACTAAAATACAACAAGAAGATATCTATGATTACGTTAAAGAAGTTAAATTAAAAGATAATCAAGACTTTAACATAAAAATACTTGAACTAGCTCAAAAAATAATATACATTGATGTAGCAGAACAGTTAAAGTATTACTACAAACATAAAAAGTTTGTAGAAAACCAAAAAACATTTGTACAAAATATATTATATAATGAAGGATAAATGATAAATTCCTAAAATAAAAATACTTACGGTCAATTTACAATAAAGATAATACAAAAAAAGGAGAACATATGAAAATTAAAGATATGATAGAATACTTAAAGACATTACATCAAGACTATGAATTAAAGTACACCTATGAGGAATATTTAGATTCTCCGACATATAGTATCCAAAAAGAATTTGATGAAGATAACTTTGAAATCAATAATAATTATAAATCAATAGAGGTATATACTAATTTTTAATACAAGGAGAAGATATGAAAAAAATGTACTATATAGACACAACTGAAACATTGAGAAAATGTGATAAATTCAAATACCAATATGGTAGGTATAAGGTTGGTTATGGTTGTAATAATTTATATATAGGCAGAAAGTGTGATAACGAAAGGTTAATATATACACAAGATACGTCTTTTCACGAGGATCTAGGATATGATGAAATATTGTATAATTTTATTAATGATAATAGAAATATAAAAAACTTTGTAGGTAAAAGAGGTGTAAGTAATTATGCTATATGTAAAAACGGTGAAGTTATAACTGATTTTGAAGATTTAATATCTAAAGATATAAGATTTACAAAGAAATATTTACAAGAAGAAGCAAATAAAAATTATAATGGATTAATAGAAAAAATAGATGAAGACATTAAAATGGATATTATAGTAAAAAGTTATAAATATAATCCATATAGAGACCCTTACTTTATATCTAAAGATATTTACGATGCTTTATTATGTATTATTGATTTTATTGTATTAAAAGATGAAGGATAAATTATGACTTATATGGATAGAACTTGGTGCAATGATAAAACATGTGGTAACGATTTATGTTCAAGATACTTAACAGACGAACATAAAGACAGAGCAAATAAACTTTATAATGGTAATCCTATATTCTCTATGGGTAACCTAAAAGACACAGAGTTATGTGAAGGATATTTTAACAAGAAAGGATAAACAATATGTTCGAAACAGAAATAATAATAAATGGAGAAACAGTAAAAGTATACTTTATAAGAGGAACAAATATTAAGTGTCCATTTAATATGAACTGCAAGATAGGCTCAATAGCTTGTCATCGTTGCGATAGAAATATAAAAGGTGATTACTGTTTAAAAATATAAATACTTAAAGGAAAAATAATATGAAAGTAGCATATAATAATTGTTATGGTGGATTTACACTATCAAAAAAAAGCAAGTGAGTTATTAAATAAGATAAAAAGTTATAAACCAGAAGATGATGAATATGTTAAACCAGAATATGGATATATATATAATTTAGATAGGCACGACGAAGACCTAATAACAGTTATAGAAGAACTAAGAGAAACAGGAGAAAACCCATTTGGTTGTTGTTCTGATATACAAATAGCAGAAGTTGATGATAAATATTTTATAGCTGAATATGATGGTATTGAAACAGTAATAGAACCAGAAGATATTGAATGGATAAATGTAAAAGGATAAATACAAAAGGATAAACAAGTGAAACGAACTAATGATGAAATAATGAAAATACTTAAACAGTTAACAATTGATTGTGAACAAAGAGCAGATATAGAGCTACTAAATAAAATAGATTATGATGATAATTATGACGGATTAGATGTAGTAATAAGTTATATCTATAATAAACTACATTATCTATTCATAAAATATGTACCATATGATGGTTCAAGCTTAATCTATATAGATGTAGATGATAATTTCTTTAATAAATATTTAGATACCAATATAAAAGTTTTAACATATAAAGAGTGAAATGATTTAGGATATAGAATTATTAAATGTGAATAATCAATAGGATTTAAAGAAGATAAACCATTATTTAGTATTCACAAAGTACGCAATAAAACTACACGACAACAATTTATACATAACTGTATAGATAATACAGATATAAGTTACACAGATAATACAGGTATAAGTTATGATGAAGTATATAGAACATCTAATGGTGGAACATATATAAAAGGTGTTATGGGAAGTTTATATTTAGATAAAAACGGTGAATCTTAAAAAGGATAAGACATGAAAATATTAACATATGAAGAATACGAAAAACAATATGGCGATGATGCCATAAAAGAATTAAACAATAGAGATGATAAACAATTAGGATGGTTAGAATCAGACTATATAGAATATAAATATAGTGAATATATAGATAAAATAAAAGAAGAACTATGTGACAAAATATATAAAATAGATAATATATCTACACTAATAAAAATAGGAGACATTATATGAATAAAACAATTAAACATAATGGTATTGAATACTACCTACCAACAGTTACATTGCTTAAAGCTGAAGGATTAGGTCTAGCAGAACTTGCAGGCAGAACTGCATACAATAGCTATGATAAGTCAGAAAATAATGCAATTAAAGACTTAGCTATACTATTAAAAGAAGACGAAGACTACGGTATTGAACTCGATAATAATATAGCGAAAGTAAATGCAATTGAAGCATCAGAACTTTTAACTAATCTAGCTTGGGTACATCATCACCATAGTGTGCTTGAGATGTGTGAACTCTGGTTCTTCGTTAAAGGTACAAATAGGGCTTGCCTAGCTGAACATAGTAGGCATAGAATACAAGAGTTAACAGTACAATCAACAAGATACACAATGTCAGCTGTTATAAATGCATTTTTAGCAAGTCAAGTATGTGGACATACAAATGGTTATAATTGGTTCTTAAATAAAGTAAAAGAATTCGATATGTTTACAGTTAAAGATCAAGAAGAAGATATACATTTTATGTATAGACGATTACTTAAACAAAAAATAGCTTTAGGTGAAGAAAAATTTATTGAACTAGCAACATCAAAAGATATGAGAACCAATGGAGTTATGAACCAACATAATCCAGATATCATGTTTGAAGCGTTACAAGCATCAAAACAAGCAAGAAATATAGGTGATAGTTTTAAACATATAGTAACAGATAACTGGAAAGTAGATTTAGTATTTAAAATGAATCTTAGATCACTTAAAAATTACCTAAAATTAAGAAATTCAGGAGCAGCTTATTTTCTAATGAGAGAGCTTGCTAAAGCAGTACAAGAAGCTACACCTAAAAATTATCTTAATCTAATCGTAAAAGAAAATAATGATAAGAAGGATTAAACAAATGAATACAAAAAAATATACAGTCAGATTAGAATTTGATGTGCAGTCAATTGACTTAATGGATATGGAAGTGGAAGCTACATCAAGAGAAAATGCAATAATTAAAGCTAAAGAAAAATTTAACAAAGGTAAATATTCACGTGGTGATTTTTATACATCAGAAGAAGAATATAGCTTTGAATTATCAGAAGATACTACTTGTGATTGGCTAGTAACAGAAAAGTAACTAAAAAAAAGGAAAATAATGAAAACACATCATATAACAGTAAAAAGATATGATGGTGAATTGTTTAATATAACCTCACCAACATTATCTCAAAATAAAGATTTTTTAACAGTAGATAAAAAAAGAGGACTAGTTCATTTAAATGTTGACAAAATAAAAAATACAAAACATAATATGACTAAATTTTGGAAAATGTTAATAGAAACTATAGAAAAAGGAGAAGATACACTACAGATAACAACAGAAATAGAAGAAATACAAAAAGAACAAAGAAATAATAAAATAAAAGACTTAAAGAACGAAATAGATTCTTTGAATAAAGTAATAGAAAAATTACAGAATAATAAAGAAGACATATTTGACTTTGTATTGTTCTTGAAAAGTAAAGATACACTTATAGCACAAAATAGCCTAGAATCATTATATTATGAATACAAAGGAAGGATAACTTATGGACAAACAAACTTCAGAACAGTCACTAACTAAAGAAATGCAAGAACTACAAAAACAATTAGAAAAAGTACTTAAAGAAAATATGGAGTTAAAAACAGAAAAGATACAATCAACGCTAAAGAACAATAAAAAATATGGACTAATTTACAGTAATATAGATGATGAAGAACAAGGCTTTATAGGCTTATTAGAACCAATAGAAAAATTAAAAAAACTTTCTATTGGTTCTAAAATATATTTTAATTTCAGCGATAATGAGCTAAAATCATGGTTCTCTGAAGTATCAGAAATAGCAAATAAATTAAAAGGATAAAAATTGTGTATTAATGTGATAAAAAGAAATGGTAATAGAGAACCATTAGATCTTGCAAACATAAGAAAACAAACAGAACCAGCTTGTGAAGGTTTAAATGCATCATTTGAAACATTAGAGCTAGAAGCAAGTATTTCATTTAAGGATAGAATAACAACATCAGAAATAGCTGATATATTAGAATTTACAGCATTAAAGAAAGTAGATGTAGATGCTCCTGACTGGGTATTTGTAGCAGGAAGATTAAAACTCTATAAAATATATCATGAAATAAAACATCACTACAAAAAGAAAAAACATGGAGATGTTTACACTCTAGTGTCATTCAAAGATTATCTCGACAAAAACAAAGATATTCTATCATTTGATTACAATACTTTAGATATAGATATAGAAAAATTAAATAGTTATATAGAACCAGAAAGAGATAAATTATTAACGGCACATGCAGTAGACACTCTAGCATCAAGATATTTGATCAAAAACAAAGAAGTGCATACTGAACTACCACAACACTTTTTCATGTGTTTGGCTCTATTCTTAGCTCAAAAAGAAAATGATGTAGAATATTGGACAAAAAAGTTTTATGATGCAATGTCATTACTTGAAGCAGAACCAGCTACTCCAACATTAGCGAATGGAAGAATAAAAGATGGTAATTGCTTTAGCTGTGCAACAGGATCAACAGAAGACAATATTGGATCAATATTCGATACATATAAGACACAAGCTTTTGGTTCTAAATCAGGAACTGGATGGGGTTGGGATTGGACAAGAGTAAGAGCAAATGGTTCAACAATAAAAAATGTAAAAGGAGCTTCTGGAGGAATAGTACCATGGCTAAAGTTAGAAAACGATGTAGCTTTGGCTGTTGATCAATTAGGAGTAAGACTTGGGGCAATAAATTGCTCATTAGAATCTTGGCATCTTGATATTGAAGATTTTATAGATCTAAAAAAAGATGGTGGAGAAGATCGCAGAAGAGCTAAAGAGTTATTTATAACAGTATCATGTTCAGATGAGTTTATGCGAAGAATCGAAAGCGAAGAAGATTGGACACTATTCGATCCGTATGACGCAAGAAAACTTACAGAGCTTTACGGTAAAGAATTTGAAAAAGAATATAAAAGATTAGAACAAGCATTTGAATCAGAACCAGAGCAGTTCTCAAATACTCCTAAAAAAATAAATGCAAAAAAGCTATGGAAAAAGATACAAAGATCAGCAGTAGAAACAGGTATGCCCTTCATTTTTTTTAAAGACAATGTAAATAACTCAATGGACTTGCAAAATGTAAAGGGATTAGTTCGTTCAGCAAACCTGTGCATGGAATACATGACACCAATAGAAAATAATGAAGTAGTTCTGTGCAATCTTGGCTCTATAAATTTGTCAAAAATAAACCCAGATAACAAAAATAAGATGAAAGAAGTAATATATACGATGCATAGAATGCTTGACAATGTTATAGACTTAACATCATATCCAATACCAAATTCTGAAAAAACTCAAAAAGAAAGAAGAAGTGTTGGACTAGGCGTAGCAGGAGAAGCTGAACTTATAGCAAGCAAACAAATACTGTATGGATCAAAAGAGCATAAAGAGTATATAGAAGAGTTATATTCATTATTTGAACAATATTCAGATGAAGCATCAATAGAACTTGCAAAAGAAAGAGGAGCGTGGCATAAAGATAGTATACACAGAAATTATGTTAGAAGATGTATTGCACCAACAACATCAGTTTCAGTAATAATGGGAACTAGTGCCTCATTTGAAGCTGTGTTTGACAAAGTATGGATAGAAGAGAATAAGCTAGGAACATATGCAATCACAGCACCAAATGTAAACTTAAACAATTACAATTACTATGTACCAGCATATAAGGTATCAATTAAAGATTCAATAGAGCTTACAGCAATAAGACAAAAACGAATTGATATGGGGATATCCAATAATATTTACATAGATCCAACAAAAACAAAAGGAAAAGAAATATTTGATGGATATATGTTAGCATGGAAATTAGGTATGAAAACAATATATTACTGTAGAGGATTATCTTTAAGAGAACCAGCATGTTTTAATTGTGCAGGATAAAAAACAATAAAAGGATAAGCAAATGAAAAAACAATATTACAACCCAGATTCAACAGAAAACTTTATGGATGCTAAAATAATAGGTGGAGATCCATCAGGAATAATCAACACATCAAGAAGTCCACATAAATGGGCTCTACCATTATATAGGTTAATGGAGTCATATACATGGTACCCAGAAGAATGTAATTTATCTGATGATAAGCAATTGTACAATAATTTATCAGATGACATGAAAAGAGCATATGATATGGCATTAGCTCAATTGATTCAAAACGATTCAGTACAAGCAAAACAATTACCAGAAGGAATTGCTCCTTATATAACATCACCGATGGTTTCAGCATGTTTAGTTAGGCAAGCATATGAAGAAACAAATCATGCAAGAACTTATGCATTAGGAGCAGAAGAAGTATGCTCTGATGTTGACAGAATTTATACAATGGATAAGCATGAACCAGCTTTGCTTAGAAAGAATCTTGCAGTGTCAAAAATGTATGAATCAATTCAAACAAAAGACAATCCTAATTCACAAGACATACTAAAAATAGCTGCAGCAAATCAGGTTTTAGAAGAACTTGTGTTTCCAGGAGGTTTTTGTGTTTTATGGTCTTTTAAATTTCCAGGAACAAGTAAAGCTATAGGATTCGTCCAGAGAGACGAACAGGGGACACATGTACCTTTGTTTAAAAATATTTTTAGAGAAATCAAGAATCAAGAAGGTATAGAAAATTCAACATTAGAGTATATTAAAAACCTAGTAAAACATATGGTTGATGAAGAAAAAATATGGACAAAAGAAATATCAAAACCTCTTATGGGCTTCAGTGATAAAGCAATCGATATGTTTATTGAGTATCAAGGAAATAGCGTACTTACAAACTTAGGATTAGAACCAGAGTTTGAAATTACAGACGGTGGTCCTCTTCTGGAATTTGTAAGATTAAATTCAATGTTATCAAAAGATAGAAAAAAAACAAACTTCTTTGAAATATCAGTTGGAGATTATGCTAGAAACACAATAGATGAGGATTATTAAAGATGACATGGGACACTTTTGAACATATAGCTTTAGTGGCAATAGTAGCTAATACCTGTATTCAATTCCTAGATATAATAGTATATAAAACAATAATACATAAGGAATATAAGAAAAATGAAAAGAACCAATAAAAAACTTCTTCAAGGATAATAAAATGATAAAAGTAGATAACATAGTTTATAGACAAAAAGATGATAAAGAATTTATTGTAACAAAAATATCAACAACAAAAGATACAACATTCATTACAGTAAAAGAACAAGAGAGTGAAAAAGAAACAACATACGGTAAAAAAGCATTTTATCAAATATATAGAGAAAAATAAAATCAATAGGAGAACAGAATGACTATTGAAGAAATGCTAGATGCATTAGAAACTTGTGGTAGAAGAAAAACTCCTAGAATAATCTGGGAGTCAGTATTATACTACTTTGGTTCTATAATGCTTAACAAATATAAATTAAGGAAGTTCGTTGGCTCTAGAAGAGATATACGATACTATAGCATTATTTTCGCTAAATCGGGCCAAGGGAAAGCTCTAGCAGATACAGAACCAGTGTTGACAGAGAATGGATGGAAAGAGATAGGAAAATTAACATTAAATGACAAAATAGTAAATTCAAGCGGAACTCTATCAAAAATTAATGGCATATATCCTCAAGGAACAAGAGATATATATAAAGTATCTTTTATTGATAGAACTTATGTAATGTGCGATTTAGAACATTTATGGACAGTAAAAAACAAAAGAAACAAAAAATTATTATTGACAACAAAAGATATGGTTGAACAAACAATTGTGACAAAAAGATATGATAAAAGATATAATACATACCAAAATGAATACTCTTTTTATATACCATATGCTAAGCCAATATTAACTGGTTCAGATAATAATATAGATATAGATCCATACTTGCTTGGATTATTGTTAGGGGATGGTTGTTTTAGAAACATTAACGGCAAAATATCTTTCACAAATAGCTCTATTGACATGATAAATGAACTTGAAAAAAGATTACCGTCAACAGACAAGATAGGTTACAAGAAATTTAAAAAAGGTGCATGGCATATAACAATAGTGAATAAAAACACTAAAGCCGGCAGATCAACACTAAGTAAACTTATAACAAAATATAGCCTCAATGGATTAAAAAGTGTAAATAAATTTATACCAAAAGAATATCTTAATGCATCAATCAAAACAAGGGAACAGTTATTTAAAGGATTAGTAGATACAGATGGATATTGTGACAGTAAAGGTAGGGTACTTGAATATTCAACATCTTCAAAACAATTAGCAAATGATTTTCTTGAACTTGGTAGAAGTTTAGGAAAAGTATTATCTATTAGAAATAGAATACCAAAATATACATATCTTGGAGAAAAAAAAGAAGGAGCAAAATCATACAGGATACTCGAAAGAAAAAAATCAAAAAGAGGTAAAGCTATAGTAGATATATCTTATTCACATAGAGAAGAAGCAACATGCATAGCAATTGACTCGAAAGATAAATTGTTTGTAACAAATGGATACAATTTAACGCATAACACATATGCTACAAATACAATACAAAAGCTATGTAAATTAGATAAGTATCCAGATGCAATGTCTTACTACTATAAACAATCAATAAAACAACTACCTGAAAAACCAAGTGACTATGAAGAAGTGTTAAAATATATGCCAAAATCAATTACAATAGGAGTCGAAGGTACTGCAGAAGGATTGTTTTATGTAGCAAAATCTCAAGCAGAATCAAACTTTGGTTCTTTGAATTTATATACAGACGAATTTGGTGAAGCAATTTCTTCATCATCAGGTTTACTTAGCAAGCTAAAGGATTTATATGACGGAACATACAAAACAAAAGTTATAAAGGGAACAGAAGATTCAACTATTCATAAAGATATAGAAAACATTGTATGTAATTTTATAGCACTTGGTTCTAGAAAAGGCGTATCAGCTGAAGCAGAAAAAGAATTAACAAGAATTGCATCATCTGGTATGTTTAGAAGAACTTTTATAATAGACAATAAAGATCCAGTAGAAAAAAATAAACAAGAAACAGACATAGATAAATTAGAGCAATGGCTTGAAAAAATAAATATAAAACAAAGAGAGCTAACATTAAAAGAGTCAGGAGAATTACTTTTAGAAGATCGTTTTTTCGACTATTCAGATGAATATATGGACAGGATAGAGACAATAGATGATGAATTGATAGAAATAGCACAAAATGACGCTTTAAATGAATATGCTCAGTATAACACTGGTTCTTTAGAGCTTGTATTAGATTTATCACATATAATAGCATTTCTTGAGGATTCTAATATACTAGAATTAAGACATATCGAAAAAGCATATGATTTCTTAAAAAGAACCAGAGAAAGTGTAGAGAACACATTTCAATCAAGACATCCATATAGATCAATGTATGAACTTCTTAAAATAAAAGATAATATGACAATCTCTGAAATGGCTGAATTTGATCATAACATACCAGTTCAAAAAAACAAAATACAAGACAATATTGATCTACTCGAAGAATTATGTTATAGAAAAGATGAAGTTCTAGTTAAAACAGTAGGAAAGGTAACAAGGTATAAGATAGAACCACTTCCTAAAACAAACCTAAACAAAATGATATTGTCTATAGATTTTGAAAAAAAAGGTAAATTTGCAGTCAATTTTAAACCATCGTATCTAAAATGGTCAGAAATGAAAAAGTTAATTTTATCGCAAAACGCAGATAGCTTTACATTGTGTCATTATGAACCAACAAAGAAAGCAGAGGATGGACATAGACAAGAGAAATCATTTATTGAAGGGCAGAATATGATTGCTTTTGATATAGACGATGGAATGACCATTGAGGAAGCAAAAGAGACTTTACAAGATTATACTTACATTTTATACACAACAAAATCACATCAAAAAGAAAAAAATGGTATTGTATGTGATAGGTTTAGGATTGTAATGCCAACAGAAAAAATGTATTATGTTACACCAGATCAGCATAAAATAATGTATGAAAATATTGAACAAATATTAGGAATACATTCAAATGATACACAAACAAGAAACGTATCAAGATTATTTTACACGAATCCTGATGCAGAAATAATATATGAAAATGATGGCTTAAAACTTGTAGATGTGTCATGCTGCATTCCTGATACTGAAAAATCAGAAAAAATATTACCTAATCTTCAAAATATATCAGAACAAGAAGAAATAGGAGAAATGGATAGACGAGAAGCAGGAATGTTTAAATGGGTAATAATGAACACATCAGTTGGTAACAGAAATGGAAACTTATTTAGAGCAGGAATGTTCTTTAAAGAATTAGGACAAGACTTTAAAGCAAAGTTGATATATTTAAATAATATGTTAATTGAACCTCTTAGTGAGAGAGAAATAAATCAATTAATAAGGAGCATTGAAAAAAAATGAGCGACATAATAAAGAAAACTTTAGATAAACAAATAGGTGGTTCTCATTATATAAACATGAAAATATCACCACTTGAATATATTGAGGCTAACAACATAGGATTCTCAGAAGGAAACATTATTAAATATATATCAAGATATAGAGCAAAAAATGGTTTAGAAGATCTATATAAAGCTAAGCAGTATCTTGATGTAGTAATAAAAAGAGAAGAAGAAAATGAAGCAAGAAACAATAAAGAAAATAATAGATAATTGCATTATAAACGAAACAACATATGAGGATGTATTAAATATGGAGAAAGAATTAACAGAGTTTTTAGTAAAAAACAAATCAACTGATACCATGTTTAGATATCTTCATAATGTTGCGACGTTTAGACTGTCAGAATTATCAAATCAACTATTAGAAAGGAAAGAGTATGCCAATATATAAAACAAAAAAAAGAGATACTAGAACATATCTTGATCGCATGGAAAACGAGAAAGATAGGAAGTATGAACAATATAACAGCAAACAAGACCCAATTAAAGAAATAATGAAATTTCAAACGGATAGATTGCTACATAAACAAGAATATGATAATACAAATGAAGCTACATCAGTTACAGAAGAAATACTTGAATCTCTTGGATTTAATGTACCAAAAAACAAGAGGCAACAATTACAAAATGAAGTATTATCTTTTGTATCTAAATTACAAGAATTAAACATAACAAAACCAATGAAAGAGCTAACTATACATGAAAAAATAGATGCTCATGCAGATCAAATAGTATTTAATATTGGAGCTATTATGAAGCTTGGATATGATCCAAAACTGGTTCTAAGTGAAACTGCTAAAGAAATAAACAGTAGAAAAGGTGCAATTGTAGATGGTAAATTTGAAAAATACACAAAAGATCATCCAAATTATGAAGTGCCATATAAAGCAGATTACACAAAAAGTAAAATAAAATAAAATAAAAGGATAAAATATGGGACGATATATAAATGGTGATATAAATAGAAAGCTATGGTTTGGAGTACAATCAAGTGATGCTGCTGATCAATTCGGAGTAACTGGAGAACAACCAAATGAACTTTATTACTATTTTGATGAATCAAATTTACAAGAAGTAAATGAGCAAATTGAAGTATTAAAAGAAAAACTTGGTGATTGGAAACAAAAATTAGATGAGTTTTTCAACAAAGTTATTGGATACAATAAACAAATAGTAGAAGAGCATGGACTTAATTATGAAACATTCGAAAAAATGATAAAACATTATGCTGATTTAGAGTTAGGCATAGATATAAAAGAATGTATCGAGGAAAATGGTTCATGTGAATTTACAGCAGAAACATAAGGATAACAAATATGAATAAAGAACCAGATAGATTACAAATGTTAAATGAGATATTTGAATCAAGACTAGAAGATTTAACGGATGCACAAAAAGAACATATACTATATTTAAAGCTAATGGATGAATTTCAAGAATATACAGATGAACAACTTAAAGAATTCTACAAAAAAGGAGATTTTACAATAAAAACATTGATTTAACAGCACTCTAATGCTATAATACAAATATATAAAAACAAGAAAGGACAAATATGGATAAAATTCAAATTGGAGATATAATCTACTTTATGAATCAAGATGATCATTTGATTGAGTCTGATGAAATTGTAGAAATAACTCAAACAACAGATGGATATAAATATATGACCAAATTAGGCAAAGTATTTATTAATCCAGAAGAATTATATGTGACTAAACAAGCATTAGTTAAATCTTGGTTAGAAGCAAATGATATAACAATAGGTGTATCTTTTACAGATGCTAGTGATATGACAACATCAATATATGGAGAACAGTAATGACAAAACTAAAAGAAATACAAGAACTACTAATAAATACACTTGAAGAAATAGAATTACAAGAAAAAGACAATTCTAACGGCAAATGGAACAAGGCAAGATCAAAAAGAATAAGGGCTTCACTTACTAACATTAAAAAATTAGTAACACCTACAAAACAAGAATTAATCGCTCAAGACAAATAACTTCTATTAGAACCAGTGTTTCATCACTGGTTCTACAATATAATCAAATAACAAAACAGCAAACAAATAACAATAATAACATTAAAGGATAAATTATGGCAGAACCAATAATGGTTATGGCTAAAAGTGGCCAAGGTAAAAGCACAAGCTTAAGAAATCTAAATCCAGATGAAGTGATGGTAATTCAGCCTATTAAAAAAAGATTGC
>Ga0256828_1000576_pt1 | contig 24165 bp, 20 predicted proteins | sample CV88metaG_FD_185993 | JGI IMG/M metagenome (GOLD analysis project Ga0256828, IMG submission 185993) | Hydrothermal vent microbial communities from East Pacific Rise, Pacific Ocean - CV88 | ecosystem: Environmental > Aquatic > Marine > Hydrothermal vents | place: Pacific Ocean: East Pacific Rise...
GAGTGAACATATCACTCTTAATCCAAAAAACCCAAATTTCATAAATAGAGATAGAATAGTATTTTCAGGAGGACATGCTAGTAGCTTAGTTTATTCAATGTTACATTTATGGGGATTTGATGTAACTCTTGAAGACCTTAAAAACTTTAGACAACTTGGTAGCAAAACTCCAGGACATCCTGAATTTGGTCATACACCAGGTGTAGAAGTAACAACTGGGCCTTTAGGACAAGGGGTTGCAAATGCAGTTGGTTTTGCTATGGCTAAAAAATTTATTTCAAATAAATTTCCTGAAATTGACCATAAAGTATATTGTCTTTGTGGTGATGGTGATTTAGAAGAAGGGATTAGTTATGAAGCTTGTAGTTTAGCTGGAAAACATAACTTAAAAGATTTAGTAATTATTTACGATGATAACTCTATCTCTATTGAAGGTAATGTAGAGATTGCTTTTAATGAAGATGTAAAAGAAAGATTTGAAGCTCAAGGATTTAGAGTAGTTCAAATAAATGGACATGATTATGAACAAATTGATTTAGCTTTAAAAATAGCAAAAATCACAGATAAACCTCTTTTAATTATGGCAAAAACTGTAATTGCAAGAGGAGCTGTAGGAATGGAAGGAAGCCATAAAACTCATGGAGCTCCATTAGGTGAAGAAGTAATAGCAAAAAGTAAAAAAGCTGCTGGATTAAATCCTGATGAAAAATTCCAAATTCCTGCTGATGTACTTGAAAGATTTAGATGTATGATAGAAAGAGGAGAACTTGCTGAAGCTGAATTTAATAAAAAAGCAAATTTAGCAGAAATTGAAGCTTTCTTTAAAAAAGATTATTCACAAATTCAATTCCCAACTTTTAGCGATAAAGTAGCTACAAGAGCAAGTAATGGAAAAATTCTAAATGCTATAGCTCAATCAGTACCTAGTTTCTTAGGTGGAAGTGCTGATCTTGCTCCATCAAATAATACTCATTTAGATGGTGAAGAAGATTTCCCGATTGGTAGAAACTTACATTATGGAATTAGAGAACATGCAATGGGTGCAATCAATAATGCTTTTAGTGCTTATGGATTTGATAGTTATGTAGCTACATTTTTAATTTTTAGTGATTATTTAAAACCAGCTTATAGAATAGCAGCTTTAAGTGGTCACAAAAATTATTGGATTTTCACTCATGATACAGTTTTTGTAGGAGAAGATGGGCCAACTCATGAACCTATTGAACAAATAGCAACTCTTAGAAGTATTCCAAATTCTTACACTTTCAGACCTGCTGATGCAAATGAAAATGTAGCTTGTTGGAAAACTGCTTTAAATACTATTAAAAATGCACCTTGTGCTTTTGCTTTAACTAGACAAGGATGTGATATTGTTACAAATGTAGATAATGTAGATAAAGGTGGTTATATCTTAAGTGAAGATGAAAATGCTAAAATTACACTAATTGCTACTGGTAGTGAAGTTGGATTAGCTCTTGAAGTTAAAAAACTTCTAGATGTACCTTGTAATGTAGTAAGTGTACCTTGTTATGAATTATTCGATGAACAAGATGAAGAATATAAAAATTCAGTAATTAAACCAAATACTAAAAAAATCGCTATTGAAGCTGCAAGTGCCTTTGAATGGTATAAATATGCTGATGAAGTAATCTGTATGACTACTTTTGGTGCAAGTGGAAAAGGTGCAGATGTTTATAAACATTTTGGTTTTGATGCTCAAAAGATTGCTGAAAGAATTAAATAAAAAAAGAAACATTAAAAGAGATTGGTAAAGGATTCTTTGGTATAGCAAATTTAGTTGGTGGATTAAGTATTGTTAATGAATTGATTGGAAAAGTTGAATCAAATCCTATTACAATTCTTACCCCTTTTTATATATTTATACTTTTTTATATAGCTGGAGCAGTTTTAATAAATAAAGGAAGTGAAGATGATTGAAATAACTTATATAAGTTTAGCAATTTTAGCGACAATGGCTTTAATTTTTGCTATCGTAGTAAAACCAGACAATAAACACCAAACACATTAAGGAGAAAAATATGATATTAGCAACACCAGGACCAGTAGAAGTTCCATTTTTTGCTCAAGAAGCAATCTTAGGAGAAACAATTCACCACAGAACTCCTGAATTTAAAGAGATTATGAAAGAAACTTTAACTTTATTTAAAAAATTAGTAAATTTAGATGAAGCAGTATTTTTATCATCATCAGGAACAGGAGCGATGGAAGCTGCTGTAATAAATGTAGTAAAGAAAAAAGCACTAACTATAAATGCTGGAAAATTTGGAGAAAGATGGGGAAAAATCGCAAAAGCTCACGGAATTGAATTTTCTCAACTATGCTACGAATGGAATACACCAGCAAATGTAGAAGATGTAATCTCTACAATAAAAGCTGACAAAGATATTGATAGCTTTTTTATTCAAGTTAGTGAATCTGCTGGAGGACTTAGACATCCAGTTGAAGAAATAGCTGCTGAAATTAAAAAAATAAATCCAGATATTATCATAGTAGCTGATGGAATTACAGCTGTAGGAGTAGAAAAAATTGATACTACAAATATAGATATTTTAATAACTGGTAGCCAAAAAGCTCTAATGCTTCCACCAGGACTTGCAATGATGGGATTTAGTAATAAAGCAGTTGAAAGAATTGGAAATGGAAAAGGATTTTATTTTAACCTTGCAAATGAAATAAAAAAACAAAAAGAATTTACTACAGCTTTCACACCTGCTACAACTTTAATCATAGCTCTAAAAGCTGTACTTGAAAAAATTATAAATGAAGTAGGACTTGAAAAGCTATACGAAAAAACAACTTCAAGACATAATGCTCTTTTAAAATCTCTTGAAGCGATTGGTCTTGATATTTATCCATCAAATCCTGCACTTTCTATGGCTACAATCTATACTGAACAAGCAGAAGAGATTAGAAAAATTATGAAAACTAAATATGAAGTAAATATGGCTGGTGGACAAGACCATTTAAAAGGTAAAATATTTAGAATTAACAATATGGGACTTATTGAAGATTATAAAATGCTTTGGATTGTAAATAGCATCGAAAAAACTTTAGATGAATTAAATATTAGAAAATTTGATGGAAGTGCTGCGAGAGTATTTAGTGAAAATCTTTAACTCTCCTCTTCCTTTATACAACTACACTCAACTTTCTTGAATAAATTTCTTGACTTTTATTAAATAATTTTATATAATTATGCCAAATAAAATTTATTGTTAAGGAGGTTTATGATGTTAGTTAAATTTGATCCTTTTAGAGAAATTAAAGAACTAGAAAGAAAAATTTATAACACTTTACCAGCAATTGACAATAATGCTATTTCTACTTTTACACCTGCTGTAAATACTAGAGAAGATGAAAAAGCATATTATATAGAAATAGATTTACCTGGTGTAAAAAAAGAGAATATCAACATTGATTTAAATGATAAAGTTTTAACTATCAGTGGTGAAAGAAAGTTCAAAGAAAAAGTAAAAAGAGAAAATTACTACAAAATAGAAACAACTTTTGGAAAATTTGAAAGAAGTTTTTCTATACCTGAAGATGCTGATATTGACCAAATAGAAGCAAAAAATGAAAATGGAGTTTTAGAAATAATAATTCCAAAAATCAAAAAAGAAACTCCTAAAAAAAGAATTAAAATCAAATAATAGATTTGATTTGCCCTATACTAATCCCTCCATCATTGATTGGAGTGGATTGGTTAAAATATATTTTTTTATTTAATTTTAGTACTTGTTGAAGTAAAGTTTTATTTTGAAAAACACCACCACTTAAAATTATTGGTAAATCAACTTCATCACTTATTCTATCAATCACATCTACTAAAGAATTTATAAATTTAGAGGCTATTAGTTCTTTATCACTATCTAAATTATCAATCATAGGCATAAAATCAATTATTCCATTATCTAAGTTAAAATGATAATTTTCTTTAATTTGTGGATTATAAAAACTTTCTATTTTCATACCACTTTCCCCTTCATAAGAGTTAGTTTCTATAAATCCACCTAAATATCCTATAATATCAAAAAGCCTTCCTACTGAACTTGTAAGTGGTGCTGGTAGTTTATCAAACTTTTTAGTTTGTAAATTTATAGCCATATTTTTTGGATTTTTCACAGCCTTTTCACCACCTATCATTTTAAAATAATTAAAATGATAAATTCTTTTATACTCTTTTTGATTAGCTATAAAAACTTCTCCTCCCCAAATATTACCATCATCACCATATCCAGTACCATCAAAACAAAAACAAAGATAATCCCCCTCTAGATTAAATTCAAACATAGTACTTAAAATATGTGAATAATGGTGTTGAATTTTGATAATCTCTTTATTTTGATTTATAGCCCATTTTGTGCTTTCATAAGTGGGATGTTTATCACATACTATTATATCTTCTTTAAAAGAATAAAATTTCCTAAAAGTACGAATTGTTCTATCAAAATACTCTACACTATCAATAGTATTTAAATCCCCAATATGAGGTGATGTGATAATTTTATTATCAAAAGATATAGATATAGTTGATTTTTGATTAGCTCCAACTGCTAAAATCTTTGGTTTTACTTTTTTATCTATAAAAAAATTAGTTGGAGCATATCCTCTTGCATTCCTAAGAGTTATTTTTGTTTCATTTACACTCATCACTACACTATCATCACAACTATTTATAATATCACGATTATAATCTAACACTTCATCATATATATTACCTAATTTATCTTGAAGTTCTGTAATATCTCTAATAATAGGCTCTCCAGATAAATTCGCACTTGTCATCACTAAAGGAAAATCTATATACTCAAATAAAAGCAACTGAATTGGTGTATAAGGTAAAAATACTCCATATCTATCTACACCATCAGCTATACCTATTAACTCTTTTTTCTTTTTTACAATCACTATTGGCTTTTCTTTTGAAGTAATTAAAATTTTATCTTGTTGATTTAAATCACAATACTCTTCTAAAATAGTAAGATTTTTAAACATCATAGCAAGTGGTTTATTTGGACGGTTTTTTCTATTTCTTAAAGTTTGAATAGCTATTTCATTTGTAGCATCACATACTAAATGAAATCCCCCTATTCCCTTTATAGCTACAATTTTTCCATCTTTTATTTTTTCAACAATATATTTAATCGAATGATTAAGTTTTAATTCACTTTTTTCACAACTAATAGGCTGAGCATGAAAAAACCTACTATTTATATCTTTATATTCTTTTTCACAACTCTCACACATCTTAAATTTAGACATTGAAGTATTTTTTCTATCATAAGGGATATTTTTTATGATTGTATATCTTGGACCACAATTTGTACAGTTTATAAATGGATAAAGATATCTTTTATTATTTTTATCAAACATATCTTTAATACATTCATCACAAATCGCTATATCTGGTGAAATAGAAGTTGTTTTTGTAGAATTTTTTGATTTTTTTATTTCAAAGTTATGATAATTTTTATGACTTTGAAAAGTTTGAATATTATCAATTTTTGCAAGAGGTGGGAGATTAGAAAGTAATTCATCTATAAATTTATCCTCATTAATTCCCACTACTTCAATCTCAACACCACTTCCATTATTTAATACATATCCTTTTAAATCAAGTGTTTTAGCTATTTTATACACTACTGGGCGAAACCCTACACCTTGAACAATTCCTGTGATTTTTAGTTTCATATACTACTTTTTATTCTCCACACACCAAGCCCCATATCCTTCTATCATTCCACTAATTGGCATAGCTTTTGGAGTATAAGTTTTATAGTTTTTAGATACATAAGTATAAACTTTATTTAAAAGTTCCCCTTCATAAAGGTCACCTACAATAATAGCTCCATCAAGTGCAGTATCTCTATTTACTCCTTCATAAAGGTTGTTTAAAAATTCAGCAAAACTCTCAATCACTCCATAAGCAATTAAGTTATCATCAACTCCTGCTAGTTTAAAACTCATAGCAGTTCTTATAGCCCAAGTAGCATCAAGATTTTTATCTTTTAATTTATAATCAATTCTTGGACCCTTTTTAGTAAGAGCATCATTTGCAAGTTCTATAACTTTTTTTGCACTTTCTTCAATATTATTACCAAATCCAAGCACACATCCTATAAGTCCCCAAACAAAATAAATTCCTTGATAATCTGATTTTAAATCACTATTTAAAGCATTATTAAAAAGTTCAGGCTCTTTTTTTGAATAATTTTCAACTAGTTTTTTAGAATTTTCATCAAGACTAATCTCAGCAAATATTTCATCAAAAGAAGAATAATTCACATCAAAATCTACATAATCAACAAGTCCAAATTTTGGTGAATTCATTAAAACTTTTGAAGGATATTTTTTATAAAAAGGAAAAGCCATAGTTGTTTTGTCATTTAAATCATATTGATTTAATATACCAAAATATCCAAAATATGGCTTTTTATTTGAATCATATTCTTTTTGTGGTGGTTTAATTATATATTTTTCTCCACTTGTTATGATAAACTTATGAGTTTTTGTATCTGTTACTACACCTTTGATAGAATTATCTTTTATAACTTTAACACCTAAAAGTGGTGAATCAAATTTATCAAAAAAACTATCTGTAAACTCATCTGAAAGTTTAACATCATAACTACTTACCCTAAAAAGATTTGTTAATGTTCTAAAATTGATATTTACTTTTAAATGTAAAATAGGTTTTTCTCTAAAAGCTATTACTTCATCCCCATTAAAAGCTACAAAATGTTTAGCAACACTATCTAAATCTCTAGCTATAATTAAATCACTATCCTCTTTTACTTCACTTATTTCATAAATATAATCTTTTGTAGTAATTATATTTTCTTTTATTTCTATCAATTCATTTGAAAAATCGATAATTTTTATATCTTCATTTATAAATTCATCCACTACAACTGCATCAATTTTTCCTAAAAATATAGATTTTGCTAATCTTTTATCTAAAAGATTTGAAAAGTTATTTATTTTTTCTTCATCAAGTTCTAAATAAATTAAAGTTTGATTATCCTCTCTTTTTAATCCAATATTTATATTTAATTCTTTAGCACATTTTTGAGCTACATCACATACATATCCATCTTCATTTTCATATTCAATTATAAATTTTAAATACATTCTACACCTCTTTTATAAGAGTTTCTTGCTACTTCTTGAATATCTAAATTTTCATTTTTTATTTTTACTTCAACACCAAGTTTTTTTATATTATCGATTAAAACTTTTTCCATAAGTTTAGCTGCTTTTCTTACAGGCTCAGTGATATGAAAAGTAGTATCTTCACCTATTACATAAGGAACTACTCCTATAATTTTAGTTTCAGGTAAATCGCCCATCATTTCTATCATTTGAAGAGTTTGTAACATCTCTACTTCATGAGCACTTCCTTGCCAACTTACACACTCAGGAACTTCACGAAAATCAAAAAAATACACATCTCCAATCTCAGCTTCATCTACATCTACACAATCAAATACAAACACTTTATCATAATCTACAATAATAGGTACAAGTCTTTGAGCTAATGTCCCACCATCTACGATATCTACTTGATGTCCACTAAATTCATATTTTTCATCGATATAGTTAGCTAAATGCACACCTATTCCCTCATCACCAAACAAAATATTTCCAATTCCTAAAATTAAAATTTTCATAAAAATCCTTAAACTAATTTTTACTTATTATAACATAAATGAATAACTATTTATTCTAAAAAAATTTTTTTATATTTAAAAATATTTAACTAAATTTACTTGAAATTCCTCTTTTTTTTCTATTTTTTTATATCCAAAAATAACTTTAAAATCATTTTTAAGAAAAATATTTTGATAAATATCATATTCATTATAAGCAAATTTATTATTTATAAAAGTGGGTTTATAATCCACATATAGTTTTGAATTAAAAATTTCATACATCATAAAACCAAACTGAGGATAAGTTTTTATAAAAGTTTTTTGATTATAATTTAATTCAGCATTTAATAACACAAACATATTTATATCATTAAATATATTTATATCTTCTCCTATTGCAAATTTAGTTTTTAAAAATAATTTTTTATTTAATTCTTCATCATAATCTCTTTGGATAGATAAATCAAAACTAGATGAATATGGATGAGTCAAACTATCATAAGGAATTAAATTTGTCATTTTATATATATTAAATTTATTCAATAAAAAATGTTTGTCATTTAGCAAAAATGAAAGATATCCAATCTTTAATTCACTCTCATTAAAATATTCTCTATTATTATCATTTAAAGTATGAGAAGCTGGTAAAAATCCTATTTCTAAAAAGTTATCTCTATTATCCTTAACAAAACCAATTTTTATTTTTCTTTCTGGTGGAGTTTTGAGTGGTGTTTTATATTTAGAAATATCTATATTATAAGGAAATTTATATTGTTTTAAAATATCTCCTATTTCATCAAATTTTTGTTTTGAAATTTTTTTATTTTTTAATAAATATATAGCATAAGTCTGTAATAAAACCAATTTATAAAAATTTCTTTGATTTATTTTTAAATTTTGGAACTTTTGAAAATTATTAAATTTTATACTATTTTTTATATCCTGAATATCGCTTGTTAACACTTTTTTTTCTAAAAGTTTTATAAACCATTCATCATTTGGCAATAAATTACTTTTTATTATCAAATGATTTTTATTCGCTATTTTAATTACAGACAAAGGAGTAAGCCAAAATTTATCTTCTTTCAAAATAGTAGGTTTTGCTGTAGCTAAAATATAAAATACAACACTAGCACAATTATAAGAAGTAAAATAATATTTCATTTTTGGATTTTTTAATTCCCAAATATGATAGTAAATTATATTTTTTTGATATGGACTTAATGCTAATTCAAACTCCCATAAATTTCTGTTTTCCTTATTCAAGTAATTATTCAAAATTTCTCTATAAGGTTTTAATATAAAAAACCCATCCATACCACTAATACTATTTTCATATAATAAAACTATAGGATTTATTGTATTTATAAATGTATAAAATGAGATAGCATGAGATACTTCTCTGCCTGCATAATTTTTACCTTCATATTTAAAAAAAGTATGTCCCATCATACTTGATGGACTTTTAATATTTTCAGATGCAAAAACTAAAGAAATTTTATCTGCTGGAGCTTTTTTTTCATAAATTTTAAGATTTTTACATTCTACTTTTGGAAAATAACTATTACTAATATTTAACTCTTTTTTGACAAATAAAAATCTTGCTGGAAATACACATTGTGGATGATTATCTATATTGATATACTCTTTTGGTGATTTTTTAAATCCTTTAATATCAGCTATAAGTTCATTTTTTAATGTATGATTTTTACTCAAAAAAAAGTTTTTATCAGTTATATAAAATTTATCTTTATAATGAAGTAGTGCTTTGAAAGTTGGTAGGTTATATAATTTTTTATCTAAGGCTTTTTGGGTAATTATATCAACTCCAAAAAGAGTTGATATAAAAAAAAATAAAATTAAAAGTTGTTTCATTTATTACAATTTATCATAACTTTATCGTCATATTTCCACATTCTGTCTTTTGAATAATCTGTTGTAGATGAAAATGGGAATAATGTTCCAAAAATAATATTTCCAAAAAACCATGGATTTACTTTCTTTCTCAAAATTTTAACTTGTTTACATTGTTTATCTTCTACTCTTAAAATTCTATCATTATTTATTCTTTTTAAAGTTACTATAGCTGGTGTTTCATATGTAGCACCATCAATTTTAAACTTTACATCTTGAACATTTGAATTAACACTTACTGATTGTGTATCTCCACTCATAATTGTGGCACATCCACTAAATGTTAGTAATGCAGCTATACTAGCCGTATAAAATAATGTTTTTTTCATTCTTATCCTTATATTAAATTTAGAAAGAAATTATATATACATACTATTTGGTTGTCAAGATAATTAAGTAAATAATTTTTGAAGATTTCCCAAAAAGGGAAAGGAGATTAGTGGTCGTCTTTTTCGTATTTCATACCACTAAAGATTGCATCCATACTACCATTTTTTCCAAATACAGCATTATATACTGCCATATAAATGTGAATGAATACTACAATAATAATTCCCCACATAAATAGATGATGCCAATATCTAACATTTGCAAGTCCACCAAACATACTTTCAATCGACTTAGCAAATCCATATAAAGCACCACCCATTCCTTGATGATATACTTCTGCATAAAGTGCAAGACCTGTTACTATAATTCCTATAAAGAATACATATAAACCTACATAAGCCCAAAATTGTAAAGGATTATAAATCCCTTTTGTATGAGGGTGTTTATTTATAAGTAAATAATATCCTATTTGTTGTAAAGATAATTTTATATTAAAAGCATCTTTTATACTTTCTCTTTCATATTTTCCCTCTTTTGTAAAAAGAGTTAAAAAAAGTTTATAAGCCACTGCTCCAATCATAGCAAAACCAAAAATTACATGCCATTCTCTAATTTCAGCATGTAAAAATCTTGTAGGCTCTGCACTTACATTTGAATAAGTAATGAATGGATCAGCTAAATAAAATCCTGTGGCGATAAGAGCGAAGATAGCTATAGCTCTAATCCAGTGCTGCCATCTAAAACCAGCACTAAATTCTATACCACCTTCGTATTCACCTTTTTTTTCTAAAAATTTACTCATTGATGCCTCCTTAAATACTGCATCCACCATATAATGGGTCTACTTTAAGTGCTCCTAGTTTTTTACCTTTTACATCCATTACATGCACAGCACAAGCGATACATGGGTCATAAGAGTGAATATCTCTAATAACTTCTAATGGATGTGAAGCATCTTGAAGAGTCATACCGATTAAGTTTGCTTCATAAGCACCTTTTTTACCTTTACCATCAGCTGGACCTGCATTCCAAGTAGAAGGAACAACTGCTTGCCAGTTTTCAATTACACCATCTTTGATTCTACACCAGTGAGATAACATACCTCTTGGAACATCACCAATAAATCTTCCTTTATACTCTTTATTTTTATCAATAGTATAAGGAGCACAAGTAGTTTGATCTTTTTTAAGATTTTCTACTAAGTTATTAAATGCACTTAATCCATGCTCAGCAATTACGATAGTTTGAAGCATTCTTGCTGCTGTTCTACCTAATACTGTAAATAATGCACTTACTGGTAAACCTGTAAATTCTAAGAAATCATTTACAGCTTTTTGCACTTTTTTATTTCCATTTACATAGTTTACTACCATACATGCTAATGGTCCTACTTCCATAGGTTCATCATCATATCTTGGTGATTTAATCCAAGAATATTTACCTTTTTCATCTACTACTTTTGAATGAACCATTTTTCCATCAGGACCAACTGATTCACCATCTTTATAACCTGTATAATTTGGTTCAGTTTCACCATCATAAGGGTGAAGTGCTTTATCATTTTTATACCAAGAGTGAGTAGCTTCTTCTGTAATTTTAGATTCATCAATTGGATAGAATTTAGTTAAATCAAAATCTTTAATATATCCATTTGCATCAAATAACCATGAAGTTGCACTATCTTGCATAGTTCTATAAGCAAGGAAATTACCTAAATTTAAAGGTTTAGTTACACTTGGCTCACTTCCGAAAGCTGCTGCTGCCATAGCGATATCAGCATAATAAGCTCTATGAGCAAAATCAGCTAATTGTTTGAATTTAGTTAAATATTCACCAAGTCTTGCTGGGTCTTGTAAATCCATAATACAAGTAACACCACCAACTGTTAAACTTTGTGGATGTGGATTTTTACCACCGAAAATTGCCATAAGTTGTGCAGCAATTCTTTGCATTTCTAAGTTTTTAAGGTAGTGACTTGCTGCGATTAAGTTTTGTTCTGGTGTAAATTTATAAGTTTTGTGTCCCCAATAAGCATTTTTGAATGGTCCTAAGTCCCCTCTATCTACGAATTTTTTAAGTGTATCTTGAACATTTTTAAGTTCATCTTCACCAGTTGCGATTGGATTATATCCTTTTGGAACATATTTAAATGCTTCTTTACTTGCTTTTGCAGGATCTGCACTTAAAGCACTTACGATATCTACCCAATCAAGTGCATGTAATTGATAAAAATGCACCATATGGTCATGCATAAATAAAGCATAATCCATTAAAGTTCTTGTAAGTTTTGCATTTAATGGTGGTTCAATTCCTAAAGCATTTTCAACAGCTGTAATACCTGCTTTATAATGAGAATAAGTACATACACCACAAATTCTTCCAGTCATAAACCCTGCATCTCTTGGATCTCTTCCTTTAAGAATTACTTCAATACCTCTCCATAATGTTGCAGATGAATATGCATCTACAATTTTGTTGTTATCATCAACAACTACTTCTACTCTTAAATGCCCTTCAATTCTTGTAATAGGGTCAATTACTACTCTTTTTGCCATTCATTACTCCTTTGGATTCTTAATCGCACTTAATGCTGCGTGAGCTGCTATAGCTACACCTGCTACTGCTAAAATTTTAACACCTACACTATCAGCTGTTGCATCTGCATCTATTGAAGCAAATTTTCTATCTGCTAAAGGCTCTTCATATGGTGCCATTGTATCCCAGAAATCTGGTTCACTACATCCGATACAACCATGTCCTGCTTGAACTGGCCAAGATGTGTGTTGATTAAATCTTTCACGTGAGCAGTTATTGAAAGTATAAGGACCTTTACATCCTACTTTATATAAACAAAATCCATTTTCTGCTGCATTATCACCGAAATCTTCTACAAATTCACCTGCATCAAAATGTCCTCTTCTTTCACATAAATCATGAATTCTTAGTCCATAAGCGAATTTTGGTCTATTAAAGTTATCAACTGCTGGTAATTCTCCAAATAAAATAACATTTAAAATAGTACCAACGATATTTTTAGCACTTGGTGGACAACCTGGAACATTGATTACTGGTTTATCAATAATTTTATCAACTCCAACTGCTCCTGTTGGGTTTGGTGCTGCTGCTTGAATACCACCAAAACTTGAACAAGTACCTACTGAAATAATAGCTGCTGCTTTTTCAGCAGTTTCTTTTAATACATCTTTACCTTTTTCAGCGTGTGGCCCTAATGTAAGGAAACTTCCATCCATTTTAGTTGGGATTCCACCTTCTACACAAAGAATATATCTTCCTGCAAAGTTTTTTCTTGCTGATTGTAAGTTTTCTTCAGCTTGCCATCCAGCTGCTGCCATGATTGTTTCATGATATTCAAGATTGATATAATTAAAAATTAAATCATCAATCGTAGGTGTATCACTTCTAATAAGAGATTCACTACACCCTGTACATTCAGCCATATGTAACCATACTACTGGTAATCTATCACTTACTTCAGCTGCCTCGGCTACAAGTGGTGTAAAACTAGCTGGTAAACTTAACATTGCTGTCATAGCACCTGCCCATTTTAAAAAGTCTCTTCTACTAAACCCTTTTTCTTCCATAACATCACTGATACTTTTTTCAGCGATTCCAGGAAGTTTTTTAAGAGATTCTAATCTCTCTTTAATTCTATTGAATGTTGCATCATTCATAATTTACCTCCAAATGAAATATAATTCTTTAAAATTTTAACATAATAAAACTTAAATGAATAGATATTTATTCAGTTTTTGTTCATTTTTTATAATTTTTTATAATTTTTGTTACTTAGATTAAAAATAAGTTGTATAATATATATATTAAATTAATAAATTTAAAAGGAGTCGAAATGAAAATAACAACAACTATAATAGGTGCTATAGCTTTATCAATGATGATAGGATGTAATGGAAGTAGTAGCACAAGTAGTAATGATAGTTCTTCTACAACTTATTCATCTGCTACTATTTCTGATAGTAATATTACGGGTTTAGATTATATTACTAATTCAGGATATTCTGGTATAACTGATAAAAATGGGCAATTTAGTTATAAAACAACAGATAAAACCATTACATTTAAAATAGGGGATTTAAAAATAGCTACATTTGATTTAAACAATATACATACAGACAAAATAGTTTTAATAGGGGATTTATTTGGACTAGATAGGAATAATACAAGTGATGAAAGAGTAATTAAAGTAATAAGTTTTTTACAATCACTAGATGAAGATGCAAATCCAGATAATGGAATCGTACTTTCAAATATAATAAAAGAAAAAATAGATAATTATATAGATAATAATACTTCTATAAATACAAATTTAATAAATAACGATTTACCAACTTTATCATTTATTATAAAGAAAACTGGTAAAAAATTTATAGATACACATAAAGCAAAAAAACACTATGAAAAAACTTTACTTTCTTTAGGAATTACCCCTCAAAAACAAGCTTTTGAAACTATTTGGAATATTACATCTGATAAAAAAATCAAAATAAATACAAATTCATCTTATGATTATAATTATACTATTGATTGGGGTGATGGTACTATAGAAAAAAATATTATCACTTCTAAAGAACACACTTATACGAATGAAGGAAACTATACTATAAAAATTACTGGTGATTTTCCTTATTTTAAAGTTTATAGAGATGATACAAAACAGTTATTAAGAGTAAGTAGTTGGGGTGATATAGAATGGAAAAGTTTTTATATGAGTTTTTATAAAGCTATTAATTTTGAAATAAATGCCACTGATACTCCTGATTTATCCAATGTAACTGATATGAGTTTTATGTTTAATGAGGCAACAAATTTTAATAGTAATATAAATAATTGGAATGTTTCTAATGTAGAAAATATGTCGCATATGTTTGATAGAGCAAATACCTTTAATCAACCTTTAAACAATTGGGATACTTCTAATGTAACTACAATGACTAGTATGTTTAAAGAAGCAAGAGTATTTAATCAAAATATAAATGACTGGAATACTTCTAAAGTAACTGATATGAGTTTTATGTTTTATAAAGCAAATGAATTTAATCAACCTTTAAACAGTTGGGATACTTCTAATGTAAATAATATGAAAGGGATGTTTGAATATGCAAGTAGTTTTAATCAACCGATAGATAATTGGAATGTTTCTAATGTGAAAAATATGGTAGTTATGTTTTATGATGCGATTCATTTTAATCAACCTTTAAACAGTTGGGATACTTCTAATGTAACTGATATGAAAGAAATGTTTCAAAATGCAGAATCTTTTAATCAGCCTATAGGTAATTGGAATACCTCTAAAGTAACTGATATGAATAATATGTTTCATTATGCTCTTCATTTTAATCAAGATATAAATAATTGGGATACTTCTAAAGTGGATGATATGCAATATATGTTTAGTGGTGCTGTTGATTTTAATCAATCTTTAAATAATTGGAATACTTCTAGTGTAACTAATATGACAGCAATGTTTTCACATACTACTAATTTTAATGGAAATATATCTAAATGGGATGTTTCTAAAGTAAGTAAGATGACTTATATGTTTAGTGATGCTCTTAAATTTAATCAACCTATAGGTGATTGGAATGTTTCACATGTAAATGATATGTATAAAATGTTTTTTAATGCTATTAGTTTTAATCAAGATGTAAGTGAATGGAATACTTCTAATGTAGGAAATATGGGATATATGTTTGGACAAGCTCATAGTTTTAAAGATAAAAATTTAAGTCAATGGAATGTAGGTAAAGTGTATAATCATGATCATTTTGCAGATGGTACTGGTGGAAATATTATTGAACCTCACTGGAAATAATAAAGGAATTGATATGAAAAAAATAACAACAAGTATAATAGCATCAATAGCTATATCTATGATGATAGGATGTGGAGATAATTCTTCTTCATCTGCCGCCGTATCTTCATCTAGTAGCACTCCTACTACTTCTTCAGCTACTATCTCTGATAGTAAGATTGCTGGGTTAGACTATATTACTAATTCAGGTAAATCTAGTGTAACTGATTCAAATGGTAGATTTACTTTTGATTCTAATGATTCAAATATCACTTTTAAACTAGGTGAACTAACGATAGGTTCTTTTAATCTTCATAATCTTAAATCTGATAAATTAGTCTTAATAGGTGAATTGTTTGGATTAGATAGAAATAACACCACTGATACTAGATTACTAAAAGTTATAAGACTTTTACAATCTTTTGATGACGATAATAATCCTGATGATGGTATTCAAATTAGTGATACTGTAAAAGATAAAATATCTGATTTAATAGATAATAACGCATCTATACATAAAAACTTAATTGATAATGATATAGACACTATTAAATTTATAGTAACAAATCAAAATAAAAACTTTATTTTAGAAAGAGAAGCTAGAAAACATTATGAAAAAACTTTAACAAATTTGGGAATAGTTCCACAAACACTACCTTTTGAAACAGTATGGAATATAACTCCTACTGATAAAAAAATATCTATAAATACTGATTCTAAATATAATTATAACTATACTATTGATTGGGGGGATGGTACTATAGAAAAAAATATCACCAGTTCAAAAGAACATACTTATGCTAATGAAGGAAACTATACTATAAAAATATCTGGAACTTTTCCATATTTTAGAATTGATAGATATGATAGTGAACAATTATTAAGAGTAAGTAATTGGGGTGATATAGAGTGGCAAAATTTTTATTCAAGTTTTTATAAAAGTACAAATTTAGAAATAAATGCAACAAATACTCCAGATTTATCAAATGTTACAAACATAAGTCAAATGTTTGCTTATGCAACTCATTTTAATCAAAATATAAATAATTGGGATGTTAGTCACATAACTAATATGTCTAAACTATTTTATTATGCAACTAATTTTAATCAACCTCTTGATAAATGGAATACTTCTAATGTATATGATATGAGTTATATGTTTTATAATACTCAAGAATTTAATCAAAGTATTAATGATTGGGATGTTTCACATGTTATTGATATGAGTTATATGTTTAGTGGCGCTAAAAACTTCAACCAATCTCTTGATAAGTGGAATACTTACAATGTTATTGATATGAGTTATATGTTTTATAACGCTCAAAAATTTAATCAAAGTATTAATGATTGGAATACCGCTAATGTAGTGGATATGAACAATATGTTTCATGGTGCATTAAATTTCAATCAGCCTCTTAATACTTGGGATATTTCACAAGTTACTGATTTGAGCCATATGTTTCATAGTGCATTAAATTTCAACCAATCTCTTAATAGTTGGGATACTTCACAAGTTACTGATTTGAGTTATATGTTTTATAATGCACCTAGATTTAGAGCTCATGTTGAAGACTGGAATACTTCTAACGTTACTGATATGAGTTATATGTTTGCTTATGCAACTCGTTTTGATCAAGTAGTATGTAAATTTGATGTAAGTCATGTTACTAATATGAGTCATATGTTCTTTTATGATAGATTATTTGGTATAAATCATATGAAATTTATTCCTTATGATTGTTCTGATTGGAATGTTAGCAATGTTACAAATATGGATAGTATGTTTAGTTATTCAAATTTTTATGGTGATTTAACAAAATGGCCTGTACAACCTGGTGTATCACATCATAATTTTGCTTTTGGAAGTCGGTTAATGAAAAGAGATGAGCCACAATGGCAAGATGAATAGAAAAATTTTATAAAAAAAGTGTATAATAATAAAGTTTAATTATGTTAAAGGAGTAAACATGAAAAAAATAACAACAAGTATAATAGCATCAATAGCTTTATCTATGATAATAGGATGTGGAGAAGGTGGTGGTGTAGTAAGTGGAGATGATACTTCTTCATCTGCCGTATCTTCATCTAGTAGCACTCCTGCTACTTCTTCATCTGCTACTATTAGTGATAGTAAAATTATCGGTTTAGACTATGTTACTAGTTCTGGTTATTCAGGTGTTACTGATAGTGAAGGAAATTTTACTTATCTTTCTACTGATGCTAATGTAACATTCAAAGTTGGTGAATTAAAAATAGCAACTTTTAATCTTCATAATCTTAAATCTGATAAAACAATTTTAGTTGGTGAGTTATTTGGTCTTGATAGAAATAATACTACCGATCCTAACTTACTAAAAGCCATAAGATTTTTGCAAACTATAGATGATGATAATAATCCTGATAATGGTATCTATATTTCTAATGATACAAAAGATAAAATGTCAAATTTAATAGACATCAATACTTCTGTAAAGATAAATTTAGTTGATAACAACCTTTCAGCACTAAATACTATCTCAAAATTAATAATAAATAAAAAACTTACATCAATAACAGGTGCTAAATATCATTATAGACAAACCTTAAAAAATTTAGGTGTGAAACTAGTATTTAGACCATTTGAAACTGTTTGGAATATCACTCCTAGTGATAAAATCATTACAATAAAAAAAGGTTCTTGGAGAGGAGATTATGATTTTAATTATACTATTGACTGGGGTGATGGTACTATAGAAGGAAATGTTACTACTAAAAAAAATCATATTTATGCTCATGAAGGAAACTATACTGTAAAAATCACAGGTATTTTCCCAGCATTTATGATAGATGGTAACGATACTAATCAACTAATAGATGTAAAACAATGGGGAGATATACATTGGAAATCTTTATTTGGTGCTTTTACTGAAACAACTAATTTAATAAAAATGACTGCTACAGATATTCCAGATTTATCAGGATGTATTGATATATCAAGTATATTTTCTGCTTCTAATTTTAATGGTAATATAAATAATTGGGAAGTATCAAATATAAAAGATATGGGTCATATGTTTTATGAAGATTCATCATTTAATCAACCTCTTGATAAATGGGATACTTCTAATGTAACTCTGATGTATGGTATGTTTTATGAAGCTTCATCATTTAATCAACCTCTTGATAAATGGGATACTTCTAAAGTAAAAGGTATGTCTTATATGTTTTATGGGGCTTCATCATTTAATCAACCTCTTAATGAATGGAATACTTCTAATGTAACTAACATGAGTTATATGTTTGATGGAGCTTCATCATTTAATCAATCTATTAATAGATGGAATACTTCTAATGTAACTGATATGAGTTATATGTTTGCTAATTCATCATTTAATCAAATTCTTCCTTGGGACACTTCTAATGTAAAGAAAATGGGAGGAATGTTCAAAAATAATAAAAGTTTTAATCAATATATTGGTTATTGGGATGTTTCTAATGTAGAAATTATGTATGAAATGTTCGAGAATACAAACTTTGCTGGAGGTGGATTAGATAAATTAGCTAGATGGGATACTTCTAAGGTGCATGCTATGCAACATATGTTTTATAATAACAATGTTTTAGAAGAAGACTTTAGAGGATGGAATGTAGATAATGTATACTCTCATGGTAATTTTAAATCTGATGGTAATGACAAAATCATAGAACCAAATTGGAAACATTAAACATTTTATAAAAAAAGATGTATAATAATAAAGATAATAAAGGAGTAAACATGAAAAAAATAACAACAAGTATAATAACGACAATAGCTCTATCTATACTAATAGGATGTGGAGGAGGGGATAGTAGCACAAGTGAACACACTTCTTCTGCTACTATTTCTGATAGTAATATTGCTGGATTAGACTATATTACTAATTCAGGTATATCTGGTGTAACTGATTCAAGTGGTAAGTTTGTTTTTAAAGTGGCAGACTCAAGTGTTACTTTCAAACTAGGTGAACTGACAATAGGAACTTTTAATCTTCATAATCTTAAATCTGATAAAACAGTTTTAGTAGGTGAATTATTTGGCTTAGATAGAAATAATAATACTGATCCTAGATTACTAAAAACAATAAGACTTTTACAATCTTTGGATAATGATAATAATCCTAATAATGGTATTCAAATTAGCGATGCTGTAAAAGATAAAATCTCTGACTTAATAGATACTAACACTTCTATAAATAAAAACCTAATCGATAATGACATAGATACTATTAAATTTATAGTAACTAATCAACATAAAAACTTTATTTTAGAAAAAGATGCTAGAAAACATTATGAAAAAACACTTCTAGCAAAAGGTATTCAGCCAAAGATTAAACAATTACCATTCACCTTTGTATGTAGAGTAGGAGGTTTTCAAGATAAAAATATTACAATCGATACTCTTCCTCAATATAAATATCTTTGGAATAATGAAGACTATAATTATACTGTAGATTGGGGAGATGGTACTATAGATAAAGATCTTAATGACACAAAAACACATGTTTATAAAAGATATTCTTTAGTAACTATAAAGATAACTGGTAAATTTCCACATTTTTATCTAGGCTCTGATGACTTAGAACAAATAGAAGAAATCTCTCAATGGGGAGATATTAAATGGAAAAGTTTTATATCAAGTTTTGCAAAAACTCCAAAACTAAAAATAACGGCTACAGATACCCCTGATTTATCAGAATGTAAGAGTCTTAGAGCTATGTTTCATAATTCTAATTTTACTTCTAATTCCACTATAAATGACTGGAATACTTCTAATATCACTGATATGCATGACACATTTGCTGGGGCAATTAATTTTAACCAACCTCTTGATAAATGGGATACTTCTAATGTAACTGATATGAGTTCTATGTTTTATAATGCTAAATCATTTAATCAAAATATAAATAGTTGGAATGTTTCTAATGTAACTAATATGAAATACATGTTTTATCAAGCAACTAATTTTAACCAACCTCTTGATAAATGGGACACTTCTAATGTTACTACAATGTTAGGAATGTTTAATGAAGCTTCATCATTTAATCAAAATATAGATACTTGGAATGTATCAAAAGTAACTAATATGTATCAAATGTTTAGTAATGCTACAGCATTTAACCAACCTTTAAATGATTGGAATGTTTCTAATGTAAAAGATATGAGTTATATGTTTAATTATGCTACTAGTTTTAATCAACCTCTTAATAAATGGGATACTTCTAGTGTAACTAAAATGAATGGTATGTTTTATAGTGCCAAATCATTTAGTCAAGATTTAAGTATGTGGAATGTAGATAATGTAAGTAGTCATAATCTTTTTTCAAATGGTGCAGGTAATTTAACTGAGCCTAATTGGAAATAAGGATTTTTAATGAAAAAAGGTTTTACTTTAATAGAAATTATGATTGTGGTACTTATTTTAGGATTATTAGCAGGGCTTGTAATGCCTAATCTAATAGGACAAACAGACAAAGCAAAACAAAAACTAGTGTGTATTCAAATGAAAATGTTGGGTGATTCACTAAAAAGTTTTAAAATGCAATATGGGCACTATCCTTCCACTATGGAAGGATTAAAAGCTCTAATAAAAAATCCAAATTCTGAGGAATATAGTGATTATCCTCAAGATGGTTTTTTAGATGCTAATTCAGTACCAAAAGATACATGGAATCATCCTTATATTTATATAAATAATGATGAACAATTTGATATTATATCTTTAGGTGCTGATAATAAAGAGGGTGGAAACGGTATAAATAAGGATATTAAATATTCTCAATGTCAAAATTAAAATCATTTACTCTAATAGAGTTATTATTAGTTATATTATTAGTTGGATTGATATTATCTTTAAGTTTAAATATATTTAAAACTTCAAAAAATATAACAATCCAACAATTATATTCTAAGTTATATCCAAATGGTGAGATAATAATAACACCTCATCAAAATAAATATAATATAAAAATAACAAATCCAAAAGTTTATCAATATTATAATAATAAACTAATAGAAAAAAAATTTTTAAATCAAATATTATTTAAATATCAAGTAAAAGATGGGATTGGGGAAAGTTTCATTTTAGAATGTGAAGAAGGAGTGTTTTTGTTTAAGCCTTTTTGGATTTTAAAGTTTAATTCAATAGAAGATGCACTAAAATATCAAAGTAAACTAATAAAATGAAAAAAGCATTTACTTTAATTGAAATTTTATTAGCTGTTATGATTCTTTTGATATCTAGTACAATATTTATATCTATAAGTCAAAACACTAAACATCTTCTAAAAATATTATTGATTCAAAAAGATAAAGTATTATTATCTTCTACGATGATAGATGCTAAAAATAATCAAAATCTTTATGATACTTTAATATCTTTTAATATAGATAATGATAAAATTATACATAGTTTGAAAAAAAAACATTTTTCTATACAAACAAATGATATATCTTCAGAACTAACTGAAATAAAAGTAAATAATATAAAATATTATAAAGTAAAATAGATGAAAAAAGCATTTACTCTTATTGAATTATTATTATCTATTGTGATATTTACATTTGTATATAGTGTAATGAGTAATATACTAAACTACCTAAATAGTTCTGAATCACTAATTAAACAAACATATCTAAAACACTCTAAAAAAGAAAAACTTATAAAAACACTATATACAGATATTTTAGAAAATCAAACTATAACTCTCATCAAAGTAAATAAAAACATATCAAAATTAGATATCAATACTACTAATTCATTATATAATTTATCTATCCCTTGTGTACAATGGAAAGTAAATACTAAAAATAATCTAATTAGAATAGAAGCAACTTCTGATATAAAAAAAGGAAGTTATTATGCTGATGATTTTGGTAAAGTAAAAATATTTAGAGTATTTCAAAATTTTAATTCATTTTTAATTTTTATAAAATTTATAAATAACAAAGAAATAATATTTAAAGTACAAAAAAGGTAACAAATGAAAAAAGGATTGGCTTTACTTCTAACTTTATCATTTATTCTTATTGGAATGGGTATTGTTGGTAGTATTTTAATGTTTTATAATAGAATATCTTCTAATTCATTTGAATACTCTATAACTCAAGATAAATTGATTATAAATAGTGTAAAAGAAAAACTAAGTTCAATTAAAATAGAAAATCAAGAAGACTTAGATAAATTATTAAATTTAATCTATTTAATAGATACAAAAAATTTTAGTGCTAAAGTAACTATTAGTCCTATAAATGATAGATTTAACATAAACCAATTAGTTACAAAAAACAAAATAAACGATACATTTAGTGATGTTTTTAATAATTTTTGTAATATAAATGATATAAGTGAATGTAATTTTTTAAAAAATTTAATTTTAGATACTATTGATACAGATAATGAAGAAAGAAGTGAATATAGTGAAATAAAAAATTATCAGCCATTTAAAAATGGAAAAATAGAATCTTTTACTCAATTAAATATTATCTCTAAGTATTATTATGCTCATACAAATGATAAAAATATCTTTAATGTAAAATGGGAAAATTTTTTTAATGTAAATGGTAATTACTTAGATTGTGATATTATCAATAAACAAACAGCCAATATATTAAATATAGAAACTTATCCAATAACCTGTAAAACAATAAAATACAATTTTAATGATTTTTTTTTAAAAAAATTAGATATAATATCTTTCAACAAAAAAAGGGCTTTCTACATAAATATACATATAATATATAATTTTCATAATTTGCATACTTTAGATATATTGTATGATATAAAAACAAAAAGGATTATTAGCATTGAAAAACATTTTATATACTAGAAATTTTGATGAAAAAATAGAAGAAAATGTAAATGTAATCTTATCTCCACAATTTTATTGGATAAAAAAAATAGAAGCCCCAATCAAACATAAATTTGAAGCTAATCAAATAGCTCATAATATTTTTGAACTAAATAATAATGAGTATTATTTCGATGCTATTGAACTAAATAATACTTATTATGCTATAGCTATAAGAAAAGATTTAAAATTACCTATAGATAAAAAATATATAAAATCTATAAGAATAGCTCAATGTGAATTTAATAATATAGAATGTTTAAATCTACCAAATAACTTTTCTTTACAAAAAGTAGAAGATATATTCTTTTGTTTTCCAGGACACAAAGATGATTGTATCTGTTTATATAATGTTCTTGATAAATTATCATTATCAAATGTAGAATTTAATTTCTTTAATAAAATGAATATAAGTAAAGTTAGTGCTACTATTTTAATACTTAGTTTTATATTTTTATTTTTATCATTTATTATAAGAGGAATTTCATACAAAAATACACTTCCTTCAATAGAACAAAAATTAAATGCTTTAAGTCAATATAATTTACCTTTA